>JAEEGK010016922.1_pt1 | contig 15961 bp, 8 predicted proteins | sample 8958771 | NCBI WGS metagenome assembly JAEEGK01 (sample SAMN16246547, study PRJNA631951) | gut metagenome | biome: gut microbiome; feature: rumen; material: SC-attached | host: Bos | place: Iran: Karaj | collected 2018-10
AGGCGGTTGATGGTGCGCTCATTGCTCTCTTCCAAGGAGCCGAGATGCATCACGACGGCATCTTTCTTGGACACCTTCTTCACGCCGGTCTCCTTGTGGGCGGTGGCGGAGCAGAAGTAGAAATGCGCAGGCTGCTTGGGGTCGATGCTGCAGAAAGAGACGTGGCGATTGCCGCGCCCGATGTAGATGGCCTCCTTGTAGGGAATCTCATATTCCTCGTCACCCACTTTCACGATGCCGGTACCGCCGACATTGATGATGCCGAGTTCACGGCGCTGGGTGAAATAGTCGGCGCGGAGGATTTCCGGGGCTTCGAGGACGAGTTCCTCATCGGTCGGGACGGCGCCGCCTGCGATGATGCGGTCGAACATGGAATAGACCATGTTGATCTCGCCGGGAACCATGATGTTCTGGACGAGGTATTCCTTGCGGATCCTTTCCGTGTCGTAGTGCTTCGCGTCCACGTTGCTGGACGCCTGGCGGACGGTGCAATTGACTTTACTCATATCACTTGGGCTGTTTTCCAATATACGCAAGAATGCCGCCGTCCACATACAGGATGTGGCCGTTCACGGCGTCGGAGGCATGGGAGGCGAGGAACACGGCCGGACCGCCGAGTTCGGACGGGTCGAGCCAGCGGCCAGCCGGGGTCTTCGCGCAGATGAAGCTGTCGAAGGGATGGCGGCTGCCGTCGGGCTGGATTTCCCGGAGGGGAGCGGTCTGCGGCGTGGCGATGTAGCCGGGGCCGATGCCGTTGCACTGGATGTTGTACTCACCGTATTCGGAGCAGATGTTGCGAGTAAGCATCTTCAGGCCGCCTTTCGCGGCGGCGTAGGCGCTCACGGTTTCGCGGCCGAGCTCCGACATCATCGAGCAGATGTTGATGATCTTGCCCTCCCGGCGTTCCATCATTTCGGGAAGGACAGCGGAGGAGACGATGAACGGGGCGACGAGATCCACGTCGATCACCTGCTGGAACTCCTGGCGCTTCATCTCGTGCATCGGGATGCGCTTGATGATGCCGGCGTTGTTCACAAGGATGTCGATCTGGCCCACCTCTTCGTGGATCTTCTCCACGAGGGCTTTCACGTCGTCTTCCTTGGTCACGTCGCACACGTACCCGTGCACGTTCGTGATGCCCGCTTCCTTATAGTTGTTCAGGCCCCGCTCCAGCGCGGCCTCGCTGATGTCGTTGAAGATGATGTTCTGGATGCCCGCCTCGACAAACGCCTTGGCGATGTTGAAACCGATTCCGTAAGAAGCGCCGGTGATCCAGGCGTTCTTGCCTTCGAGGGAGAAAGGATTGGTCATGATCTTATAAGGTTTAAAACGATTTTCGGTTGCCGATGCAAAGATACAAACGTTTGTATTCATTTCAAAATCTTTCGGAGGTGAAAGGTTGATTTGTTACAAAATGGCTCGTCAGACGTGACGATGTGACATTTTATCCCCTTTTTTGTTACATACAAACGATTGCACCTTTAAATAAATCGCGACCTTTGCAACAGCAACCACGGATTCGAACAATCAATCCAAATAACCAAACAACTTTATGAAAATGTCCAACACTCTCAAGCACGTCCTCCGGCTCGCCGCCGTGGGCGCGGCCCTGCTTTTCGGAGCGGAGGCCTTCGCCCAGACCGTGAGCGGTCAGGTCGTCGACACGACGGGGCAGCCGGTCATCGGCGCCACCGTCATCGTGGACGGGACGACGAACGGAGTCGCCACCGACCTGGACGGCCGGTTCTCCCTCCGGGCTGCGGCCGGTACTCCCGTCACCGTGACCATCATCGGCTACAAGGATGTCCACACCGTCCTCTCTCCCGGCATGGTCGTCACCCTCGAAGAGGACAACGAACTTCTGGATGAAGTCGTCGTCGTGGGTTACGGCACCGTGAAGAAGGAGTCCCTCTCCGGATCCGTCGCCGTGGTCAAGGAAGAGATGCTCCAGGAAAAGGGAGCGCTCTCCAGCCCGGTGCAGGCCCTGCAGGGCCAGGTCCCCGGCGTGATCATCACCCGCGCCTCCTCCGCCCCTGGCGACGAGAGCTGGTCGATGTCGCTCCGCGGCGCCGTCTCCGCCAACAACTCCGAACCCCTCGTGATCATCGACGGTGTCGCCTATGACAGCGTCAACGCCCTCCGCCTGCTGAACTCCGACGATATCGCCTCGATGTCCTTCCTGAAGGACGCGGCGGCCTCCATCTACGGTTCCCGCGCGGCCGGCGGCGTCGTGCTCATCACCACCAAGAAAGGCGCGGCGGGCCAGGTGAAGGTCAGCTACAACGGCTCCGTCACGATGAAGACCGTCGGCCGCCTTCCTTCCCTGATGACCCTGGACCAGTGGGCCGATTCCGTGATGACGGCCCTCGAGAACGACAATAATACCGCGCACGTGTGGTACTACTACGCCCAGCTTGCCAAGCAGTACAAGGGCGGTTTCATCGACCTGCAGAACCAGCCGAATCCCTACGGCACCACCGCTTTCACCGACGTCGAGGACTTCGTGTTCGACGACAAGGTGGACTGGTTCGGCTCCGTGTTCGGCAACGCCTGGTCCACCAACCACGACCTGAGCGTCACCGGCGGTTCCGAGGCGGTTTCCTACCGTCTTTCCCTGGGCTATGCCTATGACGGCTCCCCGCTCCAGTACGGCCGGAACAACAACCAGCGCTACAACTTCCGCCTGAACAATACGTTCAAGATCACTTCCTGGTTCTCGATCGATTCTTCCATCGGCTACAACCGCCAGGACCAGATCGCCCCGGTCGACGTGGGCGCCCTCCTGTCCACGACCGTCCCGATGCCGGGTCTTCCGCTCTTCACCAAGGACGGCAAGGCCTACCGCTGGGGTACCTGGAACTCCCCGGCCGCCCAGGCCGAGTTCGGCGGCGACAACAAGCTGGCCGTCTCCGCCTTCACGCTCAGCGAGACCCTGAAGTTCCGCCTGGCCTCCTGGCTCGACGCCAACGTGAACCTCGGTTACAACACCGACACGGCCATGCGCAACAAGGACAACCACTCCGTCGAATACTACAACTACACGGGCACGAAGATGCTCGCCCTCAATCCGACGGCCGCCAACAGCTATTACGAGCAGACGGCCTCCCGGACCGACTTCTACTCCGCATCGGCCTACCTGAACGCCCACAAGAGCTTCGCCGACGCGCACAACACCAGCCTCACCCTCGGTACCCAGTACGAGTTCAAGGACTACCGTTACTTCGGCGCCCACGCGAAGGACATCCAGACCGGCCTCGAGGTCGTGAACGGCGCGGGTGACATCACCCTGGTGAGCCCGAACCGCTGGCAGTTCGCCGTGGCCTCCTTCTTCGGCCGCGCCAACTACGACTACAAGTCCCGCTATCTCGTGGAGCTCCAGGCCCGTTACGACGGCTCCTCCAAGTTCCTTCCGCAGAACCGCTGGGCCTTCTTCTGGGGCGGCTCCCTCGCCTGGCGCATCGCCCAGGAGCCTTTCCTGAAGGATGTCGAGTGGCTGGACGAGTTCAAGCTCCGCGCCTCCTACGGCGAGGTCGGTAACCAGAGCGGCATCGCCAACTACGACGGCGTGCAGCTGTACAACACGGCGGCCTCCACCGGCGCTCTCGTCGGCAACGGCCTCCTTTCCACCATCAGCACCAACGGTTCCTTCGCCTCCACGTCCCGTACCTGGGAGCGGATCAAGAACTACAACCTGGGTCTCGACTTCGGCTTCTTCGGCAACCGCCTCACCGGTACGGTGGAGGTCTTCCAGAAGAAGAACGACAACATGCTCGTGTCCATCGACTTCCCGTCCATCCTCGGCGACACCGCGCCGAAGGCCAACTCCGGCAAGTTCAAGGCCTGGGGTTACGAGGGAATGCTCAACTGGCGCCACCAGGTCAGCCGCGACTTCGGCTACAACTTCGGCGGCACCTTCACCTTCGCCCGCAACCAGCTCGTCAACCTGGGCGGCCAGGCGACCGTGGTGAACAACCAGTTCGTCTCCAACCGCGAAGGCTATCCGCTGAACTCCCTGTTCGGCCTGCAGTACGGCGGCAAGATCACCAGCGATTCCGTCCGGGAAGCCTATCTTTCCAAGTACTATGACGGCAACGGCATCGGCATGCCGAGCGAGCTCCGCCTCGGCGACAACATGTACGTCGACCAGAACGGCGACGGCAAGCTGGACATGAACGACTACGTGTACCTCGGCACCGACACGCCGGAAATCCAGTACTCCTTCAACGCCGGCGTCCAGTACAAGGGCTTCGACCTCGCCGTGATCTTCCAGGGCGCCGCCAACCGCATCATGTGGAACGGCATCAACAACTGGACGGTCCCGATGCGGGCCCTGTACACCAACACTTCCTCCTACACGATCGGAAATGTCTGGTCCGCCTCCAACCCGGACGGCTACTATCCGCCCTACACCTCCAACGGAAACATCAACAACTACAACTACCAGACTTCCACCTGGTCGGTTTCCGACGGTTTCTATCTCCGTCTGAAGAACGTCACCCTGGGCTACAACCTGCCCGAGACGGCGGTCAAGCGCGTCGGCTTCATCTCCGGCCTGCGCCTCTTCTTCACCGGCACGGACCTCTGGGAGTACACCAAGGTCCTGGACGGCTGGGATCCGGAAGCCAAGAGCGCTCCGAGCGCCGCCTCCCGGTATCCGTTCATGCGGGGTTATTCCTTCGGTGTCAACGTTACCTTCTAATCCTGACGCGATATGAAAAGAATCATCAACATACTGAGCATCGCGGCCGCCGCCCTCTTTGCGTCCGCCTGCATGGACCTTTCCCCGAAAGCCCAGCTTTCTGACGCGCAGGTGTGGTCCAACGCCTCCAACTTCAGCCTGTTCGCCAACCAGTTCTACGGCTGGACCCGCGATTTCACCGGTTCCGACTATATGTCCAGCTGGACGGACGGCGTCCATTCCGACACCCGTTCCGACCTCGTCGCCACGCCCAACCTGAACGTGTACAGCGCCGGCTCGAACTCCATCCCTTCCACGGACGGCAACTACAAGACCCTGTACAAGCGCATCTACTACACGAACCTGCTGCTCAAGAACGCCGAGGAATACGAATCCAAGGCCGACATCGCCATCCCGATGGGCGAGGCCTACTTCTTCCGCGCCTACTTCTATTTCGAGCTCGTCCAGATCTTCGGTGACGTGATCTACACCGACACGCCGCTGGACATGGATTCCGAGAAGCTGTACGGCAAGCGGGACGACCGCCTGGAGGTGATCCGCCACTGCGTGGACGACCTCAAGAAGGCCGCCGAGCTCCTTCCCGAGATGCCGACCGAGGACGGTCGCGTCGCGAAGGGCGCCGCCAACGCCTTCCTGAGCCGTGTCGCCCTGTACGAGGGCTCCTGGCAGAAGTTCCACAACAACAACGCTTCCGCCGCGAACGAGCTCTTCGCCACCGCCGCGGCCGCCGCGAAGGCTGTCATCGACAGCAAGGCCTACTCGCTCTTCTACAGCGACGCCCTCGGCGGGAAGGACAGCTACCGCTACATGTTCATCCTGGAGAACACCGACTGCAACCCGGCCAAGCTCACCAAGGCGGACAACAAGGAGTACATCTTCTCCCACCGCCACGACGAGGCCACGAAGAAGATCAACACCAACATCACCCACGGCGCCCAGAACAGCGGCGTGTATGTGACCCGCAAGCTCGCGGACATGTACCGCTGCCAGGACGGCCTGCCGATCGCGAAGTCTCCCAAGTTCCAGGGCTACGCCGGCCAGAACACCGAGTTCGCCGACCGCGACAACCGGATGAACGCCACCCTGCTCCGTCACGGCCAGAAGTACTGGAACAACGACGGCAAGTGGCGCACCACCTGGACCGCCGCCGACGAGGAGGACGCCCTCACCTGCGACCGCCGCTCCCAGTCCGGCTACATCAACAACAAGTGGGCGACCGAGCGCAAGGTCGACGACACCAACGAAGGCTACGACTATCCGGTCATCCGCTACGCCGAAGTGCTCCTGAACTACGCCGAAGCCGTGTATGAGCAGGGCGAAAGCATCTCCGACGCCGACCTCGACCTCTCCCTGAACCTCGTCCGCCAGCGCTCCAATCCGGACATGGTGAAACTCTCCAACAGCCTGGTCTCCGCCAACGGCCTGTCGATGCGCGATGAAATCCGCGCCGAGCGTACCGTGGAACTCGCCCTCGAGGGCTTCCGCGTGGACGACCTCAAGCGCTGGAAGACCGCCGAGACCGAGATGCCGCAGAACCTGCGGGGCATCCCGATGACCGGCTGGTTCGCCACCAACTGGACCAACCAGACCCGTCCGCTGGACGCCGACGGCTGCATCATCCTCTACGACGGCCGCGTGTGGGCCGAGAAGAACTATCTGTATCCGATCCCGAGCGACGAGCTGCAGCTCAACCCCGAACTCGGTCAGAACAAAGGTTGGAACTAAACAATGGACTGCGATATGAAAAAGTATATCATCCTCGTCGCCGCCGGCCTCGCCGCCCTCGCTTCCTGCCAGAAGAAGGAATCCTATGTGCTGGATTCCGTGGTGATGGCCAAGACCCTGGAATTCACCTATTCCGACACCGACGCCGCGAAGTTCTACACGGATGAGAACGGATCGACCGTCTTCCCGATGGTCGTGGGCGAGTCCGTGGACTTCTCCTATGCGGTGACTCCTTCCCTGGAGGAGCTCACCAACCCTGAGATCGTCTGGGCCTCCGGCGACCCTTCCGTCGCCACCGTGGACCAGAACGGCCACATCACCGCCGTGGGCGCCGGCACGACGTCCATCTCCATCGAGCACAAGCCGAGGAACCTCACCTGCCTGCCTTCCATCACCGTGAAGGTGTCCCAGACCCTGGTTCCCGCCACTTCCATCCAGATCATCGACGCCTCCGAAGGCGTGGACGAGATCTACGGCCTGCCGAAAGTTGCGGAAGGGGAGTCGATGCAGATGAAGGCCGTCATTTCCCCGGAAGACGCCACGTACAAGACGGTCATCTGGAGCGTGACGCCGGCTGCCAACGCCACCATCGATCCGGTCACCGGCCTGCTGCACGGTGTCGCCTACGGCAAGATCGAGGTCAAGGCCACGGCCCTGGACGGCAAGGGCGCCACCGCCACCCACGAGATGGTCGTGGACAAGATCATCGAGCCCACCGGCATCAAGGTGGCCGAGAACAGCGTCATCCTCTCCGTCTCCGACGGCACCTATGAGCTCGGCTACGAGACCTATCCGGCCGTCTGCACCAAGTCCCGCCTGGTCTGGACCAGCTCCGACGAGGAAGTCCTGACCGTGAACAAGGGCGTCGTGACCATCAAGAAGTACGGCAAGGCCACGGTCACCGTGAGCACGCAGTCTTCCGAGGCCGCTCCCGCCGGCTACGTCTCCTCCGCCACCATCGAGGTGAACGTCCCGGCCGGCTTCTACCGCGAGCACAACGAGAATCCGGACCTGTGGATCACCAAGACGAACGGCGCCACCAAGGAGCTCCGCATCAGCGACGCCGGCGAGCGCTACCTGTACATCGTCCCGAACAAGAACAACGCCAACACCGGCCGCGGCGACTTCGGCCATGCCGGACAGACCTTCATCTCCAAGGAGTACCCGATCATCACCATCCGCGTGGACGACGTGAACGACCGCATGGACGAGAACGGCAAGGGCAAGTTCGCCCGCAACATCAACCTGGACACCTCCGGCACGGCCGAGGACGGCACCAAGTACTCCGGCAACTACGGCGGCTCCAACAACAAGTGGTTCAAGAAGTTCAAGTGCTCCGACGGCTCCGCGATCCTCGTGTACAGCCTCGTGGACCAGAACTGGCAGAACGGCACCGCCTTCCCGGAGAACACGGTGATCACCTTCACCACCTGGCAGCTGAAGTATGCGGACATCCGCAACTCCGACAAGGCTGACATCCAGGACATCAACAACATGTACTACAGATTCTTCTGGCACCACACGTTCCGCTCGATGGACGAGATGAACGCCTATCTGCTCGAGTGGTCCAACAAGACCGGCATCACGTATGAATAGGTTGGTTTGTATGCTGTTTGCAGCGGCTGCCCTCACGGGGGCGGCCGCCTGCAACAAGCTGCCCAAGCAGGGCGAAGTGGACCTCACCCCCGTGGAGAAGCCCGTTCCCGACGTGACGGTGAAGTTCAGCCACCCCGGCGCGTATGTCAATGCGGCCGACCTGGCCCGCGTGAAGCAGCACGTCGCCGCGGAGGACGCCAACGACCCGGTGTTCGCCTCCTGGAAGGAGCTGTGCGCCAGCCCCTGGGCCCAGGAAAACATCGCGCCCAGCGCCCTCGAGACCGTCGTCCGCGGCGATCCTACGGGCACAGGCACCACGGAGAATTACATCCTGTGCTGCCAGCAGGCGGGCGCCGCCTTCCAGCTGGCCCTGCGCTGGCAGATCTCCGGGGACGCGAAGTACGCCGAGGCGGCCCGCGCCATCCTCAACGAATGGGCCCGCGTGTGCAAGAAGATCACGGCCAACGACAACAACCAGTACTTGCTGACGGGTTTCCAGGGCTATACGTTCGCCAATGCGGCCGAACTCCTGCGGAGCTATACCGGCTGGTCCGCTTCCGAGCAGACCGCGTTCGGGAAGTGGCTGAAGGATATCTGGTACGCGAAGAACTACTGGTTCATTGAGAATCACGGCGGTTCCGGCGTGTGCGACCTGCACTACTGGTCCAACTGGGAGCTCTGCAACCTGGCCTCGATCATGGCCATCGGCATCTACCTGGAGGACCAGGAGATGGTGAACTACGTGAACAAGCAGTTCCTGTCCGGAAAGGGGAGCGGGGCCGTGAAGCACCTCGTCCCGTACGATCCCATTGCGGATCCTTCCGGCAAGAGCGCGGCTATCGCCCAGTGCATGGAGTCGGGCCGCGACCAGGGCCACGCCACCCTGTGCGTGTCCGAGACCGCCGAGCTGTGCCGGATGGCGCAGAACGTGGGCCTGGACTTCTGGGGCGCCGAGAACAACCGCGTGCTGGCTTTCTTCGAGTATGAGGCCAAGTACAACGTGAAGCAGAACGGCACGTTCATCACGACCTCGATGCCTTTCACCGAGTACAAGTACTGCGTGGACTGCTCCTGTTCCAACCACAGCCACGGCGCGACCCATACGGCGGTTTCCGCCGACGGTCGCGGCAAGGAACGTCCGGGTTGGGACCTCATCTACGCGCACTACATCAAGGAGAAGAAGTTGCCGGCGAACACCTGCTACTACACGAAGCTCTTCGCCGAGCAGCTGCGCTACCGGAGCGGAAAGCTCACCGGTGACTGCGGCGCCGGCGACAGCCGCTACGGCTCCTCCAACAGCGCCTTCGACCAGATCGGCTGGGGCACCCTCCTCTTCTATCAGGGCGAGTGATGCGTACGCCGGCCGTCATATCCCTCCTGTTGCTCCTGGGGCAGGCCCTGGGCGCGCAGACTTTCGACATCGCCTCTCCGGACGGTCGCCAGACCGCCCGGATCGAGGTGACGGCGGAAAACGGGCGCACGCGGATCACTTACGCCACGGCCTTCGACGGCCGTGCCGTGGTGCTCCCGTCGGCCCTGGACTTGACCGTGGACAACCACGTCTGGGAGATGGCGACCGGAAAGCGGTCCGTACCCCGCCTGGACCGCTGGTTTGACAATCTTTCGTTGGCGGGGACCGAAACCGTGTCCCGGGACACCGTGTGGCGCAATCCCTTCGGGGAGCGCAGCGAGGTCCGGGATGCGTACCGGGGCGTCGTCCTGCATTTCACGAAGGACGACACGTCCCTGTGCGGGCTGGACATCGAGTTCCGGGCCTATGACGGAGGCATCGCCTTCCGTTATTTCCTGCCGATGCATCCGGACGCCCTGTACCACCGGATCGTCGCCGACAACACCGAGTTCGCCTTCCCCGCCGGGACCGAGGCTTGGTACCATCTCTGGGCCCAGGCTTTCTATGAGAAACGGCCTTTGGAAGGATGGACGGAGGAGTGCGAGCGTCCGCTCACGCTGCAGCTCGCCGACGACCTGTATGCGGCCGTCGGAGAGGCCGGCGTGATCGATTTCCCGCGCGGGAAACTCCGTCTTGTCGGGCCCAATGTGCTGGCTGTCGCCCTGAACGACACCGGTACCGACCTGGTTACGCCCTATGCGATGCCTTGGCGCGTGGTGATGGCTTCCGACCGCCTGGGCGGCCTGCTGGAGCAGAATGACATTTACCTTAACCTGAACGAATCCTGCCAACTCTCCGACACGGACTGGATCAAGCCCGGCAAGATCCTCCGCGAAACCCGCCTCACCACCGAGAACTCCAAGGCCTGCATCGACTTCGCCGCCCGGCACGGCATCGACTACATCCTGTACGACTGGAAATGGTACGGCCCCGCCTACGACTTCGCGACCGATGCGACGACGGTGATTCCGGCCATCGACATGCCGGAAGTCGTCCGCTACGGCGCCTCCAAGGGCGTCGGCGTATGGGTCTATGTCAATCAGCACGCGCTCCAGAAGCAGGGCGCCTCGCTGTTCCCCGTGTATGAGAAATGGGGCCTGAAGGGCGTCAAGTTCGGTTTTGTCCAGTTCACGAACCAGCATTGGGCGGATTGGGTGCACGGACTCGTCCGCGCCGCCGCGGACAGCCACATCATGGTGAACATCCACGACGAATACCGTCCGACGGGCTATTCCCGGACATATCCGAACCTCCTGACGCAGGAGGGAATCTGCGGCAACGAGGAGTGGCCTTCCGCCACCCACGACACGCAGCTTCCGTTCACGCGGATGCTCTGCGGGGCGGCGGACTATACCGTGTGTTACTTCGATCCGCGCCTCAAGAACACCCACGCGCACCAGCTGGCCCTGCCGGTGATGTATTTCTCGCCGCTCCAGACGCTGTACTGGTATGACACGCCGGACCGCATCAAGGAGACGCCGGAACTGGCGTTCTTCGACACGGTTCCCACCGTGTGGGACGAGACCCGCGTGGTGGACGACCACATCGGCACCACGGCGGCCATCGTTCGCCGGAGCGGTTCCGACTGGTATCTGGGCGTCCTGGGCAATGACGAGGCGCAGTCGCTGCGCTTGACCGCCGACTGGCTCGCGCCGGATACGCCCTTTGTGATGACCGTCTATACGGACGACCCGTCCGTGGACACGGCCACCCACGTGGCGGTGCGGAAATTCATCGTCCGAAAGGGCGATGTCCTCCCGTTCTCGCTGCTTCCGCGCGGCGGCGCCGCCGCCTCCTTCACCCCGGCCGCGAAGGCCGATCTGAAGGCATTCAAGAAACTGGGAAAGAAGACCATCCTGTAAATGCGTATTGTCACCCTCATACTGGCCGCGCTGCTGCCGCTGGGCGCTTCCGCCCAAGTTGAATGGTTTCCGCTGAAGGACGTCCGGCTGCTGGACAGCCCCTTCAAGGAGAATCAGGAGCGCTCGGGCGCCTGGCTCAGGAGCATCGATGTGAACCGGCTCCTGCACAGCTTCCGCACCACGGCCGGCGTTTGGGCCGGGAACGAGGGTGGCTATATGACCGTGAAGAAGCTGGGTGGCTGGGAATCGCTGGACTGCGAGCTCCGCGGGCACACCACCGGACACGTGCTGAGCGCCTGCGCGCTCCAGTACGCATCGACCGGAGATCCCGCCTTCAAGGCGAAAGGGGACAGCCTGGTCCTCGGGCTTCGGGAAGTGCAGCTTGCCCATGGAAACGGCTACCTGAGCGCTTTCCCGGAGGAACTGATCAACCGGAACATCCGGGGCGAGCGGGTCTGGGCCCCGTGGTACACCCTGCACAAGATTCTCGCCGGCCTCATCGACCAGTATGAACTGGCTGGCTCGGAACTGGCCCTGACGGAAGCCCTGGATATGGCCCATTGGGCGCAGGCGAAGCTCTCCGGTCTGTCAGAGGAAACCCGCCGGCTGATGCTCCGCAACGAATTCGGCGGCATCCCCGAGGCCTGGTGGAACCTGTATGGCATCACCGGGGACGAGGCGTGCCGATGGCTGGCGGAGTTCTTCTACCACGACGACGTCATCGACCCGTTGAAGGCGCAGAAGGCCGATTTCGGGACGAAGCATACGAACACCTTCATTCCCAAGGTGATCGCCGAGGCGCGCCGGTACGAACTGACGGGCTCGGAGGACTCCCGGACGGCCGTCACGTTCTTCTGGAACCAGATGCTCGCGCATCACATCTATGCGACGGGCAGCCTGTCCGACAAGGAGCATTTCTTCGATCCGGCCGACTTCCGGAACCACGTCACCGGCGTGACGGGGGAGAGCTGCTGCACGTACAACATGCTGCGGCTGGCCCGCCATATCCTCGCCTGGACCGGGGACGCTTCCGTGATGGACTATTACGAGCGGGCGCTCTGCAACCATATCCTGGGCTCGCAGAATCCCCGGACCGGGATGGCCGCCTATTTCCTGCCGCTCGCCAGCGGGACGCACAAGGTGTACAGCACGCCGTACGACTCTTTCTGGTGCTGCGTGGGCAGCAGCTTCGAGTCGCACGCAAAGTATGCGGAAAGCATTTATGCCCACGCGGGGAATACGCTCTATGTGAACCTCTTCATCCCTTCCACCCTGGATTGGGACGGGTTCAAAGTCCGTCTGGAAACAGCTTTCCCGGCCGATGGGGAAGTGACGCTCACGGTGGAGACGCCGGGAATGCGGGAAATCGCGTTCCGTCGGCCTTCCTGGAGCGCCGCGCCGGTCGTGAAAGTGAATGGCCGTCGGGTGAAAGTGGCCGGAACGTCGTACCTGACGCTCCGCCGGAACTGGAAGGCGGGCGACCGGATCAGCGTTTCGTATCCAATGACCTACCACGTGGAACCTGCGTTGCAGGATCCCACGCTCGGGGTGGTGATGCGCGGCCCGCTGGTGCTGGCCCTTCCGCTGGGAACGGAGGGCTTCGTGCCTCCGCAGCCCGTATCGGACCCCGCCAAATACAACGATTATTACACTTACGATTATCATATTCCCGGTTCCATGCTGGGGTTCAAGGAATTGCCCCGTGATTTCACGGCGCTGAAACCCCTGTGGAGCCTGCATGAGGAGCGTTACGAAGTTTATTGGGAACTGCCATGAAAGGAATGATGAAACCGCTTTGTTTGGCTGCCGGCCTCCTCGTGGCGGCAGCCTGCGCCCGGCCGGCTTCCCTGGCCGACGAGGCGTTGGACTACTGCGTCAAGAAGGTGACCGGCGTCCAGGAACGGCTCGGCGCCGATTACGGCGAGTCGCCGCGCAACATCGCGCCGGGAGACTGCCGCTGGAACCTGACGCCCGTGTGCCAGGAGAACTGGACGATGGGCTTCTGGCCGGGCATCCTCTGGTATGCGTACGAGGCTTCCGGCGAAGCCGCGCTGGAGACCGCCGCGCGCGGTTACACGGAGGCGCTGGACTTCATCGCCCGGCAGCCGGCCTACGACCACGACATCGGCTTCATCATGTTCCCTTCCTTCGGCAACGGGTTCCGGCTGACCGGCGACCCGGCGTACAAGGAGGCGGTGCTCGCCACGGCGGAGCGCCTCGCCGCCCTGTTCAATCCGGCGGTGGGCACCATCCTGAGCTGGCCCCGCGAAGTGCCCAATTTCGGCGGGCACAACACCATCATGGACAACATGCTCAACCTGGAAACGCTGTTCTGGGCCGCCGAGAACGGGGGAGACCCCGCCTGGAAGGACATCGCGATCACGCACGCCGATACGACGATGCGCTACAACTTCCGACCGGACGGAACCTCCTACCACGTGGCGGTGTACGACGCGGAGACCGGCGCCCATCAGTACAGCTGCACCCACCAGGGCTATGCCGACGACTCGATGTGGGCCCGCGGCCAGGCCTGGGGCATCTACGGATACACGATGGTGTACCGCTTCACCCGGGAACCCCGCTTCCTGGAGTTCGCGCAGAAGATTGCCGACGTCTATCTGGCTCGCTTGCCGGAAGACAAGGTGCCTTACTGGGATTTCTGCGACCCGGAGATACCGAACGCCTCCAAAGACGCTTCCGCCGCGGCCGTTGTGGCATCGGCTTTGCTGGAACTTTCCACGTATACCGACGGAAAGTACCGTGCCGATGCCGAAGCCATGCTCCGCTCCCTGTATGAGAACTATCGCGCCCCGGAAGGGTGCGACAGTTTCCTCCTGCACTCCACCGGCCATCATCCGGCCGGCAAGGAGATCGACTACAGCATCGTCTATGCCGATTATTATTTCATCGAAGCGCTGCTCAGACTGAAGAACTTATGAGACGAATCCTCCTTCTTGCCCTGCTCGCGGCCGGCCTGCTGACGCCGGCCCTGGCCCAGGACGGCTCCTACAAGATGGCCGGCCCCTTCGAGGTCGTGGCCCGTGACGGACAGTACGCCAAGACCAAGGGCGGCAGCGAAAAGGACATGTGGCAGGCCTGGCAGTGCGCCAAGGCCGGCGAGGACGCCAAGGCGCTGGAAATCATCAACGCCTATGCCGGCACCCTGCAGCGTTTCGAAGGCCACGACGCACCGCTGTGCCTGATCCAGGCCTACTGGATGCTCCGCGGCATGATCATCCTGAAGGATCGGCAGACGCCGGCCTGGAGCGAGATGGTGCGCCGCGCCATCCTGCCCGTGATCGACCGTTTCGAGGCTTACAGCCCCTACGCCAACGGCAACTGGGGGCATATTGTGAACCGTTGCCGGATGGCCTGCGGCATCTTCCTGGACGACAAGGAGCTGTATCAGCACGCGGTCGATGTCTATCTCCACGCGAGGGACGACGGCTCGTTGCCGGGCTATGTGGCCGAGAGCGGCCAGTGCCAGGAGACGGGCCGCGACCAGGGCCACGCGCAGCTGGGCCTGGGGGCGATGTGCGAGATCTGCGAGATGGCCTGGGAGCAGGGCGACGACCTCTGGGGCGCCCTGGACAACCGCCTGATGAAGGGCATCGAATATACGGCCAAGTACAATCTGGGGAATGACGTCCCCTTCGAGACCTGGACCGACTGGACCGGCCTGTACAATGACTGGACGGAGCCCGGCGAGATGGGCCGCGGCCGCATCCGTTGCATCTACGACCTTCCTTATGCCCATTATGTGGGCCGGAAGGGCCTGAAGATGCCTTATACCAAGAAAGTCCTGGCCCTGCAGGCCAAGGCGGAGAAGAACGGCGAGATGACGCGCAATCCCGAGGCCGACCAGTTCTCGGTGAAGGGCGTGAAGGAAGGGGCCAAGCTCCATTCGATCTTCACCTATCCCGCCCCGGAAGGCGCTCCCTTGAAGCACGATTACGAGGTGTACCTCCAGCCGCGCGGGCACCAGGAATGGACCCGGATCGACACCTATATGGCCAAGGTCAATGCGCCGGTGGGGGACAACAAGCACAAGGTCAGCGAGATTTCCTACTGCTTCTTCGATTTCACCGGCGATGTCAATGTGCGCGTGGTCACGAAGAACAAGAAGTTCACCTCGGCCCGTGTCCGCCCGGACTATCGCGGCTGCATCGCCCAGGTGAAGAACGACTCCACCGTGCAGTTCCTCCTGTTCCAGCCCGAGAATGTGAGTGTCGAGTTTGACGGCGACATCACCGACAACCTGCTGGTGTTCACCTCTAAGCCGCCGGTGAGCCTGGAAGAAGCCCGCGAGGAGGCCGAGGCCACCGGCCGCAGTTTCCACTGCTATGGGCCCGGTTTCTATCCCGACGAAACCATTCCCGTCCCTTCCAACACCGTCGTCTATCTGGCCGGCGGAAGCTATTTCGCGGGAACCTTCGCCATCGAGGATGCGGAGAATGTCAAAATCCTGGGACGCGGCGTCGCCCGCCCGGCTTCCGGCTACGAGGGCTGCCACATCTATCGGTCGAAGAATGTCGTGGTGGACGGCCTCATCGTCAATACATGCCCGATCGGGGAGTCGTCGAATGTGACCGTCCACGACGTCCGGAGCATCTCCCACCCGTCGTGGGGCGACGGCCTGAACGTGTTCGGCGGCTGCTCGGACATCCC
>JAEEGK010016924.1_pt1 | contig 15960 bp, 6 predicted proteins | sample 8958771 | NCBI WGS metagenome assembly JAEEGK01 (sample SAMN16246547, study PRJNA631951) | gut metagenome | biome: gut microbiome; feature: rumen; material: SC-attached | host: Bos | place: Iran: Karaj | collected 2018-10
CCCAATCCCCAATCCCCAGCACATATTAATTTTTTATTGTTATTAAAAATATTGAATTAGAGTTAAAAAAATTTTAGATTGAAAAAAATTTATAATTTATAATTTCTAAACTTTAATTTATTTTTATTAATAAAAAGTAAAATTATGTAAAAAAAAATTAATAATTTTTACTATAAAAAAGTTAAGACAAAATTTTTTTAAAATGGGAAACAATGAATCAAATGAGAATTCTCAATCAAATAAAGATATGACAACAGAAGGGAATTTAAATATTTACATAGTTCATGACAATTCTATTGATGAAAATATGATTTTTTACTTGTTAGTTAAGATCTTCAAAGAAGAAGATAAATCAAAAGATAGTTTTATTCAATTAGAAAAGAAAGATTCTGATTATTATAGAGAAGAAATATACTTTTATCATTATAGAAGATTAAAATATGAAATCGATAATAATGGAAAGAAAGACAAAAAAATATTTAATGCTTATTTATTCTATGAAGTTTTAAATCAAGATTTCTCTGATATTTTAATCAATCATCTTTATGAAAAAGATAGAAATAATAAAAGAAATAATATAATAATTTGTTTTGGTTCTGAAGAATACATACAAAAATCCCTTTTTGAATTGAAAGGAAAATCAAAAGAAACAATTCCTTTTTTAATAATAATTAGTGATAAAATTGATTATTATGAACAGAAATTAAATTACGTAAATTATATTCCTGATTTTCTCACAGAAAAAAAAAATATTTTAAAAGAAATAAATAACAATAATTTAAATATAAATAATAAAGGAAATTTAGAGGAAGCTCAAATAATTGAAATTTCAGAAAAAGCTTTTATTTATTTTATAACATCGAAATTATATAGAATATTTATGTATTATGAACAAATCGCTTTTAATTTAAATATGATAAATCCACTTAATGATATTAATTCACATATAAAATTTTATTTAACAATTGCTTTATTAGGTTATTCTGGGACAGGCAAAAGTACTTTAATTAATTTATTATTTAAAGATTTAGTTTGTAAAATAAGTCCATCTATATTTGATGTAACAAATAAATGTACTGAATATTATTTACCTATAAAAAATATTGAAAATCAAAACAGTAATATTTGTGAAAATATAGGACAAATTAGGATTCTTGATTTTCCTGGAATTACTGAAGATAAAAATTATGGAAAAGTTAAGAATGAAATTGTTAAAAAAATTAATGAATATAAAGATAATATGGAACAAATTGATATTGCTTTATTTTACATTCCAAATGGTAATATAAGGGAATTTACTAAATCAGGAATCGAATTAATTAAATTATTACATAAGAATAATATTAGAATTATTTTTATTATTAATGGTCCAATTGACGAAGTAACATTAAATCTAAAAAAACAAAAATTAAAAAATTCAATCAATGATGATAATATAGTATATAAAGATTATAGTAATATAATTAATACCGATTATTATCAATATTTTGATTTTATAAAAAGAGAAGGAGTATCAAAAATATTATTAAAAATATTAGAAATAATAAAATTAAATTCACAACAGTTTTTAATTGATGATATTAATGTAAATAATTACAATGATAAAATTACATATTTAAGAGAAAATAATAGTTTGTTTAAATTATTTAAAAATACAGAAGCAATTCAAAAATATGCAAAAATAAAAGCAAATTGGTCAATTGCAGGATATGCTGCATTGACATGTACAACATCTATATTATCATTTTTTTTCCCTTTTATTGACACAGTAACATCTATAGGTTCAAATGTAGCAATGATATATAATATATTTTCAATATATGAATTAAATCCTAAAAATTTTAGTATTGTTAATATAATATTAACAAATGGAAAATGTCTTTTTAAAAATAAAAAGAATGAAAATAATAATGAAAATGACAATATAATAGATAATTATGAAAAATACAAAGAAGAATTAAAAAAAGGAAAGTTAAATTCAGAATCAAAAGAAATTTCAAAAGTTGGTATGGGAGTAGGTCAAAATATAATGAAAAAAATAGCTCTTAATGAAGCAAATAAAAAAATAGTGAATAAAGCAGTTGAGGTAGTAATAAAAGAAAATGAAATAAATAATATTGGAGTTTTAGGAAAACAAATAGTAAACACTGTAGAAACAAAAGTATTAAAAAAATATTCAGAACAAGTGGTAGTAGAAGTAAGTAATGAAGTAATTGAAAAAGAATTAATAAAAGGAGTAAATAAAGTTACAAATTCAATTGCATCAGAAACAGCTAAAAAATCTGTGAATGTTTTAGGATATGAAGTTTTGTCAAAAGAAACATCAAAAGAAACTATTAAAGAAATAACTGAAGAAATTGTTATAAAACAAGGAGGAAAAAGTTGGTTAATTAATCTTGGAAAAGCTATTCCTTTTATCAGTACAGGATTTGTTTCTGTTATGAATACTTATAATACTGTTGAAATTGGAAATAATTTAGTCAAAACCTTTGATTCAGAATTTGAAACAAATCAAGAAAGAAAAGTTGACTTTATTAAAGGAAAGGTTTATTCTTTGATGAATATTTGTGAACAAATTAAAATTATGATATATGAACAAGAAAAATGCTAATTTCTTTAGTTTTTTTCTTTTAGATTAGTTTATTTTATTACCATTAGTTTCATTAATTTTGAAAAAAACCTTTATTTGATTATTTATTTTTAACTGAAAATCTTATTAAAATCAAATTTATTAAGATATTTATTATAAATTTAACAATATTCATTTTATTTAATTATTATTATATTAAATGTTTTTCATTTGTCAATTTTGCAGTTTTAAATATTTCAAAATGAAACAATATTTCAGAAGATAATTTTTTATGATTAAAGTTCATTATATAATAATAAAATTATTGTAAATAAAAAACATTGATTGCTTTGGTTTTTTAAATTAATAAAAATTAGTGATTTGAAAGAACAAAAAGGTGGAAAGTGATTGAAAATTAATTAGTTTTTTATTGTCAAATTGTATAATGATTATATAAATCAATTGAATTCAACATTTTATTAGTTAATTGAGTTTTTAAGTTATTATTGAACATTTTTTGAATAATATTATAATTTAAAACCTTCAAAAAAGATAAGAAAAAAAATAAAAATAGAAATTCTATATAATTTATTTGTTTAATATTTTTTTCAATAAATATCAATTTTCAATGGAGATATAACAGTATTATACATTAATGTTTTTATTCAAAATTTAAATTTCCCAAATTTTTCCACAAAAATTTTGATTCATCTAAAAAAAAAGGAGTTCAAAAAAAATTAATCAATATATAAAGTTGAAATAATTATCAATACAAAGAATAATCAAATCATAATTTTTTTAAGGAAATAAATCGATAAATCAAGAAATGATTTTAATAAAATAATTTGAAAAAAAAACCAAAACAAAAATTTGACGATTTGATGTATTAAATCTTTTCAAATTTATATTTTTCATTTTAAATTTATGAATTAAAGTTAATTAATATATTAAATATAATAAATATTCAGTAAATAATGAATCATAAGAAAATAATATAGATAGACTTGTCGATTAATTATAACATTGATTAAAAAGAAAATAAAAATTGTTAAAGATATATACCATAAATAAAATTATGATTTAAATAATTTTCAATTATATTTTTTTTCTTTTTCTGAGAAACAAAAAGATAATACAAACATTATCATTACCAAACTAATTCTTGGATTTTATCTTTTTTATTAAAATTTAAATTTAACTTATAATAGAATTTTGATTATATTGCAAAATAATTTCCTAAAGTTTACAAAAAATAAATTTTGTTAAAATAACTATTCTATGAAATTTCTTATTTGAAAATTGCATTTTAATATAATAAAATATTAAATATAACATAAATAAATATCAAATTAAACTTTATAGTCAATTAAAATGCTTTTAAAAGAAAGTGAGTTTTATTATTTCTTAATGCAAAATAATATAGATTAAATAAATAATCTTAAAAATTAAAGAACATTTCCATTATAATTTGAGTTAAATATTTTAATTTATATAGTTTGTTTAGAACATAATAATTTTTTATATAAATAATAATAATATTACTTAATAATTTTTTTAAAACAATTTAATTTGAAATAATTAAAAAATGAGTGAGCAAGAAGATAATGATAAAATTATAGTTGATATAGATGATGAAGACATTGATGTATTATTTTTTTATATAATAGTTTAGGAACAAAAAGATTTAGACATTGGAGAATTAACTAAAAAATTAGAAAATACTCAACCCATTGTTGAAAGAAATCAAAATAAAGTCGTAAAATTTTTTTTAAAATTATAAATTAGAGACAAAAATTTGATTCCGCATCATACGAGATTGAAAGACAAAATAAATTAAAAAAATAGATAAAAAAATAATATATATTATTTATAATTCAAAATTTAAATCTTAAAATTTTTTACTCAAAAAGTGAAAACAATTCTTTTTTTAGAAATTAATATTAAATAAGTTATAATTATTTTTAAATAAAAAAATTGAAAAAAATTAAATTTTTTCTTTTCTTTCTTTCAAAAATTTATATACACAAACTGTAACAGTGCCACTTATAACTTTTCTATATATTCGAGGAACAACTCCTTTTTCTAAACCTCTTAACCCTTCATTTTGAATTATTTTTTTTATATTATACCAAATTTTATTATTTCTAATATCTGATTCATCAAATTTTTTATTAAGTCCTTGAAATTGAGCTTGTGTTCTAATATAATCAAAAGGATTATCTATCATTGTAGTTATAATTCCTGAAAGAATTGTTGATAAAGGAGATGCAAATTTATTTAAATAAAAAATATTTTTGTTTTTTTCAAAAATTTTCAATATATATTGATATAGAATAAAAAATAATGTTTTACTTGGAACTTCTTTTATAATTAAAGGTTTTAATCCCTTTGTAAAAGCTATTAATCCTTCATTTTTATATATTTGCTTAAATCCATCTGTGATATTTTTATATTTATTAAATCCTAATTTTTCATTTCTTGTTGATATAACAACAAATGGATTTATTATAATACAATTTGAAGTCATTGCTATTGAACTAGATAAAGTATGAGTTAAAAATTCATTTGCATTTAATTTATTTTTTAAAATATTTTGTGAAGTTTCTAAAACTCTAAAAAATATTGCATCTGATAATGTAATTCTTATTAAATTAGGAATAAAACCTCTATAAAATCCTTTAATTCCTTCTTTTTTATATATTGATTTTATCATTTTTAAAGTTTTTATTTTTTCATTTTGAGATAAATTTATTAATTTCATATTTGTACTTATTACTTGAAATGGAAGAGAAATAATTGATGAACAAATTCCTGAAATTGCACCATTAATCATAAAATTTAAATGAATAAATATTAAATTTAATGTTTTTTTATGTAATTTTTTTATAATATTTTTATAATCTTTTTTTATATATTTTTCATTAAATTGTTTCTTGCCATTTTTTATTAATAATTAATTCATTTCACTGAGGAGTTTTATTTTTTTCTTCATTTTAAATTATTTATTTTAAATTGTTTAATAAATGTTTGTGTTTTCAGAACAAGATTTTTCTTTTTTTTTCATTTGACAAACTTATGTAATTTCTCTACTTTTTATTTTAGAAATTATTTTTTTAGGAAAAGAATTAGTTTTCTATTTTTATATTTCAATAAAAATTTTTGTTATCATTAAAGATTCAAATTCTTTTAGAGAATGATTAAAAGTTAATTGAAAATTTTAGTTAATTCTGATGGTGACAGTAATTTATCTTCTTCTTTAAATTTTTTAAATTTGAATGATTGTTCAAATGAACTATAATTAAAATTTACATTTTCTAATTTTAATAAAGTTTTGATAATCAATTTTTTTAATAATTACATATTTCTTTGTTTTTTTCTTCTTTTTTTGAATAAAAATTAATGTTTGTTTTTTTGTTTTTACTTCTTTAGTTGATTTAAAAATAGAAATGTTATTTTTTGTGGCATTTTTTATTTTTTAATCTTATCAAACCCAATTCCATTCTTTATTTTAATTTTAATTGTTTTCAATCTAAATTTGATTTAATTTTCTTTTTACTTTAATATATTATCTTTTTCAGCATTAATTAATAATTGCTTCATATAATTAATCCTTTTTCATCTCTTTAGATGAATTTGAATTTTATTTTTTAATCCTTTTTTTTATCTTCTTCTAATTTTTCTTCATTCTTTTCATTTATTTAAATATTTATAAATATTTCAATAGAATTAAAACCAATGAATGATTATATTTGTTAACTAGATTTATTATTTATCTGAAATAGATATCACAAATAATTAAATTATAATAAATCAATCTGAAAAATTGTTGAATTTTTTTAAAATAAAATGTATCTAATTAGTTTAGATAAAATTCAAAATTTGAGTGAAAATTGTTTTAAAATATTTTCAAATTAAAATCTCTTTATCATATAAAATATAAACTTATTTTAATCATAAAGAATAAAATATATAGTTAAAATATTATTCTTTGAAAATTCAAAAAATTTACTAATTAAAAATAATTAAAATTCAATGACCAATTGAATAATGAAAATTTATCATTTAATTATAATGATGAGAACTAAAATAATTTGGAAACAATTTAACCTAATATTTTTAATAATAATAACATTATAATAACAATTTATCTAAAATTCAAATTTTAAAAATCCTATTAAATGACTTTTTATAAATAAAAAATTGTAAAACATTAAATTGATTGAATTAATTTATTTTTATTTAATATAAAAATAATTTAAGATAAAAATAAAATAAATTCAAATTTAATGAATTTAACTTTTAAAGAACAAAACTTTGAAATAGATATTAATGATTTGATAAAAAAAATTAAAGATCTTTCAAATGTAACATAAATTATTATAAAAAATAGAAACAAATAATTCTTCTTGACTCTATAGAACAACATAGAGAAAGTTCCAATAGAATAATAAAAGAAAAACAAAATAAAATAAAAGAATTAGAATCAAAAATAACATATTTAACAAATGAAATAAAAAAAGAACAAAATAATTCAAAGAGAGAAATTTATAAACCAAAAATAAAAAATAATGAGAATATTACATGGGAACAAATAGAAAATATATCAGATATAAATGAACAATTTTATTTAGCATTAGATTCAAATATAAATTATTTAATAAGATTAATATCTTTAATTAATTTTGTAACAATGAAAAAAGTAAATCCTCAAAATTTAGAAAACTCACTTAATCAATTAAGTGATATGACAAATAATTTAAATAAACAATCTTTAAGTGTAATTATCCATTTTATTAAAGCCGTTCTTTTAGGAATTCAATTGTCTATTAATAATAAAACTTCAAATAAAATAAGGAATTTTTTACATAAATTACAAAATAATATTGATGATTATTCACAATATCTTTCTGAAAATGATATTATTGATATTGGATTTTTACTTTCTCATCTTGAATAATTTAATTCTTTTTTAAATTGAAAGATTTTAAAATTAAAAAATTTATGATAATAAATCATATATTAATTATAGTAAAAACAATGCTTTTATTTTTATATTAAATAAAAAATATTATTTTCGATTTTTATCTTTTTTTTTCATTTTGATAATCATAATTTTGCTTGAATTTAATTTTCATTAATCTTATTTGATATTTCTTTTATTGAGAATTTTGTAGATTACTTAAATCATTACTTAAGTTATTAAATTATAATTAACCTCAATATTTGATCATTAATTAATTCAAAAGGAAATTCCTTTAATAAAATTATAAAAGATTCTTAATTTTTGTCATCTAATCCATTTTTGAAGAGAAGATTATTTTGAGATTCAGTTATTTAAAAATATATGGAAACATAATAATTATTTATATGTATCTTTTATATATAGAAATAACAAATGAATTCTTTCTTTAAAATCACAAATTTGTGGATTTTAAGATATCTTCAATAAATAAAAAATAATGTTAATTTTCAATTCTCTTTTAAGTTCATTTTTTTTTTAGATGAAATAACATTTATAAATATAATGAGATTAATTAATATTGCAAGAGATTATTTTATATATAATTTTTTAAAGACTAGTTTTTCATTAAAAGTATATTAATTTCAAAAATGAAAAAATAAAGAAATCCATCAAAATTATTTTTATTAAACAACTGATGATAATACTGTTAATATTCAAAAGTAAGTAATTCAAAAAAATAAATAATAAAATATATTCAAATGAATTTTATTTTAAAATTACGATTAGAATAAAAAGGAAAAAATGCAATTGAATTTTTCATTATATTAGTAAAATAGAATAATGAAATAACAAGTGATTATATTTACTTTTTAAATTTCAGAAATACTAACTTATATTTATAATTTAATAAACGATATATAAATGTAAAGGTTAATTAATTATCAAAACATTTAATTTTGATAAAAAAGATAAAGAAAAAGTTACTCAATATTACCTGAATTAAGAAAAATATTTAATATTTTTTTCTAGAAAATAAATTATTTCAAAAAAAATTAAAATTAATGGAAAATTTCATATATAAAATTAAAACACACAAAAAAAAAATTTAAAAGAACTTTTGAATTATTTTGAAGAAGGAAAAAATTGAAAAAAAAATTTCTAACAATGATTATTTCTAAAATCATTTTTGTAATAATCTTTTTTTATTTTATATAATATTTGATAAATAGATATCATATATTTTGAATATCTATTAACATCAAAACTTACTAAAAGTTAATAAAAAACCTAATGATAGTATTTTTTCTTGAAAAGAAAAAATTCAAAATAAAATTTAAAAAAAAACTAAAAAACCTTGACAAAAAAAATTAAAAAAAGTTCTTTCTTCACAAACAACTGTTTCTTCATCTTCATTTACTCCGTTCTTACTTATTCTTTATTATCTTTCATTATATCTTGATTTGAAATTAAATTTAAATTATTGGATTTACCAAAATGGATTTCAAAAAAGATTTGAGATATATATCACTTAAAGAATTTTTCTACACTTTGATTATTTGAGTTTTCCATTTATTAAATCTTTTTTTAAATAAAATTATTATTTATTTAAAAAAAATCAAATTAAAAAAAAGAAAAAAAATAAAATCTCCAATTTAAAACCCATTTTATCGAATAATAATAAACATATTTTAATTTAATATTCAAAATAATAATAAAAATAAAAAAATTTTATTAATGAAAAGTGACAATGTTTCAAAATATACAGAGGAACCAAATACCGTTTTAATTTCAGAAAGTAATACAATCTTATCCTTACATCCAGGAAATATTCGTTTTAGATTTACAGATGGTACTGTATCAGATTATGAAATTTCAACAATAATAAGTATAAACCCTTTATTATTTTCAAATGTAAATAATAATAGTCAACTTGAAATTTCTCTTCCTTATTTTATTAGTCAAAATTATATGATGGATTTTATCTTTATTATTAAAAATGGATTAGATGATTTAGAAGATTCTCCTGATAATCCTGAAAAAATTATTACTTTAATTAAAATTGCAGATTTCTTTAAAAATGAAAGTATATCCGTTCAAATTATTAATGAAATTGTTATGTGTAAATTAAATGAAGAGAATGCTTTTGATTATTTAGAATTTTCTTATGAAAAATTAAATAATAATAAAAATCATAAAGATAATGATATTGATGCTTGTTATTTTGATTTATTTTATAAATGTTTGGAAATTATTGGAAATAATGAACATCTTTTATTAAATAATTTAGAAAGGGTTAAAAAATTTGATAGGAAAATTATTGATGAATTATTACAAAAAACTTTTTCACATTTATTATATAATAATTATATTTCAATTGAAGATGATAATAATAGTATTTATGGTGAAGAAGTTGAGCCTGAAAATTATTTTGAAACTATTATAGATGGAAATGAAAATAATGATAAAAAAAAAACTAATTTTATTAGTTCACACAATTTAAATAATTTAATATCTTTTCTTTTCGAAGTTAATGGGGTTAAAAACTTTTTTGATTTATTAACTTTAGAAAATATGTCTATTTTTTCTTCTGAATCTATTAATGAATTAAATAATGAACCAAATCCAACTTTTCAAATAAAAATACCTTATGAAATTTGTAATAATTATTATGAAGAATTTCCAACTGAAATTATAATAAATAATAAAAATATAATATTTGTTATTTTTTATAAACTAACTGATGATAGCTTTAATATTTGTATTAAATTTGGAGAACCAAAAAATAAGAAAAATGACGAAAATAATAATATTCATATGAGTTCAATTGAAGATAATTTTTGTTTTAAAATTTTTTCTTTTTTAACTATTTCTAAATTATTTAAAGGAAATGATAGAAACCCAATTTCTTCACAAACAAAAATGAAATGTTTATCAAATAATAAAAGTAGTCATATAATATTTAAGTTAACAAATTTTACATCTCAAATAACTAAGAATATTTCGGGAATTAATTCTATTAATAGTTCAACAAATGAAGATTATTTTACAGTTTCAGTTAATTTGAAATTATGTTATATTCATAGTGTTTTAACATCTTTTTTTTTAAGAAATTTTTCTTTGTTATGTAACCAAGAAGGAATTCATAAAATTTCAAAACAATTATTATTACTTGTTTTAAAGAATAAATATATTAATAAGAAATCAGAAAATGATATTGTAATTGGAATTAATAACTGGTTAAATGATGAAATTAATATTAAAGAAGATATTACTGAAATTTTTGAAATTATTAAATGGGAAAAAGTAAATGATGAATATATATTTGAATTAATATTTAAGTATTCTAATATGATTGTTGGAAATGAAACTATTGAAAATTTAATTATACAATCATTTCAAAAAAAATATTTTAATTCTCAATATATTCCACAAATAATTTCGAGCTTATTTAGAACTGCAAATGTAATTAATTATAGTAATTTATATACTTTAATGAAAAAGAATGAGAAATTTAATTTAGCTTATATGAGTTCTATGCATATGAACCCAACAACAAATAGTGTTAACTCAGCTACTAATATTAGTAGAGATCAAACTAAAAATTTAAAAAAATCTGGTGTTTTAAGTGAAAATTCAAGAAATATTAAAGATAATTTTAAGGAAGATAACAAAAAATTAAATACAACTTCAAAAAAAATTAAAACAATAAAAAAAATTGTAAAAAATTCAAATAATAACAATATTAATAATAATCATAATGAAAATAATGATAATAAAAATTTAATAAATTATTTACTTTCACATAATATAGATATTGGAAATGCAAATAATAATAATAATCATAATAATAATTTATCAAAAAGTGGAATCATAAGTAAAATTAAAAATAATTCAATGGAATTAAAAAAAAATGCTTCTCATTCAAATTTATATATTTCAAATGATCATAATTCAAAACTTTTTGAATCAAGAAATAAAAGAATTAGAACTTCTGGAAACTATAGTAGAAAAACAAGTGAATATAATTCACAGAATGAGACTTTTATTGGTAAAGTTAAAATAAATGATAATAAAACTAGAATAAGAAACTTATCCAATAAAACAAATTCAAGATTTATCTCTAAAAAAAAGGATATTCCTGTTAATTTTAAAAAGAAAATTAAAAAAAATAATAATTCTTTATTAAAAAATAAAAATGATTCAATAAATGAAGTTTCTAAAGGAGTTAAATCTTATGATTCATTCAAAAAATCATGTAAATAAAAATTTCTTTATATTTTGACCGTATTATAATGATTATTATATAAATTTTTTATTTTTTAATTTGCTATTTTATATATATATTTTTTAGAAATGGATTATGCATTTAAAAGTCTTTTAAAAATAAATTATATTATTATTTTAAAGAATTATTTAAATGGAAGATGAGAATTTTGTATTAATAGATGATGAAAATGATAAAGAAATAACTCAAATGACAGAAGATTTAATGACCAGTGAAGATTATTATAAAAAAATTGATGAGATAATAAAAAAATATAGTCAAATTCAAAATAAAAATGAAGCTGATTTTAAAAATAAAGTGAATTCAAATGAAAAAGAAAAGATGTTAAGAATCTTTGATAATATTTATAAAGAATTTGAAAAAGAAGGAGATTTAATTATTAAAAATTACAATGAAGATAATGAATTTACAAATTATAAATATAATGAAATTTTAAAATCTTATGAAGAAATTTATGAATTCAATAAAAAAATTCAAGATTCATTTATTTCTAAATTAGATTCATTAAATGAATTTATTAATGATAGGAATATAATAAATTATCCTATAGAAACTTTTTTTTTAAATAATGAAAATTTATTTTCTGACACAGATTTTTTAATGAATTTTAATGAGATTGATGAAAAAGATTTAATTCCTAAAATTGAGAATGAAAATTTTTGTTCATATATTTTAAATAATTATGATTTTAAATCTTTATTAATTAATAATACTGCTAAACTCTCTTTAAAGAAATATTGTTTAAAAAATAATAATACCAAATTATTAAGTTTAAAAATTAATAACTTTCAAGAAAAAAATTTTTATGAATTATTTGATTTAGATTTCCAAATAAATGAAGAAAAAAAACTAAATACAAGTGGATTTTTAAATTCATTTGATGAAAAATCAAAAAAAAATAGTTTCAGTGTTTTGTCAGATGAAAAAGGAAAAAAGAATAATAATAATAATTCATTTGATTCATCACATTTAGAAATTTCAGAAATGAAAAATAAAAAGGATTCAAGTACAAGTACAAGCATAAGAGAAGATGATAAAGATAAATTAGAACAAAAAGGAAAAAACATTGAAGTAAAAAGTAAAAATTCAAATTTAAATGAATGGATAATTCTTCCAAATTTAAAAGAAATTTCCATTTCAAATGGAAAAATAAATGATTTTAATTTTTTTAATATAATTCCAAATATTGAAATTATTAAATTGTATAATTGTCCTTTTTATGATTTTTGTATTCCTGATAATAATAGTATCACACATTTAAAAATTTTAATTCTTGAAAAACTAGAAATAATTAATGAAACGTTTGAAAAAATTTTAACTCAAATTTTTTTAAATCATTGTATTTTAAATTCTTTAGAAATTTTATCATTTAAAAATAATAAAATTTCAGTAGTTGACTTTCTACCAATTCTAGAAAAAGATGAAATTGAGAATAAATATTCAAACGTACAAAAAGAAAAATTATTTTTTTTTTTTTAGAAGAATTTAATCTTGAAAATAATTTGATTTATAAATTTTCACCTGATAATTTAAAATTTATGCCTTCAATTAAATTGATAAATTTATCAGGGAATAATTTTATTTATTCAGATGATTATGAAGATTTAAAAGAAAAACATAATCTGATTTTATTTTTTTCAAATAATTTATTTTTAACAAGACAACCAATTAAAAATGAGTATATTAAGGATTTATCTCAAATAATTAAAGAAAGTGAATATATATTGAAAAGTTTAAATTTAGATTATTTATTTGGGAAACAAATTGAGAATGCTTCTTTGTTTCAAAAACTGGATTTAAGTAATATTCAATTTAATTTAACTTATTTAAATTTATCATATTGTAATTTAACAAATGAAATGACTATAGAATTTTTTAAAGATAGATTTTTTTTCCCAAATTTAAAATCTCTTAATTTAAGTGGAAATTATTTGACTGATGAATTTTTCAATTTATATATTGGAAAAAATAATAATATGATAAACAATAATATTCTCACTTTAGATAAAATTTTGAAAAATTTAAAAATATTAAAAGTATCAAATAATGAAAAAATAGAATTTAAAGAAGAAAATTTAAATAATTTATTGGATTTTTTATTAAAAACAAAATTAAAAAAACTCTATTTATTTCATACAAAATATGAAATAGCAACTGTGGAAAATTTAAGAAAAATGGGAAAAAATTTAAAAATTCAAAAACAAAAAGAACAAAATAAAAATTTTAATGTTAGTTGTGTTCAAATTTCTCAAAATTTTGAAAGATTTTTGAAATTTCTAAATGTAATAGATACCATAATGTATGTAAAATATATTCCCCCAGTTAAAGGCTCAAATTATAAAAAATATATGGATAAAATAAGTAAAAATTTTGAAATTTTATAATTAAAAAAGAATTATATTTTAAAGTTATTCAATAATTATTATTATTAATTTATATTTATATAATAAAATGAATTTAATTAAACTTAAAATTTATTTTTAGTATTTTTCTAAAATGGAAAATTCATTCCAATATAAAAACCCATTTTTAACACAAACTGATAATTATGATTATTATAAACAAAAGAAAATTGATAAAAATTTATTTTTTGTAAAAAATTATTTAAAAAGAGAAAGATCAATGAAACCTTTTGATGGAATGGCAACAAATAGAAAAAAATTAACAATAATTGATTATTTGAATGAACAAAATAATCCTTTGATAAAAGGGAAAACTTTTTTATTTGAAGAACATTTTCCTTTAATAAATGTAGTTTCAAATAGAAGAGCATTAAATTATTCAAAAGGTTTATTAAAAGATATGTTATCAAATCCTGTTTTAAGTCAAACAGAAGTAAATATAATTGCAAATAAATCTTTAAAAAAACAATCTTCTTTTAGAAAAGGATTTCATAATGATACTATTAATAAAGCTCTTCAAAATGATTTAATGAAATATAATAAAAATGAAAGAAATATGTCTATTCAAACTGGAAAACAACAAAAAATAAAAAACAATAATCTTTCTAAACTTTTTTCAGAAAATTATAGAAAATTAAAAGATGATTATAGAAGAAAAAAATTAAAGTTTCATAGAATAAACTATGAAAATCAAGAAAAAATGAAAAATAAATCCACAGATAATTATATTTTAAATGGATATAAAGTTCAAAAAAAAGATTCCTTTTTGGATTTATTAAGAACAGATGCAATGAAATTAAAATTTAATAATAGTCTAAAAGTATGTGCAAATTTAGTTTAATATAAAATTTATTTTGTAATTTAATATATTTTTTTAATTATTGAAATTTGTATTTTTATTTTAATAAAATTTTTAAAAGATTTAAAATTATTTCCCATATAATCTGTTCTATAATCTCCTGGTGCTCTTGGTTTATTATAAGAAAATTATTTTTAGATATATTTTTTGTTATTTGAGAATTAGAAAAAAATCTTCTTTTTTCACTACCATTTTGACTTATTTTCCTTTTATAATCCAATTTATTACTAATTTCAATATTACTTGTATTATTAAAGTCAGAATTATTTGTGTCTCATTTCTTTGAGTTAAAATTAATTATATTATTATTATTATTTGAATAAACAAAAATGATAAATTGAATTTCATTTTCTTTAAATCTATGAAGAAAACATTTTTGGAACAACTTTTAAATCAAGACTATTTGTATATTTTATATTTTTGATTCATTATCATAAATAAATCTATATTCTTGTAATTTAACTATGACTCTCGGAATATCAGGCAATTTTTATAATAAAAAGGTATTATTTAAATTATGATTCTATTCTTCTATAGCATTTTTTAAATTTTCTTTTTTGTTCAATTTTACCATAAAAAATTTATAATTTTTAACTTAATTTTTTAGCATTTTCAGTAAAAGAATAATCAAATTGATTCATAATTTTTTATTTTTTTTTCCTTTAAAAATCATTATTTAGTTAAAAAAATCATTTATTCTTTTTTCATCATTTTCCTTTATTTAAAATATTTTTAAAGCCTTTTGAATTATTTCAATATGATGTTGATTATCATTATATTTAAAAAACCTTCTCTTTGAGTGTTTGATTCAACATAATTCAATTATTAAATAATTTTAATTCTTTTATTGAATGTAGTATCAATCATCATTTGGAGAATTAA
>JAEEGK010016927.1_pt1 | contig 15958 bp, 13 predicted proteins | sample 8958771 | NCBI WGS metagenome assembly JAEEGK01 (sample SAMN16246547, study PRJNA631951) | gut metagenome | biome: gut microbiome; feature: rumen; material: SC-attached | host: Bos | place: Iran: Karaj | collected 2018-10
TCCGGCGCGGGCCAGTTCCTGCGGCGTTTCAACGCCGTGAAGGCGGAGGCCGAGCCGGAGGATGCACGTTTCGACGACGCCCACGCCCTGCAGACCGTCATCGCCACGTTTACCAACCTAGCCCAGTAATGCTATGAAAAAAGCCGCCACCCTCCTTCTTTTCCTGCTGTCCATCTCTTTGTGGGCGCAGGAGCGCGTCCCCGTCTGGCCGAAAGGCAAGATGCCCGACCCGCAGGGACACCAGATCGCCGCGATGACCGACGAAGCCGGCCGCGAAGGTTTCAATCCCGACAAATACCGGATTCCGTATCTGGAATGGTTCGAGAAACCCGCCAATCCGAACGGGACCTGCATGATCCTCATCTCGGGCGGCAGCTATATGAACTGCTGCGACGTGGGGCTCATCAAGAGCTGGCGCGAGAAGCTCACGGCGCTGGGCGTCCAGTGCGTGAACTTCGTGTACCGCACCCCGCGTCCCGTGGGCCTGCCCATCTATCAGTCGGCCTGGGAGGACGGCCAGCGGGCGGTCCGCCTCGTCCGCCGCGAGGCCCAGAAGCGCGGCTTCGACCCGGAGAAGATCGGCGTGATCTCGATGTCCGCCGGCTCGCATCTCGCGCTCCTGCTCGCCACCAGCTCGCAGACGCCGGCCTACGCTCCCATCGACAAGGTGGACGACACCCCCTGCCACATCAACTGGGCCATCGTGAACGCGCCGGCCTATGTGACCACGGACGGCGAGACGGGCACGCCCGCCTTCCGGGAGGGCTACGGCACGGACGTCACGATCAGCGACGTGTTCAAGTTCGATGAGAAGACCTGCCCGATGAGCCTGCACCACGGCGAGGTCGATCCGTACACGCCCACGGGCTCCACGCTGGTGTACCGCCAGCTCCGGAAGATGGGCGTTCCGGCGGAACTGCACCTGTACCCGGACAAGGGCCATGGCGCCTTCGGCTTCGAGCGGGGCGTCGAGTTCATGACGCAGATGGGTTTCCTGGGCCCCGTCCAGCCGGAAGTGGCCCTGCTGGACCGTTTCACGTCCGATGAGGCCCGTGCGCAGTACATCAAGGAGGACATCTGGCCGGAGGGCAAGATGCCCGATGCGCAGGAAGCGCAGGGCAAGCCCTACATCGAGTGGCATTTCCCGAAGGAGCGCAAGACCACGGCCATCCAGATCATCTACTCCGGCGGCGCCTATAACGGCAACGGGCCGGAAAGCTTCGAGGTGACGCCCGCGCGGCGCTATCTCAACGACCTCGGGATGACGGTCGTGACGATGCGCTACCGCACCCCGCGTCCGCAGGGGCTTTCCAAGCACACGACCGCGTGGCAGGACCTGCAGCGGGCCGTCCGGGTGGTCCGGAGCGAGGCCGCGCAGTACGGCCTGGACCCGGACCGGATCGGCATCATGGGCTCGTCCGCGGGCGGCCACCTCACGCTGATGGGCGTGACTTCCGCCCGGCACAAGTCCTATCGGCCGGTCGACGACATCGACAAGCTCTCCTGCAAGGTCCAGTGGGGCGTGGGCATCTATCCGGCCTATGCGCTCACCGACGGCGCGGACGGGCATAACGCCCACGGCGGCAACGAGGATGCCGACATCCTCGTCCCCGAGTTCACCTTCGACCTGGACACCGCCCCGATGCTGCTGATCCACGGCGACGCCGACGGCTATGCGTCGATGGCGTCCGTCAAGGTGTGGGAGAAGCTGCGCGCCATGGGCCTTTCCGCGGAGCTGCACACGCTCGCCCTCCGCGAGCACTGCTTCCAGCGGACGGCCTCCCCGGGCACCGGCAGCTACACCTGGCTGGACCGGCTCCAGGAGTTCTTCAAGAGCCGCGGCCTCCTGTAAGCGATGCGGAAGCTCAAGGTCCCGAATACCTATGTCATCATCTCGGTCATCATCGCGCTCTGCGCGGTCCTGACCTGGTTCGTGCCGGGCGGGCAGTATGTGAAGGCCGAGGACGGGACGCTGTCTTACGAGGCGGTCGACGCCGTCCCGCAGACGTGGCAGGTGCTGTCGGCCGTCTATCACGGGTTCGTGAAGCAGGCCGGCATCATCGTCTTCATCCTGGTCGTGGGCGGGGCCTTCTGGCTGCTGAACGCGACCGGAGCGGTGGAAGTGGGCATCCAGCGGTTTATCGCCCGGATCGGCAAGCGGGACATCCTCGTGCTGGTCGCGCTGACGGTGCTGTTTTCCCTGGCCGGGGCCGTATTCGGGATGAGCGAGGAAACGATTCCTTTCGTGGGCATCGTCGTTCCGCTGGTCGTGTCGATGGGCTATGACGCTTTCATGGGCATGCTGGTGGTCTATGTGGCCTCCAATGTGGGCTTTTCCAGCGCGTTCCTCAATCCTTTCACCGTGGGCATCGCGCAGGGAATGGCGGACCTTCCGCTCTTCTCCGGTATGGGCTACCGCCTCTTCTGCTGGGCCTTCCTGACGCTCTTGATGGTCGTTTTCGTGTGGTTCTACGCCCGGAGGACAAAGAAGGATATTGTCATTTCGAGCGACGCCGCAGGCGGAGTCGAGAAATCTGTCACGCCCCTGACGAAGCGCCAGGCCTGGATCCTTGTCGTCCTTCTCCTGACGGTCGTCGCCCTCATTGTCGGCGTCACCTGCTGGGAGTGGTATATGCCCGAAATCACGGGCCTGTTCCTCGGGATGGGCATCGTGTGCGGCATCATCGCCGGGTTCTCCGCGAACAAGATCGCCGACGAGCTCATCGCCGGGGCGCGCGACATCCTGTCGGCGGCCCTCGTCGTGGGTTTCGCCTCCGGCATCATCGTCATCCTGCAGGACGGAAAGGTCGTGGACAGCATCCTGCACGGGATGCAGGAGGGGCTGGACGGGAGCTCGCCGGTGGCGTCGCTATCGGCGATGTACGGCATCCAGGCCCTCATCAACTTCATCATCCCCTCCGCCACCGCCAAGGCCGCCATCACCATCCCGATCATGGCGCCCTTTGCCGACATGGTCGGCGTCTCCCGCCAGGCGATGGTGCTCGCATTCCAGTTCGGCGACGGCTTCACGAACATGGTTACGCCCACTTCCGGCGTTCTCGTCGCCGCCCTCGCCATGGCCCGCATCCCTTATGCGAAATGGGTGAAATGGGTCTGGAAGGGCGTTCTCGTGCTGCTGGTTCTCGGCCTTTTGCTGCTGCTCCCGACGGCTTTGCTGTCGATTGCGGAGTTCTAGTCTTGCGCTTTCCCGGAAAAACGTTATATTTGTGGGAAAATTCCAACTTTTCCTACAAATGCAAGAGAAAGACGGCAAATACATCTTCGGCGTCGTGAAGGTGGGGGACAAGGGACAGATCGTCATCCCCAAGGACGCGCGTAATGTCTATGGCATCAAGCCGGGCGACGCCCTGATCATGCTCGGGGACGAGCGCGGCATCGCCCTCCTCAAGACGGAAATCTTCCAGAACGCGATCGACCAGGCGATGGGGGGCCTGACCAAATGAGAAAGCATTGGATCGACAACCTGCGCTGGGCGACGGTGCTCCTGGTGCTGTTCTACCACGTTTTTTACTTCTACAACAACAAGGGGGTGTTCGGCGGCATCGGCGGTTTCGGCGAGTACCCGCAGTGCCCCCAGTACCAGGACGTGGTGATGTACATCCTGTATCCCTTCTTCATGCCGCTGCTGTTCCTCCTCGCGGGCATCAGCGCGCGGTACGCGCTGCAGAAGTATCCCGCCAAGGAATGGTTCAAGGCCCGCACCCGGAAACTGCTGGTTCCCGGCACCATCGGCCTGCTCGTGTTCCATTGGATGGTGGGGTATTTCAATACGGTCGTGGCCGAAAGGCAAGGCGTGTTCGAGGGAGTCCCCGGTGTGGTCAAGTATTTCATCATGGCGTTCTCCGGCACCGGCCCGCTCTGGTTCGTCCAGGTGCTCTGGCTGCTGTGCCTCGTGCTCCTCGCGGTGCGGGCGCTGGACCGCAAGGACAGGCTCTGGACCTGGTGCGGGAAGGCCAATCTCGTCTGGATCATCCTGCTCGGGGTCCTGTTCTGGCTGGGCGAGCAGACGCTCGTCAAGAACCCCCGCCCGGCCTCGCTGGACGGCCTCCTGAACCTGTACAAGCCCATTTTCTACCTCATTCCTTTCCTGCTGGGTTACTTCGTGTTCTCCCATGACGAGGTGCAGGAGAAGCTGGGCAAGGCCTGGATTCCCCTGATGGCCTGTGCGGTCGTCGCCGGCGGCATCCTCATCGGCACCACCTTCGGCCAGGACAACACGTCGCCGCAGTACCTGGGCAGCCCACTGAACTGCATCTATGGATGGCTCATGTGCCTTGCGATGATGGCCTGGTTCCAGGCGAAGTTCGACTGCGCCAGCCCGTTCTCGGCCTATATGACCAAGAGCAGCTACGGCATCTACATCGTCCATTACCTGGTCATCGCCAGCCTGGGCTATATGATGAAGACGTACACCCAGCTGCCGCCTTGGTCCATGTACGTGATCCTGGCCGTGGCCGTCTTCACGCTGTCCCCGCTGCTGTACGAAATCCTCCGCCGGATTCCTTTCGTCCGCTGGGCCGTCTTCGGCGAGAAGAAGTCGTGATTTTTCCGTATCTTTGCTAATATGAAAAGATTAGCATCGATCCTCCTGGCGGCGGCCTGGCTGCCGCTCGCCTGTTCGCACCCGAAAGAACTGACGCTGGAAGAAGGCGCGGGATGGGCTTCCCGCCGCAGTTATACGGATTTTGTCATCACGGGGCAGGCCCGGACGGAAGAAGGGGCCGCCGCGGCCGTCCGCTTCTGCGAAAGCGGTCCCGGCACCGGCTATGAGGTCCTGCTGCAGAACGGCCCCATCGACGGCACCGTGAAAACCGGCAGCCTCTCGCACGTGCGGAATCTCTACCGCTCCCTCGCCAAGGACGGCGAATGGTTCGATTTCCGCGTCGCGGTACGGGGCCGGAATATCGGCGTCCAGGTCAATGGCGTCGACGTCGTCTGCTATACCGAGCCGGCGGCCCCCTGGCGCAGCGAGGAGCATGCCGGGCAGCGGATCGCCCCCGGCCGCATCTCCTTCGAGGGCCTGCGGGGGAAGGTCGAGATCCGCGGCCTGGACATCGAGAAGCTTCCCGCCGGGATGAAGAATCCGGCCGATACGCTGCCGCCCGTGGACGAGCAGGAGGACAGCATCATCCGGCTGCAACAGCGTGATTTCCCGGTCATCGACTATCACGTCCACCTCAAGGGCGGCCTGACCAAGGAGATGGCGCACGCGATGAGCATGAATTACGGCATCAACTACGGCGTGGCGCCCAACGCGGGCGAGGGCGGCGTGGGCCGGATGCTGGCGGACGACGCGGAGGTCTATGCCTATTATGACGAAATCAGCGGCGAACCCTTCCTGTTCGGCGTGCAGGGCGAGGGCCGCCGATGGACACAGACCTTCTCGCCCGAGGCGCTGGGCATCTTCGAATACCTGTTCACCGACGCGATGACCATCGTGGACCACAAGGGCCGGATCTCCCGCATCTACCGCCCCGAGGAGGCCATTTTCGACGGGATCGACAAGCAGCGGTACATGGACCATCTCGTGGACCAGACGGTGCTCATCCTCACCAACGAGCCGGCGGATATCTATGCAAATCCGACCTATCTCCCCGATGAGATGCAGGGCGATTACGACCGCTATTGGACGCCCGAACGGGTGGACCGCGTCCTGGATGTCCTGGAGCGGTACAAGATCGCCCTGGAGATCAACCCGCGCTACCAGATTCCGAGTTTCGACATCATCCGCCGCGCGAAGGAACGCGGCATCAAGTTCACGTTCGGCACGAACAACGTGGACGCCGACTTCGGCCGGCTGGAGTACGCCGTGGAGGCCGTCGACGCCTGCGGCCTGACCCCGGACGATATCTGGTTCCCGTCGATGAGCATCCGCTCCACCCGTCCGACGGTGATCTATAATCACTTCAAATAGGGAATCGGACCCCGTTTTTTGGATAGAGAACGGCCTTTTCAGCATAAAAATGCAGTTTAATGGATAAGTCTGCATTTTTGCGAAAGGGCCGTTTGATTATAGTATTCTTCTGAAAGGCAAGATTGGCCGTCAGATGGATAGCGTTTTAGCGCGTTTGGCCGAAAATGCTAAGCCGAGGGGCCTGGAAGGGCAAAAACTGTAAGAATTTGGTAATTTAAAAATTTTAGTATTTTTGCCCAAGTCCATAGTTAGTTAGTAGTTGCCATGTCAAAGATTACCAAAACCCCCGCGGGCCTGAGGGTCCCCGATGCTGTCACCATTCCGTTCATCACGGGCGATGGAATTGGAAAGGAAATCTCGCCGGTCTGCCGGGCGGTCGTCGATGCGGCCGTCAAGCAGGCATTCAAAGGAAACCGCTCGATCGAGTGGCTGGAAGTGGAAGCCGGTCAGGAGGCGTTCAAGAAACGCGGTTCTTACCTGCCGGATGAGACGGTGGCGGCCTTCAAGGAGTACCGGGTCGGCCTCAAGGGGCCGCTCAATACGCCGGCGGGCCGGGGGGTCCGGTCTTTGAACGTGGCCCTGCGCCAGGCGCTGGACCTCTATGCCTGCGTGCGTCCTTTCCGCTATTTCTACGGCGTCTATTCCCCGGTGAAGTATCCCGAGCGGATCGACATCACCGTGTTCCGCGAGAACACGGAGGACGTGTATGCCGGCATCGAGTGGCCGTTCGGCTCCGAGAATGCCGAAAAGTTCAGCAAGTTCCTCACCGAGGAGCTCAAGGAGACCAAGGTCCGCTTCCCGGAAACCGCCGCGTACGGCGTGAAACCCGTCTCGAAGGAGGGTACGGAGCGCCTGGTCCGCCAGGCGATCCAATACGCGCTGAGCCATCATCGCCGCAGCGTGACCCTGGTGCACAACGGCAATATCATGAAGTATACCGAGGGCGCCTTCTGCAACTGGGCCTATGAGCTGGCCGAACGGGAGTTCGGGCCGTATCTCTCCTCGGGCCGCCTGGTCGTGACGGGTATCACCTGCGACGCTTTCCTGCAGAACGCCATCTCCAATCCGGAGGAGTACGGCGTCATCGCCACGCTGAACCTGAACGGCGACTACATTTCCGACGTGCTGGCCGCCCAGGTCGGCGGTGTCGGGATGGCCCCGAGCGGCAACATCAATTACGAGACCGGCCACGGCATCTTCGAAGTGACGCACGGCGTCGCCTCCGACATCGAGGGAAAGAACGTGGCGAACCCCAGTTCGCTCATCCTCTCCGCCGCCATGATGCTGGAGCACATCGGCTGGAACGATGCGGCCAAGCTCATCGTCACGGCCATGGAGCGCGTGCTGCGCCAGGGCATTTCCACCTCGGATGTCGCCGAATCCGTCAAACATGGCAAGTGCGTCGGAACCAAGGAGTTCGGCGACGCGCTCATCGCGATGATGAATCCTTCTTCCCATTTCGGTACGCGTTAGATGAACAAAGGTTTCCTGATATACAAGCTGGCGGACCGGGTGAAGGGCGCCAGCCGGATCGATAGCTCCCTGTTCCCCAAGTACGGCGTCAAGCGCGGCTTGCGGAACGAGGACGGGTCAGGTGTCCTGGTGGGCCTGACGAATGTCGGCAATGTCGTCGGCTACCGGCGGGAGGAAGACGGGAGTCTGACCCCCGTGGAGGGCAAGCTGTTTTACCGCGGGTACGAGCTCAGCGAACTGGTCGCGCCGCTCCGGAAGGAGAACCGGCTGGGGTTCGAGGAAGTGGCCTACCTGCTGCTCTCGGGCGACCTGCCCGACCGGGAGGAACTGGACTCCTTCCGCGAGCTGCTGAACTCCAAGATGCCCCTGGACCACCGTTCCATGGTCCATATCATCGACCTGGAGGGCTCCAACATCATGAACATCCTGGCGCGCTGCGTCCTGGAGATGTACACCTTCGACGACAATCCGGAGGACCTGTCCCGGGACAACCTGATGCGCCAGTCCATCGACCTGATCGCGAAGTTCCCGACCATCATCGCCTATGCCTACAACTGCTACCGGCATTCCGTGCAGGGGCGGGGGCTCCATATCCGCCATCCCCAGGAGAACCTTTCCCTGGCCGAGAACTTCCTCTACCTGCTGAAAGGCGATTTCACGCCGCTGGAGGCCCAGATGCTGGACCTGCTGCTGATCACGCAGGCGGAACACGGCGGCGGTAACAACTCGACCTTCACGGTCCGCGTGACGAGTTCCTCGCGGACGGACACGTACTCGTCCATCGCCGCCGGCATCGGCTCCCTGAAGGGACGTCTCCACGGCGGCGCCAACATCATGGTGGCCGATATGTTCCAGCACCTGCGGGAAGTCATCCGGGACTGGTCCGATACGGAGGAGATCGACGCGTACCTGAACCGGATGCTGGACAAGGAGGCGTATGACCAGACGGGGCTTATCTACGGTCTCGGGCATGCCGTCTATACGATCAGCGACCCCCGCGCCGTGAACCTGAAGGAGCAGGCGCGGCGGCTGGCCGAGGAGAAGGGACGGATGAAGGAGTACGAGTTCCTGTGCAAGATCGAGGAACGCGGCCTCGCGTGCATCCGGGCCCGCCGGAACTCGCCCCGTCCCATCTGCGCCAACCTGGACTTCTATTCCGGCTTCATCTATGAGATGATCGGCATTCCCCGGGAGCTCTATACGCCCATCTTCGCGATGTCCCGCATCGTGGGCTGGTGCGCCCACCGGATCGAGGAACTGAATTTCGAAGACAAGCGGATCATCCGTCCGGCCTACATGAACGTGGCCGGCCAGCGGAAGTACGAACCCCTCTCCAAGCGGTAACAAGCGTCAGTAATAATAATTTCGTTGAAATAGTACAACGAATGGTTAAAATGTGTAACTTTATAGGCACATTTTACTGCATTATTACTAACACTTGTAACTATGATCATTGGTATTCCCAAGGAAATCATGCACGACGAAGCTCGTGTAGCCGCCACACCCGAAACGGTGGGGAAGTTTGTCCAGGACGGTTTTGAGGTGCTCGTGGAGCGCCACGCCGGCGACGGCGCCCTCTATCATGACGAGGATTACATCCAGGCCGGCGCGAAGATCGTCGACAACCCGCAGGAGATCTACGACCGCGCGGAGATGATCCTCAAGGTCAAGGAACCCCTGATGAACGAGGCCCTGCACAAGCACGAAGTGGACATGATGCACAAGGGCCAGATTCTCATCACCTTCATCCATCCCGCCTCCCCGGTGAACCACGAGATGGTGAAGGCGCTCTCCGCCAAAGGCGTGACGGCCATCACCCTGGACGGCATTCCGCGCATTTCCCGCGCCCAGAGCATGGACGCGCTTACCTCGATGAGCACCTGCGCCGGCTACAAGGGCATCCTGATGGCGGCCAACCTGCTCACGACTTTCGTCCCGCCCATGTTCACGGCCGTCGGCCCGATCAAGCCGGCCAAGGTCATGGTCATCGGCGTGGGCGTCGCCGGCCTGCAGGCCCTCGCGACCGCCAAGCGCCTCGGCGCCATCACCTATGCCGCCGATATCCGCCCGATGGCTTCCGAGAACGCGATGTCCCTGGGCGCGAAGGTGGTCGATACCACCGTTCCGCCGGAGCTGGCCATCGCCGAAGGCGGCTACGCCAACCGGCTGCCGGCCGATGTCCTCATCCAGGAGCAGGAAGCCCTGAAGGCGACCATCCAGGAGATGGACATCGTCTTCTGTTCCGCCCTCATCCCCGGCAAGATCGCCCCGGTCATCATCACGGAAGAGATGGTGAAGGGCATGAAGAAGGGGTCCGTCATCGTGGACATCTCCATCGACCAGGGCGGCAACTGCGAGCTCACCCCGAAGGGCGGCATCGAGACCAAGTACGGCGTGACGCTGATGGGGGTGAAGAACATCCCCGGCCTCCTGCCGACGAGCTCCACCTGGATGTTCTCCAACAACCTCTACAACCTCGTGCGCTACCTGGTCAAGGACGGGAAGTTCGTCCTCGACAGGGACGACGAGATCGTCCAGAAGTCGCTGGTGTGCATCGACGGCCAGCTGGTCCATCAGGGCGCCCGCGAGGCCATGGGCTTATGATACATCCGCTGATCCTCGTCGCAGTCTTTGTCGTGAGCGCGGTCCTGGGGTATTTCATCATCAGGACCGTGCCCAGCCTGCTCCATACGCCGCTGATGTCCGGGATGAACGCCCTGTCCGGGGTGACGATCGTCGGCGCCATCGTGGCGACGGGCGTCGCTTTCCTCGCCGGGGACGGCTTCTGGGCGCAGTTCGCCGGCGGCCTGGCCATCGTGCTGGCGGCGGTCAATGTGTTCGGCGGCTTCGGCGTGACGCACCGGATGCTGAAGATGTTCGACAAGAAAAAGAAGTAGGGGATGCCGGCATTGCAGATCATACTCAGTGCGGTCCTGGCGGCGCTTGTGCTCGCCGGGATCTCGATGATGAGCAAGGTCCGGACGGCCGTCGCGGGCAACCTGCTGTCGGCCTTCGCGATGCTTTGCGGCATCGTCGGCACGCTCTTCTTCGCCGGCGTCGTGTCGGTCTGGACCATCTATGTGTCCATCCTCGTCGGCGCGCTCATCGGCAGCCTCCTGGCCGCCCGGGTGCAGATGATCCAGATGCCGCAGACGGTGGCCCTGTTCAACGGCCTCGGCGGCGGCGCATCGGCCCTGGTCGGCCTCCTGTCCGTCCATGGCGACACCGCCTTCGTGCGGTTCACCGCGCTCCTGGCGGTGGCCGTGGGCATGGTGACGCTGGTGGGAAGCCTCGTCGCGGCCGGCAAGCTGCACCGGGTGCTCCCGCAGAAGCCGGTCGTCTGGAAGGCCCACGCCCTGTGCACCCTGCTGTTCCTGGCGCTGACGCTGGCCTTCGTGGTGGCGGGCGCCTTTGTCCAGGGCATCGGCCTGACCGTCTGTCTGGCGGGCGCATTCGTGTTCGCCTCCCTCTTCGGCCTCTGGTTCTCCCTCCGCGTCGGCGGAGCGGACATGCCCATCACCATCTCGCTGCTCAACTCGCTGTCGGGCGTGGCCGGCTCCATCGCCGGCATGGCCATCGGCGACGTGTTCCTGGTGGCCGTCGGCGGCATCGTCGGCGCCTCCGGCCTCCTGCTCACCCAGATCATGTGCCGGGCCATGAACCGCAAGCTGATGAGCATCCTCACGGGCGGAACGATGACCCCGCCCGCCCCGCAAACCCCGGTCATTGAAGAAAACGAAAACGAAGAACTGATTCGACGCATCATGGATTTAGAGAAGAAAATCAAGGAACTGGAGGCGATGGTCGCCGACCTGGAAACCCGTGTGAAGGCCCTGGACGGCCAACTGAACGCCGCGCCGGCTCCCGCGCCCGCCGAAGCCCCCGCCCCTGTGGAAGAAGCGCCCACCGCGGCGTCCGTCCTTTCGAAGGCCAAGGACGTCATCATTGTCCCCGGCTACGGCATGGCATTGGCGCAGGCCCAGCACCAGGTCCGCCAGCTGGCGGACAAGCTGGAGAGCCGCGGCGCCCGCGTCCGTTTCGCCATCCACCCGGTCGCCGGCCGTATGCCGGGCCATATGAACGTCCTCCTGGCCGAGGCCGATGTCGACTACGAGAAGCTGTACGAGATGGACGCCATCAACGACGACTTCAAGAACGCGGACGCCGTCGTCGTCATCGGCGCCAACGACGTCCTCAACCCGGCCGCCCGCAACGCCGTGGGCACTCCCATCTACGGCATGCCCGTCCTCAACGTGGACCAGGCCCCGGAAGTGATCGTCTGCAACTTCGACCTCAAGCCCGGCTACGCCGGCGTGGAGAACCCGATTTACACCCGCGAAAAAGGCGTCTACCTCGAACTCGGCGACGCCAAGGAAACCCTGATGCGGTTGATGGCGGGAATCGCGTAAAGCATCCTTTAAGCACGAAACAAAAGGAGCCGGCTCAGGACGAGTCGGCTCCTTTCGTGTATTCCGTGCGACCTAAATGTTCCTTTTCGGTGCGGCCCAGAACTGGTCGGCATCGGAGGTCAGGAGGTCGCCTTTCTTATAACTGTAGGGCTTATAACCGGTGGGGACCAGGTTGAAATACCGGGCCCCTTGCCCGTTTCCGGCCTCCTGGCCGTAGTGGATGTCCTCCCAGGCGGAGAACCAGTAGGTATTCTTGGCCATATAGCAGTAGTGATCGCTCCCCAGGCTCTCCTGGGCGGTACCGAATCCGGGATGGTAGACAATCGGCTCGCCGGAGATGTATCTTTCGCGGATTTCCTGGAGCGAAAGGAGATTTCCATCCCCGTCCGTCGCGTAGTAACCGCCGGCGTCCGAATCGACCATCACCCATTTCTCCAGTTCGGGAATCCATACCTGGTTGACGACGTGACAATCCCCGTCCTCCTTCTTGGGCAGGCAGGTGATAAAGGTGGCGTCGATTCCGACAGACGTCAGCAGCTCAAAGGTCAGGATGCTGTGCAGGCGGCAGTTGAAGCCCGGTTCGACCGTCCGGGTGAACTCCCACAGGTCGATGGCGTTCCGGCTTCGCGGTTGCATCTGCTGGTTGGCGTGCGGAATGTTTCGGGCGACGAACCCGGCGATGGCGAGCGTTTTATCCCACGTCGATGCGGAGGCGTCATACAGCGTGTCGAGCTGGAAGTATTCGCGAATCTCAGCCGCCTTGGCGGAGTCCGGAACGGACTGGATGTGGAAGGTCAAGGTATCCTGGACATACGGCCGGGATTTCTTGAGCGAACGGAGGAATCCTTCGAGACTGGATTGATAGGACCGGTCGATGTTTATCTCCAGATCTTCTGCCACGGCATAGACGACGAGGGCGACGAACAGAACGCCCAGGATGGCGAAGATGTTCCGGAAGATGTTGAAAAGCGTTTTCATGGGCGTTTATTTGAATTGAGCCAACCACTGAATCATAAGCTCCAGGGCCTCGGGGGCGAAGGTTTCTTCGATGTTGCGGTATTCCGTGACAGCCCCGGTGGTGCAGTGCTGGAAGAGGTGGTTGACACCGTCAATGGCTTCGATCTTGTTCTTGGGAGAGGCGGGAAGACCTTCGCGCAGCGCGCCGAGGTTGCTTTCGTAATCCACCTGGATGTCCTTTGTGCCATTCAAGGCCAGCACGGGGCAGGTAATGCCGCCCAGTTTCGGGCGCATGTCCAGTGAGAGCAGTTTCCGCATCCACGGCGTCTGAATCTGTATCATAACGCTTTGATAGACCTGCTTCAGCGCATCCGGGACGTCGAGTTCGTCCGGGAAAGGCATCCTGCCGCCGTGGACACGCACATAGGCGGCCTCGCCGATGGCTTTGCAGACGGTTTCAATCTGTTCTTCCGGATATCCGGCCGCTTCGAGGGCGGTCCGGCTCTGCGCGACGAGCAGTTCGATACCGGAGACGACCATGCCGGCCAGGCTGATGATGAAATCGGCCTGGCCTTCCGCCGCCAGCATCAGGGCGATGGTGCCGCCTTCGCTGTGGCCGATGACGCCCACCTTGTCGAAGCGTTCCCGCAGCAGTTTGATGCCGGCGAGGGCGTCCTCCTTGAAGTCGATGGTGGTGGCTTCCATCACGTCTCCGGTCGATCCTCCCACGCCGCGGTCGTCGCAGCGGAGCGTGGCGATTCCGGCCCGCGCGAGGGCATCGGCAATGACTGCAAAGGGCTTGTGTTCAAAGATTTCCTCGTTGCGATCCTCCTGCCCGCTGCCGGTGACCATGATGAGGACGGGCGTCTTGCGCGTGTAACCTTCCGGCAGGACGAGGGTTCCGGCCAATTTGGCCTCGCCGTTGATGAAAGTGACTTCCTCCTCGGTGTAAGGGAAGGGACCGACCGGGGTCTGCGGCCGGTTCAGTTTCTTTTCCGGAGTCAAGGCCAAGGGGAAAGACAGGCCCCCCTGCTTGAACGTGCCCAGAATCTGTTTGCCCGCCCAGAGACCTTCATAGGAGGCCATCAGGGCAGGAATCTTGATGGTGATGCCCCCGACGGCCGTCCTTTCGATCTGGACGGGTATACCCTGCGCCGCCTGGTCCGGAGAATCCAGGGTAGGTTCGTCTCCATCCAGGTGGAACACGATGGTGAGGGGGGTGCCCTGGACATCCAGTTTCCCCGACCAATTTCCTGTCTGGGCGTTCGCCAGGAACACGGTGGAGAGCAGCAGAACAGCGGCAGCAAGGATCTTTTTCATGGAAGAACGATTTGGTGTTGCAACAAAGATAGATATTATTTATTGAAAAACAATAATTGTTGCTAAAATTTCAATAAAATTGGCTCAGCCTGTGGCGGCAGGCCTCCATTCGAAGCCGTTGTCTCCCGCTGATCAGTCTTCCAAAAAATGGTTATCTTTGAAAGTTCGATAAATCGAGTGATTAACTATGCCTAACAAATTCTTTGACAGGAACTGGTGGAAGGATTTTGTGGTCGCCATCCTTGCCACGACCGTTTCTATCGTTTTGACTTTCGGCACGGGCAAACTGGTGGAACGGAACAACCAGAGGAAAGAGCGCAGGCTCACGGCCTTGATGGTCATGAGCAGCATCGAATCGTTTGCCCGGAACCTGGATGAATCGGCGAAAAGCTGGGACCGGATGGACAGTGTCGCCGTCTGGCTGCTCCGGCTGCCGATAGACGAAGTGGCCAGGCTGGGCGACGACCCCTTTGAAGAAGCCGTCCAAGAGGTTTTCCAAGCACCGATCATCCGCCACGACAATACGGCCGAAACCATCTTCAGCAGCAACATCGACACTTGGAAGAACCTGGGGAATTTTCAGTTCGTGGACAACGTGGGCGCCTGTTTCTCCCAGATGAACTGGTTCGAAGAGAAAAACAACAAGGATGCGCTCGAACATGCCGGACATCTGGATCGAATCTTCAGTCATTATTCGGATTATCCCGGCTCGTGCTTTACGGAGAAGCTGCTCAGGGATGAGCAAGTACGGCGACAACTGCAAGTGCCTAACTCGCAAAAGGCCTGGCTCGCTTACTGTTCAGACATTCTGCGGCGTATGAACCGCCAGAATATGAAACTGATGGGCATCTCCGAGAAAGAAGTGCTGGCGTTTACAGATGCCCGTGCCGATGTCGACATCGAGGAAGATCCCGAGCCGGACTATTCCGTATTCGTGAAGCCTTACCCGGACAAGGACTCCATCGACGCCAACCTGGACTATGCCCGGCGACTGGACAGCCTGCTGAATTTCCAAGCTAAAACGCAAACTGTAGAACAAGGGGTCTAAAAGACGAGATCAGTCCTTTAGGCAGCCTATCGGGACAACGAGTATGTCATCTTCTGCTCGGCGATATGGATATTCTCCGATGCCGGTTAAAACCATTAGGAAGGATGGCGCTTTCATTTTCTCCGTGTCAATCTTTCCCGCCAGTTCAGTAAGGGTGGCCACGCCATCTTTTATCAGTGTCTCACCTCCCAACTTGATCTCCACTAATCCATAGGATCCGTTCCTTAAATGGACTACCGCATCACACTCCAACCCCTCCTTGTCTCGGAAATGATAAACATCTCCACCCAAGGAATCTGCATATACACGCAAATCTCTAACAGCCATCGTCTCGAATAGGAGTCCAAAAGTATTCGGGTCATTCAATAAATCCTCTGGGCCGACACCCAAGGCGGCCACGGCGATGGAGGGATCCGTGTAATATCGGGTATCCGATGTTCGGATTGCCGTTTTGCTCCGAAGATTGGGATTCCAGGCTTTCATGTCTTCAATGACGAAGATCTTTTTCAGAGCCTTTACATAGGAGGCAATAGTCTCGTCGCTGATACCCTTCTGTTCGTTGGCAGAAATATCGGCAAGTATGGTTGGAATGGTAGCCTGGGAACCCTGTTGTCGGGCATATGAGCGCATGATACGTTTTGCTCTCTCTTCGTCACGGGAGACTCCGTCAGCACGGGAAATGTCCGTTCTCGTGATAGCCTCATAGTATTCAGCGGCGATGGTCAAAGCCGCTTTGCGTGTTTTCTTCTTTGTTGCGCTTGGCCATCCTCCGCGGCAAGTCAAAAAGGCAAGATCTTCGATAGAGATAGAAGATTT
>JAEEGK010016932.1_pt1 | contig 15956 bp, 12 predicted proteins | sample 8958771 | NCBI WGS metagenome assembly JAEEGK01 (sample SAMN16246547, study PRJNA631951) | gut metagenome | biome: gut microbiome; feature: rumen; material: SC-attached | host: Bos | place: Iran: Karaj | collected 2018-10
ATTAAATTTTTTATTTATATCACTCACTGAAGGGAAACACGGAATTAGAACAACAATTGCATAAAGCCATAAACCGGATTCAACGCGATAAACAAATCGCGCAAGGCTCAAGAAATACCCTATATAGCAAAGAATCAGAGCCAGTAAGCACCATACCACATATGATTTTTTGTAATTGGCAAGAATTAACAAAAAAGAAATCAACATCCAGAACCACACGATAGGTTTCTTTGCGCAACGAGGTAAAATATTTATTGCTGAATAAAAAAGTTCAACAGGATCTTTTTTTACAGCATATGTTTTAAGGACACTATCGAAAATGCTCAAATTTCTTACGGAAAACACTTCATTATCGTAAAACTTCCATTTTCGAACCATATTAAAATCATCGCCCCAATTCCCCAATTCCTCTAAATCCTCATAAATTTTTTCATCATCAGTTGCATGAAAATCATTTAAACGCACTCTCGCCTTTTGAAAATCAATATATGTCTGATATTCTGGAGAACTATACGCTAGCTGGTCTATTTTTTTAAGACCAAATGTACAGGCAACAAGTAAAGACAAGAATACAATAAATATTTTTTTTCTGCACACGTATTTACAATTCATAGCCAAAAGTACTGCAAAAAAAGGCATGCCCATCAAAAATGCTTCATAACGCATTACAGAACCCCAAAGCATAAGAAGCAAAGACAAAACAAGTACAATTATTCCATTCCGCCTTTCATCTGAACCTATTGATAGCATTTCAAAAACAAACAGAATTATTCCCGCTGCAGTCAGTGCCGATGCACATTGCGTAAATTGCAACGCCAGGTAAAAATCCGAAACAAAAGCAGTTAAGAAAAGCATTGCCAAAATTGAGCCCAATCTTACGCCTAGCAAACGAATAGTAACGTAAGATATTGTAGTAAAAGACGCAAAAACAGCAAAAGTTTCCCCTATATAATACCAGCCTATTTTGGGAAATAGGTGATATAAAGGAAGTAATGCATAACCATACACAACATTAATAAATGTCATGTGAACATTATAATCATCTCCATAAGCACCTTCAAGAATCCTAGCCATGGAGTAATCATCTGAAATGCCAAACATAATCACGCCAAAGAAATGCGTAATAAAAATGAAGAACACATTAATAACTACAGCAAGGAACAATGGACGTTTGCTAAATAAATACATATTTCAATTCTCTATATCAACTCAATTCAGCACCACATACGGCACCCAACGGCGATAGAATTTCTGCTGAAATTCAAGCGGAGCAAGAATTGGTTCATGATCTCCCTGTACCACGAAGCGAACATCGGGGTGTTTTTTTGCCAAATCAGCAATAATCCGCAATGTTCCGAACAGGCGTTCATAATAGAGTTTTTTGCATTCGATAGAATCGTCGCTAATGGGGAAGCGTGTATCACGAGTAGTCCAAGCAATAAAATGCTTTACGCTATCCGACTGACTCAGTAAAGCATCAATCTTCGCAGCCATCACAACATCGGTCGTTGCCGAGTCAGTCCATACAGCATTCAGGAAACCAATGTTACGGATATACTTATGCCGCCGCTGAATCGTAGAGTCCCCACCGAACAGGAATGTCGTCTTGTACCCCAACTCAACAAAACGATTTGACATAAACAGGGAATCGTACCGTCCTATAGAATCAAGAGCTATAGAGTCTAATAAATCTTCTCGTTCTGCAAAACGCGTGCGGCTATACCTTCTAAGATGCACACCCTGTTCCTTAAGCAAGCCATCAAACACAGCAAGTTCTTCATTAAACTTAACAGAATCCGTGGGGATTCCCCACGATTCCACAAGCACCACCACGTTGCTACGGGCGGAATCCACATGATATTTCGTGATAATTACAGAATCCGTTGCATTGTACCGAAGTCGAAAATCTTTAGATAAATAACTCCTATCAACAGACTGATTCTGTTGTGCCAAATACAGTGGAATTGAAAATTGAAATAGCGGTTGTTCCGAATAAAATCTCATCGCACCAAAATGCGCAAAGAAACTGACAAACAAAATGATATTTACTTGACGAAACGAGAAATCCTTTACGTCTTTCAACAACACCAAAGCAAGAACGCAAGCAGCAAACGGAATAATTCCATACCACCCCACAGGCCATTTCTTTACAGCAAGAATAGTCTGCAAGTCAATCCACGAAATAATCACAAGCAAAACATACACAGTTGCAATAAAAATTTTCTTTCTGTGAAAAGAAATGTGAGATTTCAACGAAACATAAATCAACAATACTGCAAATAATCCATATTCAAACAAACCACGTTCGATGCCTTGCCCCTTCTCGAAAGTAATCAAAAAAGGAGCTATGGTCACTAATGCCGTAGCAATAAATACGTAGATCAGATTTTTGAACAAGTTCTTCATTTTTTCCTATTTAAAATAGCCACTGGCACCCAATGATATTTGTATGAATTTCGAACTTCCGGGGTACACAACACAGGGCGATGCGATCCCTGCACAATTATCTGAACATCAGGATGCAGCATAGCAAAATCGGCTATCAGCTTTAAAGATTTATGCAAGCTATCCTTATCACCTGACCGTGAACTTTGCGTAGTCCAAGTAATCCACTGAAGTGAATCATTTTCAAGTAGCGAATCAATTTTAGCAACCATCACCTCGTCTCCGCAATTTTGACAAAATAAGGTTTTCTTAAATCCTATTTTGCTTACAAGTGTCGGCCGATTGTACTCCAAAGAATCTCCCCCGAACACATACATTTTATTCTCGGGACCATCTCGAAACTCCACTCGTTCCGCATGCTTATTTCTAGCCCCCAGTCGCTGATGGAGTGCGAACGTATGCGGAAGCTTTTCAAAATACGCAAATTCCTCCTCTAATACGGATTCTTGTATGGGCACGCCCCACGCATCTACCATAATGAACACGTTCGTGCGGGAGCTATCATACACCTGAAAACGCAAAGCCTTCTTATCCAATACGCGATAACGTTCTAAATATTCCTGAGAAAGCGAATCCTCATGAACAGAAGGTAACAGATGCCACGGTTTTTCGACAGGCACAGAAAAATCCTTCTTACCCAAAACATACACCATTGTAGATGTTGCAAGAACCAAAACTAAAAACAACAACAAATTAACAACTTGCCACTTACGCATCATTGTTCTCCATTTTCAGCAAATTCATTTATAATATGATACTTAAGCAGCATTAAGTCGCCAAACGTTTTAACAGTATCCACACCAAGTGTTTTATGATAATGTTGTTCATAAAAATCATCCAACGAAGGTTGATTATTATCTTCAAGCGTATAAACATTATCACGGACGACATCTTTAATCGGGTTTATCACACCCCGCTTTTGAAATTCACTTACCATTGCAGGCAAATAAATATTCCAATAGCCCCAAGAAAAAATGTTATTCCAACTACCGGGTTCTATAGACAAATAGGGCGGATTATGAAATGAACCCAACGATTTGTACCTTTCAAAAGAAAGTAAAAACACCTCATTTTGATGGTCATGAACATAATCCAAAAAATTCCGCCAATTTTCCGGCATTTCAACAGTTTCAATCAATTGTTTTTTGTTTTTGATATAAGCCTGTTCTGCCATGGTAAAATAAGCGAAAAAAGCCGACATCAGCACTAAAATCACGGGAATTACGCGATTCCATTTTTTTACGGCCAAATTCTGCGAGAATTTGTCCTGCGACATAAAAGCAATACTACAGACAATAGCATAAAGCCAAATGCCAGACTCCACATGATAAACAAGCCGGTTGACCAACAGCAAATAACCAATAGAAATCGCCACAAAAGACAATGACACCCACGGATATAGATTCGCTTTTCTTGACAAAGTCAATATCAAGAACAGGCAGAAGATAGCCCAACACCACCCACTACTACGCATAAGAGCTCTTGACACCGACATTAAAAACGTAACAGGCATACGAGCCGGATTTGGTGAATACAAATTATTTTGAGAAATTTTTATAATCGGTTTTAAAGAATCAATGGCAAAGACATCCGTATCATAAAAGGTCCACGATTGTAACGTATAGAGGTCTTTTCCAGACAATCCTCGTTCTTCCAGTTCATCGTACGTCGATTCGCTATCATAAAAGGCACCATCGCCAAAATAAGCACGAACAGGCTGATAATCCGCATATTGCTTGTACTCCCCTTCGGTATATAAACTTCTGTCATAATAATGCAGGCCAGCAATAACTACAAACAACACGCTCAAAACAACAACAGATTCTTTTCCGACGCTCCGTTTTCCATGCCATACCATCACTAGCAAATAAAACAGGTAAGGCATCCCGAGCAAAAAACCTTCCCAGCGCATAAAACTCCCGGCAAGCAAGCCCAATCCACCCAAAACAAGCAACCACTTATTTTCTTTAGACAAACCAACAGAAGCGAGCAGAATCCCTGCAGCCGTATAAGCCGTAGCACATTGCGTAAAACTCAACTGGAAATAGAAGTCAGGTGTCAATGAAGACAACAACAATAAAGACAGAGAGACTCCATACCTAAGCCCCATTTTCTTGATGAGCACATAAGTGTATGCAGTAAACGCAGCGAATGTCCCGATAAGTTCAAAAATAAAATACCAGCCCACCTCCGGGAAAAGCCAATAGAACGGTTTCAAGAAATACCCATAGGCCGCATTGACAAAATACATGTGGACATCGTATTCACCCCCATACGCCCCCGTAAGTACGCTCGACATAAAGTAGTCGTCAAGCGAGCCATGCTTTACCTGCCCCAAAAACAAGTAAAGCAGAAAAAACAGAACGTTCAAGCAAAACGCAATAACAAACGGACTTTTACGAATCATACTCAAAATATAACGCTCTTTCGGGACAATGTCAGCACACCACGCCATTTTTCATAATAAAAATTTACAAAAAGTTCCAGAACAAAAATCTGAAAAAAGCGTGTTAAGAATATAGGGACAATCCAAAACGCACTTAAAGGAATTCAAATGCCGACAAACAATAACACGCACTCAACTAAAAAGAATTACTACATCGTAGAAAACGCACAAGGCGAGAAGTTCTTGCTGCCATATTTCGCTGAAACATTCCGCGTCCTGATGGACGACAAGGATACCATCCGCGACATACTCAACAGTGTGCTTGGACTAGACCGAGACCGCGAAATCATCGATCTCAGCTACGAATTTGAGAAGCCCATTGACATTTTCATGCCAGAAGGTAATCCTGCCCGACTCGATGTGTGGGTATCCACTAAAGATAATCGCTATTTCAATATCGAGATGCAAAACTGGGGGCACTCGTTCTTTTACGACCGTATTCGGCTTTATAACGCTTACCAGACGCTTCGTGGCAAGTACGAATACAACCGTTCGCCATATTTCAAGTCGTTAAACAAGGAAGAACGCAAGTACCGTTTCTATGAACTTCCCGAAACAATCTCCATCTGGTTCTGCAATTTTCGCATTCTCAAGTCAAGGAAATTTTTCAAGGACACTTGGACGATTTACAGCAAAAATGATGTAGATAACAGCAACGAAAAAAAACGGACGCAACCGATATCTACCAAAAATAGGTATATTATAATTGACCTACCGAACTTTAAACGGTTGCGAAAAAAGATTGGATCTCGTGAAGACTTCTGGCTAAAGCTATTATCTCAAGGACCTCTCGAGGTTCCCGAAACCAAGGACCCGATTTTTGTAAACGCACGCAACCGACTGCGCGTAAGTCGCATAAAACCTGAACTGTTAAAAGCCATGGAGGCAAAGATGTTTGACGATAAACACGTACGCGAAGCCATCGAAGCAGAAGCCTACCTCAAAGGCGAAGCGAAGGGAAAAGCTAAAATCGTAAAATACCTTCGTTCTAAGGGTGTGTCGCCAAAATTACTAGCGGCAGCTCAAGCCCTCAAGTAAGGTCTTTTCCACCCCCAAAATGGCTGGAACCTCGTGAAGTTGAAGGAAGGGCTTTCAAGGTGTTCCTGTCAGCTACCCAAACTGGCAACGACAGGAGATTGTGGAGCGGACCTGGAGTAAATCAAAACGGTAATTTTTTTAGAGTCCCTCGAAGCGAGGGACTTTTTATATATCCTACAAAAACTAAAAATTTTAGAATGAAACTTCCGAATACTTAAAAAACTTCACACCGCCTATATTCCGCAGTGTATCAACAGAAGCATTTTCATAATAATGCCGATGTAGATAATCCAACAAAATTTCATCGTTCCCTAGAACAACCACATTATCTTTAACAACATCCCGCAAAGGATTTTCAACGCCGTATTGTCTTAGGCTGTTTTCGACATCAGGGAAGTAGGGTGTCCAGAATCCAAAGGAAACAATCCTTTTCCAACTACCGATTGGGGCAGCATAGCAAGGTGGTTCCCGATACCGAGCAAAGGACCAATATGTCCACATCGGCATTAGAAAAATAGTGTTATCGGGTAGGGAGTCCATATATTCGAATACTTCTTGATAATTATTGCGTGACGCTTCTAATGAAGGGACTTTTTGTAACTGTCCACTTGATATTGAACGTTGATAATTTCCTGTAAAACAAAAGTATATGGCAAATACACACAAAATAGATCCCCAAACCATCCAAAAAATGCGATAAGCCATTGGACGAAATTCGTTTAACAATGGTATCGCAAGGACCGTTGCGTAAAACCACAGACCAGTTTCAACGCGATACACTAACCGCATCAGGTAAATAAGGTAAGACATCATCATGAACATCACGACAAGTACTCCCCATACATATAAAGATCGTTTGCCACCATGCAATAAAAGGACTAGGCAAACCAAGCAGAAAGCCCAACAGCAAGGATGAACAATAGAACAATCAAACCGATAAAGGGCTTTAGATGGCAAAACAGACCATTTTAGTGGGTGCGTATATTTAACAATTTTATCTGTAATCCGCTTTGCAGAATCAGTAGAAAATATTTTCGAATCGTAAAAAATCCAATTTTGTGCTAAAGAAAAATCTTCGCCAAACAAGCCTTCTTCTTCTATTTCATCATAAACTGCACCTTTATTGTAATTATCCTTGTCTCCTAACATAACACGATGCGGTTGAAATTCAAGAAATTTTTGATATTCTGGAGATGAATAATGAACGTCATTAAAAGATTTGGCGCCCCACAATCCCAAAAACATGATTAAAACGCATAAACCAAATTGATAACGGTGGTCAAAAAATTTTCGTGCAAAGAAAAGCATAGCACAGGCAAAGAACGGTAAACCCATCAAAAAAGCATCTCTTCGCATACAATATCCCCATATTGCAAGAATAAACGCAAAGAATATTATTTTCTTGTGAGAAAGACCGTTATCGAGAGCATATACAAAAAGAACCATTCCTGCAGCACCTAAGGCTGCAGCACACTGGGTGAACTGAACTGTTAGATAAAAATCCCTTGCAAAGCATGCTATCAGCAAAGTCGAAAAAATCGAGCCCCATTGCAAGCCCATTTTTTTTATCATGACATAAGATACTGTTGTAAAGGAAATAAATACTGCAAATATTTCGCCAATGTAATACCAGCCTATTTTCGGGAACAGATAGTATAAAGGCAACAACGCATATCCATAAATTACGTTTACAAAAACCATTCGAACATTATATGTATCGCTGTAAGCTCCTTCTAAAATACGGGCCATGAAATAATCATCGTAAACACCCAAATAAAACTTTTCACCAAAAAGCATGCAAATTAGCAAGATGAAAAGATTTATAGCAAGAGCTATTGTTATAGTAGGATGTTTCACATTACGCATCACTTATAATAATAGAAAAACCACCGAAATACATCAGAGGATCCCTTGTTTATATATGTTCGAACATATTTTTATAGCTGAATCTATTCATTCATTCCATTCAAAATCATAACCGGCACCCAATGTGATTTATAAGTGTTTCGAACTTTAGCGTCGCATAAAACAGGTCTATGCGTACCCTGCACCACAATTTGAATGTCGGGATGACGCTCCGCAAAATCAGCTATTCTCTTTAGTGATTTACGTAAGCTATCGTTATCTCCCGAACGAGAACTTTGGGTCGTCCAGGCAATAAACTTCGAAGAATTATTAGCCAATAAAGAATCTATTTTGGAAATCATTAGTTCATCAGTACATTTATTACAAAACAAAGCCTTTTCAAAACCAATCTTTTTTATATATAAATTTCGGTTATATTCCAAAGAATCTCCACCAAAAAGATAGATACTATTTGAGACAGAGTTTTGAAATTCTATTTCTTCTGCATGTTTATTACGATTTGCGAGTCGTTGATGTAAAGCGAATGTATGCGGAATACTCTCAAAATATCCAAAATTCTCTTTTATAATAGACTCTCGAATTGGTACCCCCCAAGCATCAATCAAAATAAAAACATTCGTTCGTAAACTATCGAACACTTGACTCAGTAAAGAATTGTGATTTAAAATTTGGTAATTATCTAAATATCCTTGAGACAAGGAATCTTCGTGAACAGACGGTTGCAAATGCCATGGTTTTTCCAAAGAACCAGTAATCCAAGTAAGAGGATAATAAAAACTGACTCCCAGAACCACCAATATTACGAATGCTGTTAGATTCATTTTTTCACCTCTATTCATGGCGAACCTCTTCTGAAGCCTCGAACGAACGATACTTTAAAAGCACCAAATCTTCAAATTTCTTTACCGTATCAATTATTAATGATTTATGATAATGCTCCTCATAGAACAAGTGCAAATTAGAACCATGATTATTTTCCATAACATACACATTATCGTGAACGATATCGCGTATAGGATTTTCAACACCCCGTTTTGCAAGTTCCTTTTTCATAGCCGGCAAATAAATATTCCAATAGCCCCAAGAAAAAATGTTATTCCAGCTACCAGGTTCTATCGCCAAATAGGGCGGATTTCTTACTTTACCTAATTCTTTATATTTAGCAAAAGAAAAAATAAAAACCTTATTTTGATTTTTTTTTGCAAACTCTAAAAAGCCTTTCCATTTTTGGGGTGTTTGGACTGTGCCTATAAGAGAAACTTCTTCTTTTAAACTAGATTGATTCGTTATCCCTATTGTGGCAAAAAACACAGAAACGAGAATAAAGGAAACCCACAGCAATTTATCCAATTTCAAACACGAAAGTTTATTATTAAGCGAAGAAACGTCTAAAAACGGGATCGCCAACACAATAGCATAAAGCCATATTCCCGATTCCACATGATATACCAAACGATTCACCAACAACAAATAACCTATAGAACCCGCAATTATACCTAGCGAGGCCCATGGGAAAAAAGCGGCTCTTTTGGATCCCGAAAGAATCAATAAAAAACACAGCAAGACCCAGCACCACCCACTTGTTCGAGTCAGTGTTTTCGATACCGCACAACAGATAGCCACAGGCAAGCGAATTAAATTCGGTTCATACAAATTATTCGAAACTACATCTACAAATGAGGTCAAACTATCTTTACAAAAAACATCGGTATCATAAAACATCCATGATTTCAGTAAATTAAAATCGTGCCCAAACTTTCCCCGTTCTTCAAGTTCATCGAAAGTAGATTCACGATCATAATAGGCGCCATCGCTAAAAATGGCTCTTACCGGTTGATAATCAGCATACTGTTTGTATTCACCTTCAGTATATAAACTCCTGTCATAATAATGCAGACCAACAATAGCAACAAATATCATGCCCAAAACAACAACAGATTTTTTTTCAAAGCTCCGTTTTTCAAGCCATACCAACACAAGCAAATAACACAGGTAAGGCATCCCAAGCAAAAAGCCTTCCCAGCGCATAAAACTCCCAGCAAGCAAGCCCAATCCACCCAGAACAAGCAACCACCTATTTTCTTTAGACAACCCAACAGAAAAGAGCAGAATTCCTGCAGCCGTATAAGCCGTTGCACATTGCGTAAAACTCAACTGGAAATAGAAGTCAGGTGTAAGCGACGCCAGCATCAACAAAGACAACGGGATACCGCACCTAAGCCCCATTTTCTTGATGAGCACATAAGTGTATGCAGTAAACGCAGCGAATGTCCCGATAAGTTCAAAAATAAAATACCAGCCCACCTCCGGGAAAAGCCAATAGAACGGTTTCAAGAAATACCCATAGGCCGCATTGACAAAATACATGTGGACATCGTATTCACCCCCATACGCCCCCGTAAGTACGCTCGACATAAAGTAGTCGTCAAGCGAGCCATGCTTTACCTGCCCCAAAAACAAGTAAAGCAGAAAAAACAGAACGTTCAAGAAAAAAGAAAAAAAAAGGTTTCTTAAAAATCATATACAAAATTATTAGTGTCCGGTAAAACTTTTCAATTCAACTAAAAAATCTAATAAAAAAAGCCTCCCTTTTTAAAGGGAAGCTTTCCAGAAAAAATTTTGATATTACGTGCCCGAACTAGCAGTGCATTGACCGGTAGTTGCAATCTTGCAGAAGTTAGGAGTAAGCGGGGCTTCGCATTTCGCCATATCATTGACGGTTGCAGTCGTGGTGATCTCGCCAGAATTATATGCTGTAGTCACAGACCATACACCGGCGGTGCAATCGTTCAAAGCGACCTGAGCGGCTGCGCTCCAAAGACCATCACCACCAGTATAATTGAATGTTGACGTAGTGCTCGTTTCAGTACCATTAGAGCCCGGGCCCTTGTAACCAATTTCAGCCCAAGTTCCAACATCGTTCTTTTCAGAAGCATAAGCTTCCTGCAACTTCACGAAGGTTCCAGCTGCCGGGCCGACTTCGGAGGCCTTGGACTTAGCAATCATACCGAAGAGTTTCGGAACTGCGACGGCGGCGAGGATGCCCATGATCACGATCACGACCATCAATTCAATAAGGGTAAAACCTTGCTTCTTCATAGTGTGTTCTCCTTGTTTTAGTGACACATTCTTGTTGTGAGCGTTATTGCTCGTTTACATTTAGTAATATAACCTCTTTTTTTCCGAAAAGCAATAGTTTTGTCAAACTTTTGTCACGTTTGTGTCATGGCCAGGTGTTTTTCGTGACAAAACGCACTTTTTCGTCAAAAAAACGGCTTTTTCTACCAAATTTCGATGAACTAAGTATAGATATTTTTTTATAGAAAAGAGATTTTCATCTGTTTTTTATATTCCAACTTGGAATATATGGCGCATTTTTGTGATGGCCGTCACGCTGATTTCGATCGCATTTGTTTAAAAACGTTTACAAATTGGTAAAAATCGCAAAGAAATCAGGGCGACGTTATTCACAATAATAAAAATATTGCTTATATTGCAGCCAGATCTTTCTAATCAAACCACACAGCACTGCACGCTGAGAGTGCTAGATCTTATTTGCGAGAGTCCCTTTTGGGTTTAGACGGTTGTCTTTTTGAATAAGAACGGTCACCGCCTAAATGAATGAACATAAAGTCACAGTCTTCATCGTAATCAGGCTTTATATGTGATTCAATAAACTCCTTAACTGGAGCAGGCGGGTAAGAAAAACCATACTTTGATTTATAGGTCTCTTGTAACGGACTTTCATGAATGGCGTAAATGTATAAATGAGAAGCTCCAATATATTCTTTCGCCTCACGAACAATAGGCAAGACAAAATCAAAGAACATTATTGAACCTACGTCTGTGCTAGCGTTGCTAACAAACGCTCCATTTTTGGCAAAATACACCAAATCAATACCTGGTAAAGTGTAGAACAACTTTCCCTTTGCTGCTAACGGAAACAATCCCGCTTTGAGCGTAAAAAAGCCACAAAGATAACCAGGCTCCTCAAAAACAAGAAATGTTCTGGCAATTCCATTTTCCATGTCTGCCAAAGCTTTTTTCTTGAGATAAGCAGCTAAGTTTTTTCCTTTGCTGTGAGATGGTTGAAAAGTCTTTATTACCGCTTTATGGATTTTAGAAAGCGGCTCACAATAGAAATCCCCTTTATGAGGTTGTCTTAATGGGAAAAAAGAATTTTCACTCATTTCGAGAGTTGTTTCTCTGATAATTTTGGCAAGTTATTTATCCTGCGAAACCTGTTTTCGTTATATACAGGAAAATGCAGCATAGCTTCGTATGCTACTTTAGCTTTTTTTTGCAAGGACTTCATTTCCATTTTCGTCATACTACAAATATAAATAAAACTATCGGTCAAAGTCAACTATCTAAACATTCAATTTGGTACATTTATATTCCCGTTCGGGAATATTTCTAAAAATCCCACTTTGAATCAAAGCCAAGAATTCGTTCGCATTGGACATTTTTAATCATGTTCGTGACATTTGATTAATTTCTAGCATACTCAAAAGGCAGAGCGTCCGCCCTGCCTTTTTGCATTCTAAGCTAATCAAAAACTACCTTATCACGGCATCGGCGAGCACGACGCGGTTTCCACCGGCCTGCATGGCCATCTGGAGCGAGGCTTCTGCGGTATAGATGAGGGAGCCGGCGTCCTTGGCGTGGGTGGGCATCACGGCAACGCCCATGCTGAGCGTAGTTGCGAGGATTCCTTCGCCGTAAGCGATTTGGAGCTGCGAGATTTCGTTCCTGATGCGTTCGGCGCGGTTCCTTGTAATCTGGAGGTCTGCACCCGGCATAATCACGCAGAACACGTCGTCGGAGTAGCGGCACGGGATGTCTTCGCCACGGATGTAGCTCGGCAAGCGTTGTCCCAGTTCCCAGAAGAGTTGTTCCACGGCATGGCGGCCCTGTGCGTTCTGCACGGCAGGGATAGCGTCGGGGTAAAGCATCACGATGCCGATGGGCGACTTGTGGCGCTGAGCTGCGGTGATTTCGCGGTTGAGCGATTCTTCCATATAACGTCTGTTGAAGAGTCCGGTCAACACGTCGCGGATGCTATGTTGTTCGAAACGCATGCTCAGGTCTTGATTGGCAACGTACAAACCAAACGCGGCAGAGACGATGCTGACCTTGGCCTGCCAGTATTCCTTTGTCTCGGTTTCGGGAAGTTTATCGACCTGGATGGTGAGAATGCCGAAGTGTTCTTCGAGTCCTTCGACGGGAGCGCAGATGGCAATACCCTTCGGGCGGTGGTGCAGGTGGGTGCAACCGCTGGAGACTTCGGGCGAGCTGTAGTCGGTCACGACGATGTCGCCGGTATTGAAGCTCGCGCATTCGGCTGGCATGACGGTTTCATCACTGATGACGTTCGGACCAAAGCGGAAAATCTGAGAGAGTTCAGTCTGGACACCGCCGTACATATAAAGTACACCGGACGCATCGGGGAAAAGTTCCGGCAAAAGTTTTTGCATGGCGTCGATGACTTCGGTGAACGGACGGTTGCGAATAACGGCGAGTTTGAAGGCGTTCCAGGATTCGAGCGGGAATCCGACCTTGAGAGCGGCGGCGTCGAGCTTTCTGACGGAGACGGGCACGGCCTGTTTGATGGCTTCGGCGGCGGGAATGGCTCCCGGCGGGAGTTCGGGTTTCTTTTCTTCTTGCGGGCGAACCGACACGAACTGCGGGACTTTCGGCTGAGGCCTGTTCAGCGCTTCGTTAAAGTCGTTTTCAATAGCTTCTATCTCTCTGCTGCAGACGGTGTAGAACACAAAGCCAAGCACCGCTCCCCAGGCACCGATAAAGATGAATTTCGCCCCGGTGGACATAGTTTCTTCGGGGACGACATACGCAGCAATAACGCCCATCAAAAAGGCGACCAACCAAAAGATATATTTTACGATATTCATACAATAAATAATATTAAAATAATATGGGGAATGGCTGTAAAGATTTTTTAAACAGCCCCTTTAAAAAGTATGGATTACCTCTAGCTTCACTATTTAAGTTTCAATTCCAATCCAGGGATAAAACGGAAATCAGAAATATTAGCCGTAAACAACGGTAAGTCGTATTCTAAAGCAGTAGCCGCAATCAAAGCATCGGGAATTAACAGTCCATGACTTTTAGAATACTGTTCAATAAGATTTTTAGCCCGAACAGATATAGCTTCATTCAATTCCAAGATGTTAAAATCAGCAAATGTCTTTTTTATAAGCTGAATTTCACGTTTATTGAACGCGCCAACAATCAATTCCATCATGGTCACAGAAGACATTCCTAGACCAAGCTTGCGGTCAGCATTAAGAATGTCATGAGTTGCATCATCGCCCCTCAAATAATCTATCAATATGCAACTATCACACAAATAAAGCATTAACGCCAAGCCTTTTTGCGAATATCAGACAACGATATATCTCTATTTTTCCATATCCCAAAAGCCGCATTTTGATCACTAGATACAGACTTTCGCTTTTGTTCAGGCGAAAAAGTTTGAACAAGAACCGACAACAATCTTACACGCTGCGTATAAGAGAGTGTAGGGACATTTTCAATTAATTCTTCAAATACTGCACTAGACATAAGAACCTCTCTTTCCAATATACATTAATCCTAAATACAAGTCAATAGAACCTGTTTTCACCTTTCCTCCATTCTATTCTATATTTGCCAACATGACAATTCTTGAAAAAATCGCACTTGCACTCCCCGCAGTTGAATCGCCGGCACGTTATATGGGCGGCGAAGCGAATAGCGTCATCAAAGACCACAGCAAAATGCTGGCGCGCATGGCGTTCGTGTTCCCGGACACTTACGAAATCGGCATGAGCAACAACGGGCTGCGCATTCTGTACCATGTGCTGAACCGCGAACCGGACTTGCTTTGCGAAGTGGCTTTTGCCCCGTGGGACGACATGGCGGCCGAGATGAAGAAGTACGATATTCCGCTTTATACGCACGCGAGCTATACGGCAGTCAAGGATTACGAAGTCGTGGGGCTGACGCTCCAGACGGAACTGAATTTTACGAACGTGCCCTACGTGCTTGAGCTTGCTGGGATTCCTGCATGGCAGAAAGACCGCGCCGAGAGCGACCCGATAGTCGTTTCTGGCGGACCTGCAATGGGAAACCCGGAACCGGTTGCCGACTTCTTTGATGCGTTCATGATTGGCGATGGCGAAAAACTGATTGTAGAATTTGTACGTTGTGTTGGCGAAGGGCGCAAGGCGGGTCTCAAACGCGCACAGATTTTAGAGAATTTGTCCAAGATAGACGGCGTCTATGTGCCGAGTCTGCGCGAGGTCGTCAAGAACGAATTTGGCGTGATTGTACCAAAAGAACCGGCAAAAGGTTCCTACGAGCATACGAATGGCGTGCGCCGCCAATTCATTCCGGTATTGGATCCGAAAGACTATCCCATCAAGAACTTGATTGCGAACATGCAGCTTGTCCACAACCGCTTTAGCGTGGAAGTGATGCGCGGTTGCGCTCAGGGTTGCCGTTTCTGCCAGGCGGGCATCTGGTACAGGCCGTGCCGCGAACTCAACCCGGACGATGTATTGGATATCGCGAAAGCGGGAATCCAAGCGACGGGCGAACGCGAACTCGGATTGCTATCGCTTTCTACCGCGGACTACAAGCCGGTCGAAGCGCTCACGGATTCCATCATCGACGACCCGTTTTATGACAACGTCGACGTGAGTCTGCCAAGCATTCGCGTGAACAGTTTCGGACAAAGTCTTGCAGAAAAGGTTGCAGCCCTCAAAGGCGGCCGCAGTGCCACGTTTGCGCCCGAAACGGGTTCCGAGCGCATCCGCAAAATGATCAACAAGACCATCAGCGACCAGGACATGTACGATGCCGCTGAACACGCGTTCTCTAGCGGGTTCAACAAAATCAAGCTCTACACGATGATTGGTTTCCCGACCGAGAACGAAGAGGACATGCAGGCGTTCTGCGACCTCATCTTTAATCTCGTGAAAATCGGACGCAAGTACAATCGCGGCATTCAAATCGCGGTGAGCATCGGCATTCTCATCCCGAAGTCGTTTACGGGTCTGCAATGGGCGCCGTTTATGGACAAAGAAACAGCGCTCGGCCACATCCGTTACGTGCGCGAAAAATTCTACAAGCACCCGAACGTAAAAATCAACTGGGC
>JAEEGK010016933.1_pt1 | contig 15956 bp, 14 predicted proteins | sample 8958771 | NCBI WGS metagenome assembly JAEEGK01 (sample SAMN16246547, study PRJNA631951) | gut metagenome | biome: gut microbiome; feature: rumen; material: SC-attached | host: Bos | place: Iran: Karaj | collected 2018-10
CCTACGATCTCCTGGCAGCCCAGAATGGCGTACTGCCTGGCGTCCTCCAGGGTGTAGCCGTTCTCCCGCATCAGGCCGGGGATGATCACGTCGTCGTTCTGGAACAGGGGCAGGCCGCCCACCAGCTTCGTGGTCTCGATGGCCAGCTCGAACAGCTCCTTGGGCGTGGTCCTGCACACGCGCATGGAGATGGTGGGATCGTGGAGCTTCAGGCGGGCGATGGACTCCAGCACCATGTAGCTGATGGGATTGGTGGCGTCGGTCCCGTCGGCGTTCTGCCCGCCGATGGTGGTGTGCTGATAGCTGTTGGCGCCGATCATGTGGACGAGCATCTGGGGACCGCCGGCATAGAGATTGTTCACCTTCAGGAAATAGGCGTCCACGATCTCCTGGGCCTGATCCTCGGTGAGGAGACCGTTTTCCATATCGTGCTTGTACTGGGCGTAGGTGAACTGGTCGAACCGGCCGGTGGAAAAGGCCACGCAGTTGTTGGCGTACATCAGCAGCGCGTACATCAGGGATGCCTGGCAGGCCTCCCAGAAGGTGCGGGCCGGATTCTCGGAGATCCAGTAGAGGCTGTCGGCCATCCTCTCCAGCTCCGCCCTGCGCTCGGGATCGGCGCAGGTCTTCGCCTTCTCCAGCACCGCGTCGCCGTAGCGGCGGATGTAGATGGTGCAGGCCTCGCAGTTGATGACCACGGCGGAATAGAAGAGGTATTTCCGGGAGTCGTCGCCCATGATGTTGCCGTAGTGGGCGTCCAGCCAGTCCTGCGCCTGCTTTCGGATGGCGCCGTAGCCCACGTTGATGATCTTGTGGTGTCCGGCGATCAGATGTCCGGGACGGCAGCCGATCAGGTGCTTCATGAACATGCTGTGCTTGGTGGCGCCCAGGCTCTTGAGCTCCTCCAGACCGTCGGGCGCAAAGCCGTCGCCGCAGCAGTCGAAGGTGCGGCCCTGCCAGAAATCCTGAACGCTGCGGATGTTCTCCACGTCCTCGGGGGATGCGCAGAGCCGCAGGTCCTCGGTTTTGGGATTGTGGTACAGGCCGTCCTCCTCCAGGGTCCACTCGCCGCTGTCGATGCCGCTCACGATGAAGCCCAGGCCCTCGCTGGCTTCGGGATGATGGGGGTGGCTGCTCATATAGCGGCCGCGATTGCCCACGAGCACGTCGTCGTCCTCCACCCGCAGCGTCAGATTCTCGGCCAAATACTTGAGCTGGCGGGCGCTCTGGATGATGGGGATGGTATTGAGGTCCTTCTTGCGGGCCTCCGTCGCGAGCAGGGCGTGCTCGGAGTCCAGCCGGATCACGCGGTTGCGGATGGCTTCCCGCTGGCGCCGGATGCGCGGGGTTATGGCTTTGAACGGATACATCCCTACGTCTCACTCCTTTTCGGTATCTGCCGCCCCGTCTGCGGGAACGGCAGGATCGGGTCCGATGATCCCCGGGCTCTGCCGCGATCCCGCGGGAGCCCGCTTCTTCTTAAATACTGATTATATAGGAAACCTGCCCCCAGGTCAACGGCAGACTGCGCATCGGGACCAAAGGCTTTTTCCCGGCACGTATGGAAAGGAACGGAAGACTGTGTTATGATAGAGTCGAGCTGCGCGAAGAATGCGGACGCGGACGAGTCTTTCGGCAAGGACGGCGCGGCCGGAACGGAAGGCATACGGCGGCCCCGGTTTCGGGGCTGCGGTCTTCACACATAGAAAAGGAGATGTTTCTGAATGGATCTGGCTTCCATGATGAAGACGATGCTGAGCTCGGACAGCATCGCGAAGATGAGCGAGAAGACCGGCGCAGGCACGGACGAGGTCAAGTCGGTGCTGCTCTCCGCCCTGCCCGCCATGCTCAGCGGGGTACAGGGTCAGGCCAGCAGCAGCGATACCGTTGCGGGCTTCGCCGGCGCCCTGGATTCCCACGCGAAGGACGACACCAGCGATATCGCCGCGTTCCTCTCCAACGTGGACCTCAAGGACGGGGAGAAGATCGTCGCCCATCTGCTCGGCGGGGAACAGGCCGCGACGACGAAGGCCGCGGCGAACAAGGCCGGACTCAGCACCGCGGCCACCGGCAGCATCCTCGGCGCTGCGGCTCCCCTGCTGATGAGCCTGCTGGGCAAACAGGTCACCCAGTCGATGCAGGCGAAGCCCCAGAACGCCCAGAGCGGCGGCTCGCAGGCGTCCGCCGGGGGACTGCTCGCCGGTCTGCTGGGCGGCGGACAGCAGCAGAACGCGCAGCCGTCGGGCATGGGCGGCCTTCTGAGCGGCATGCTCGGCGGGGGACAGCAGCAGAGTGCGGAGGGCAATCCCCTCGGCAGCCTGATGGGGAACATGCTGGGCGGCGTCGACGTCAGTTCCCTGCTCTCCGGCTTCCTCGGCTCCGGCAAATGACCTCCGCCGGGTCCTGGGACGGATCCGAGGGCATTTCGGCCTGAAAAGAGAGACCGCCCCGGGGAAACGGGCATACGCTCTTGTCCCGGGCCGGTCTCGATGGTAAAATCATAAAAACGGACTTCGGCTTCGAAGGCCGCAGATCCTTTTGGATCGTTCACATCGGAACGGGAGGAATCGAATATGCTTCTTACCAGCCGCCGTTTTGACGCGGACGTGGTGGTTTGCGGCGGCGGACCCGCCGGCTTCGCCGCCGCCCTGGCCGCCGCCCGGGACGGGAAGCGGGTCATCCTGCTGGAGTGGCGGGAGTCTCTGGGCGGCCTCTATACCAACGGCTACATCACCGGCATGGCGGGCTACGTGGACGGCTACGCCAAAGAGTTCATCGAGCGCATGGACAGGGCGGGCCACGCCATGGTGCGTCCCCACCTGCCCACCATAGACCCCGAGGCGGGGAAGGTGATGATGGAGCAGATGCTCCTGGCCGCGGGCTGCCGCATCCTCTACGGCGCACACGTGTGCGACTGCGAGGTGAAGGACGGGAAAATCACCTCCGTCATCGTCTACTGCAAATCCGGCCGGATCGAAGTCACCGGCAGGGTGTTCATCGACTGCACCGGCGACGCGGACCTCTCCTTCGCCGCGGGTGTGCCCACGGAGGTCAGCGGCGCGGACTACCTGGGCCTGAGCCAGTCCGTCACCATGGGCTTCCGCCTGGCCTACGTGGACACGGAGAAATACGCCGCGGCCCAGCGGGACTGGATGAAAAACCGCCCCGAGGGGGCCAATATGATGCTCCTCATGGCCAAGCAGGAGGAGGCGATCGCCAACGGGGATCTGCCGGAGATCCTCAGCCCCGGCAACCTGATCTACCAGGTGCCCAACGGCAGCGATCCCACCTGCAAGGACGTGACCCTGGACGCCACCCACAGCTTCGACTGCCATAACGACGACGTCGTGGACCTGACGCGGCAGATCGTGGACCAGCACCGGAAGGTCTACCTTTTCGTGAACTTCATGAAAAAGTATCTTCCCGGCTTTGAGAAGGCCCAGCTGGTGAGCATGGCCAACATGAACGGCCTCCGGGATTCCCGCCGCGTCATCGGCGAATACATCCTGCGGGACATCGACGTGGCCGGGGGCGTCAAATTCGAGGACGGCATCGCTCTCTTCCCCGAGGTCCTGGACACCCACGTGCCCACCCCGGGCAAGCACTGCGCCGTGCGCCACGTCCACTACAAGGAGCCCTTCGGCAACGCCGTGGCCCGGCCCGCCCAGGACCAGGGCGACTTTATGATGCATCCCTTCGTGCCCCTGGAGGGCTACGAGCTGCGCACCAACCCCAGGGATTACTGCGAGATCCCCTACCGGTCCCTGGTGCCCGTGGGGGTGGACAACCTCCTGGCGGCCGGGCGCTGCTACTCCGCCGAGTTCCACGCCCTGGGGGCCACCCGCGTCATCGCCACCAGCATGAGCATGGGCCAGGCCGCGGGCCACGCCGCCGCCATGTGCATCGAAAAGCGCATCGCCGCCAGGGAGCTGGACGGCAGAGAGCTGCGCGCCCGCCTGGTGGCCGAAGGCGCGCGCCTGAACGAGCCCCCCGCGGGCTACTGGGAGGCCGTGCGGAACACCGAGGGCGAATTCTACGTGAACGCCGCGGATACGATCAGCATCCGCAGCGACAAGGCGCCCTCCTTCCAGTAATCCGGCCGCGGAGCGAACGCTCCGCAAAACCGTCCTTCGGCTCCGCTTCCGGCGGAGCCGAAGAAAATCCAAATCGGAAAGGACCGTCGTAATCCGTCCGAATGCATTGCTAACGACCTTTTTTCGGACCGACGGGGTGAATGCCGATGGCTGCAGCCAAGAGCGCCCGGATCGGCACGGACCTGACCCAGGGCAGCATCGCAAAAACGCTCATCACCTTCGCCCTCCCCCTCATCGCCACCAACCTCATCCAGCAGCTGTACTCCGCCGTGGACCTGGCGGTCATCGGCCAGTTCACGGACAAGATCGGCACCGTGCAGGTGGCCCAGGGCAGCGACGTTTCGGACCTGGTCGCCCCGCTGGCCATGGCCTTCGGCACCGCGGGACAGGTCTACATCGCCCAGCTCACCGGCGCGGGGGACAGGACCAAGACCCGGTATACCGTGGGCACCCTCCTCAGTTTTATGTTCCTGCTGAGCATCGCCTTCACCGTGGGGGCTCTGTCCCTCAGGTGGCAGATCCTGGGCTGGCTGAACTGCCCGGAGGAGGCCATCGCCGGCGCGGCGGGATATCTGCAGATCACCGCCCTGGCCATGCCGGCGGTCTTCATCTACAACGCCATATGCAGCGTCCTGCGGGGCATGGGGGAGAGCAAACGGCCCCTGCTTTTCATCGTCGTGGCGGCGGTGGTGAACATCGTCCTGGACATCGTCCTGGTGGCCTGGTTCCACATGGGGGCGGCGGGCACCGCCATCGCCACCGCTGCGTCCCAGTACGGCTCCTGCGCGGCCGCCTGCATCTATCTGTATAAGAAGCGGGACGCACTGGACCTGAAGCTCAACCGGGACACCTTCAGCATCCGCTGGGAGCCCCTGAGGATCATCCTGATCCTGGGCATCCCCCGCGTGGTGCAGAACGTCGCCATCCACTTCTCCATGCTGTACTGCACGGCCCGCATCAACTCCTACGGTCTCGTTCCCTCCGCCACCAACAGCGTGGGCAACAAGATCCAGCGCTTCTGCAACGTGTTCGTCATGGGCATCGACGGGGCGGCCTCCACCATGATCGGCCAGAACCTGGGCGCCCGGAAGACCGACCGCTGCACGAAGACCATCCGGGGCACTCTGGTGTGCACCATGATCCTGGCCACCGTCACCTCCCTGGTGGGCCTCATCTTCTCCGACGCCCTTTACGGCGTCTTCACCAAGGACGCGGAGGTCGTCGCCATGGGCCGGGTGTTCATGCAGATCATGGTGGCCACCTTCTACTGCGGCGCCCTCATGGGTCCCTTCTTCGCCATGGTGAACGGCTCCGGCTTCGCCTCCATGGGCTTCGTCATCGGCATCCTGGACGTAGTGTTCCGGGTGGGCATCAGCCTGCTCTTCGAGATGCTCTTCCACCTGGGGGTATACAGCTACTGGTGGGGCAACGCCCTGTGCCGCGTGGGTCCCATGATCATCTGCATGATCTACTATTTCAGCGGAAGGTGGAAAACGCGAAAGCTCCTGACCGAATAGCCCCTTCCGCAGCGCGGGCTGTCCGTCCTCCGGGCAGCCCGCGCCGACAGCGGAAAGCATCGCGATTGAAACGGAGAAGCCGTTGTGGTATAATCCAACAGATACCCGTTCCGCCCCGTCGGCGGACGGAGAACGAAGCGAAGCAAGGAGACAAGCGTTATGATGAAAAAAAGGATATCCCTGCTGCTGGCGGTCTGCCTGATCCTGGCCCTGGCAGGCTGCGGCGGGACGGCCGCCCCCGCGGACGCCTCGGCGCCCCAGGCGACCCAGACCCCGACGGAAGCCCCCGCGCCCACGGAGGCGCCTCCTCCGGCGCAGGCTGCCGACTGGACGAGGGAGGGCTACTATTCGGACGAGGACGGCAATATGCTGTCGGTCACCTTCATGGACGACGTGGTCGATCCCGGCTGGTACGTCGGCTGCATGATCGGCGACACGATGGCCGGGAATACGATCCCCCAGGAGGGCGACACCCTGCACGGGGACCTGAACGCTTGGGACGAGAGCGCGGAGCCCTTCGTCGTCACCGTCACCGAGGAGGGCGAGGACGGTCTCCTCCTGGTCGTCGAGGGCGGCGGGACCTATCACTTCCTGCCCATGGAACTGCCGACCGCTTCCATTTTCATTTCCATCAACACGGAGGGCTGGGGCAGCATCGATTACGCCGAGGGCGAGGAAGCCCCGGAGCCCGAGGAATACAGCTATCAGTCCGCGCAGATCAATCTGGCCGATCCTGCCGTATATACTCTGGTGGCCCGGCCCGATCCGGGCAGCGTGTTCGTGAAGTGGACGAAGAACGGCGAGGACTTCTCCACGGAGGCGACGGTCACCCTGCTCCTGGAGGAGAGCGCCGAATTCGTCGCCGTGTTCGAGGATCCCGACAGCGTGAGCCCCGTGGCGAACTATATCGGCAGCTATCAGTGCGGCCGGGCAAGGGCGACGGTGGAATGCATCGGCTTCGACGAGCCCTGGATCACCATCGAGTGGGGCAGCAGCGCCTGGGAGCTCGCCCAGTGGGATATCCTCGGCACGCTGGACGCGGACACGATGACCATGGCGTATACCGGCTGCACGAAATACGTCATTACCTACGGCGACGACGGCGAGGTCGCGAACACGGAAACCGTGTATGAAAACGGCACCGGCACGGTCGTCTTCAACGAAGACGGCACCTTCACCTGGCACGAGGATCAGTCCGAGCGCGCCGAGGACATGGTCTTCGAATGGGCCCCGACAGCGGACGAATAAAGAGAAGGGGGGAGACGAAGGATGTTTACTGCGGAAATGATCGCGCCCTGCGGGCTGGACTGCAGCCTGTGCATGTTTGCCCACGCAAAGGAAAAGCCCTGTCTGGGCTGCAACGTGGACAGCGACACGAAGCCCGCGTTCTGCGCGAACTGGTGCAAGATCATCCCCTGCGAAAAGCGGGTGAAGAACGGCTATCAATTCTGCGACGAGTGCCCGGATTACCCCTGCGAGGACATGATGGAGCGGGAGACCCGCTACACGACGGCCTATCCCCTGAAGGAATCCCCCATGCAGAACCTCCGGGACATCCGTGCGCTGGGCATGGAAGCTTTCCTGGAGAAGGAGCGCGGGAAGTGGACCTGCCGCTGCGGGGGGCCGATCTGCGTGCACACCGGCCTCTGCAGGGACTGCGGGAGCAAGCCGGAAGCGGCCGAATGACGGCGGGGTGCGGCGCAGATGGGACTGTTTGATTTTCTGAGCTCCAAAAAGAAAAAGCGCAGGGGAGCCGCCGGGGACGAACCGGCGCCGGTGCAGGAGCTGGGCGACGTGGAAGCTCTGGGGATCGACCCGCCCGAGACCCGCTACACCCAGGAATACAAGGATTACCTCGCGTCCCTGGAGGCCGAAAAGCGCCTGACGCCGGACGACGCCGGGGACTCGACGGACGCCGAATGAACGGCTCGCCCGCCGGTCTGCACGAGATGCAGACCGGCGGGCGGTTTTCTCATTTTTCACACCTCAACTGCTGCCCGTCCTGGGTTTTTCCGCAATTTACCACAGCAAGCGTGATGCAAACGCAGCAAAAACCGCCCGGCCGGAGGCGGGAAGCGGCGGGACGGCGAAAAAGCGCCGGAGCGGCCGCCCGGCGTTGACCGGGGCGGCGGATTTCGATATAATACGCGCAAGCGGAGATGAGACGCCCGCAGGATCGCGAGGGGGTGAACGCAATGGATTCGCTTTGGCTTCTGGTGGGGATCACCGCTCTCGCCGGCATCGGCGGAACGGGCCTGGGCGGCGCGGTCTCCTGCCTGTTCCGGAAGGATTCCGGCAAAACCGTCAGCCTCCTTCTGTCCTTCGCCGCCGGGGTGATGACCGCAGTTGTCTGCTTCGACCTGCTGACGGAGGCGCTGCACGCCGGAGCGTCAGCCCTCAACGTATGGCTGGTGGTGTGCGGCATAATCGCCGGGTTTGCGGTGATCGCCCTGCTCAACGCGTGGATCGACCGCAGGACGAACCGCGAGGTGGCGCATATCGACGAAAACCACCCGCGGACCGCGGACTCCCTGGAGGAGCTGACCCACGCCAACCATCTGCAGGAGCACATGGAAGAGCGCCAGCCCCGCAGCGGGCTCTTCCTGGCCGGGCTGGTGATGGCGGCGGCCATTGCCCTGCACAACGTGCCCGAGGGCATGGTGATCGGGGCGTCCTTCGCCAAAACGGCGGACGAGCTTCTGGCCAACCGGGGCGGGCTGATCATGGCCGCGGTGATCGGCCTTCATAACGTCCCGGAGGGCATGGCGGTGGCCGTGCCGCTGATTTCCGGCGGCTTGAGCAAGGGGCGGTCCGTGGGGGTGACGGCGCTCTCCGGCGCACCCACCATCCTGGGGGCCGTGCTGGGTTTTCTCATCGGCACCATCAGCCCCGCCGCGCTGATCGTCTCCCTGAGCTTCGCCTCCGGCGCCATGCTCTACGTGGTGTTCGGCGAGCTGCTCCCCGAATCCATCCTGATGTGGAAATCCAAGCTGCCCGCCGCGGCAGTGCTCCTGGGGCTGCTGACGGGACTCATTATCATCTATCTCTGACCGCCGGGAAGGGCGGCCGGAAGGAGGCGCATATGAGAGCCGGACCGAAGGATGCGGAGCTTCTGACACCGTTGGTGAAGCTCCTCTGGCCGGAACACAGCGGGGAAGAGCTGACGGCGCTCATTCGGGATTACATTGCCTCCGGGGAATCCGCCGTTTTTGCGGAGGAAGCGGAGGGGGAGCCCGTCGGCGCGGCGCTCTGCAGCCTGCGCCACGATTACGTGGAGGGCTGCGGGACCGGCCCCGTCGGCTACCTGGAGGGCGTCGTCGTCCGGGAAGCATACCGCCGCCGGGGGGTCGCCCGGCGGCTGACCGCGGAATGCGAGGAATGGGCGAGAGAGAAGGGCTGCACAGAATTTGCCAGCGACTGCGAGCTGACGAACGCCGCGTCCCTGGCCTTCCACCTGAGCGCGGGCTTTCAGGAAGCGAACCGGATCATCTGTTTCCGGAAAACGCTTTGCTTCGACGCTCCGGAGGACGCGGCGGCGCGGCATACGGACGCTTCGGGATGAAAGTCAGCCCTCGCCCGTCAGCTTCAGCCAGACCCTTCTCTGCCTGGGGCCGTCGAATTCGCAGAGATAGATCCCCTGCCAGGCGCCCAGCACGAGCCTGCCGTTTTCGACGATGATCTGTTCGGAAGCCCCGATCAGGCCGGCCTTGAGGTGGGCCGCCGAATTGCCCTCCGCGTGCCGGTAGCCGTCCTCCCAGGGGACGAGCCTGCCCAGCCCCATGATGAGGTCGCGGACCACGTCCGGGTCGGCGTTTTCGTTGATCGTGACGGCGGCGGTGGTATGGGGGACGAACACCGTGCAGACGCCGGAGCGGAAACCGCTCTCCGCCACGGCCTTTTCCACCGCCGCCGTGATATCCAGCAGCTGCGTATGCGCTTCGGTCTTCACCTTCAGTTCGATCGGCATGGACGCATCCTCCTTTATTCTTTGCTGCGGGGCGGCTGCTCCGCCCTTCGGTCCAGCCGCCGGTTGCGGAACCAGACGAGGATCCCCAGGGTCACGATGACGGAATTGAGGATATAGAAGAACCAGACGTAGCCCGGCGTGGCGATCCCCCGGCGGAGCTTGATCGCCTTGCTGGCGATGCCGAAGAGATAGCCGACCAGGATCAGGAAATAAAAGGGAACGCTGCTTCCCTTCGCGGTCCGCGCCTTCCAGGCCTTGATGATGTTCAGCGGCCAGGAAACGCCGAAGCAGACGATCATGCAGAGCTCAAATACGTCGGCCATATGCCGTACCCCCGTTCTTGTCCCGCATCCGCGTCCGGCAGGACGCCCGCGGCAGGCCCGGCGGTCTCTCCCGTCCGGCGGGAGCATCATACCATCTGCGGGCGGCTTTGACAATAACGGCCTGCAGCTCCGGCGGCCGGGGAAAGGGGAAAACGCCCGGCGGGGCAGCAGATCCCGCCGCCGGGCGCGTATGAGGGAAGCATAAACGAAAAAGGGAAACGGTCCGGCTTCAATCGGGAGGGAAGACAAATGCGCAGGATACCGCTCCCCGTTCCCCGGGGAGAATACGCAGTGGGAACGACGACCTTTACGGTGTACGACGATCGGGAAGAAACGATGTACTGCGCTCCGGGCGGCAGGCGCCGTGTCCCGGCGCGCATCTGGTATCCCGCGGACAGGGCGTCCGCGGAAGCTCTGCCCCGGACCCGGCATATGTCGGAGGAGATGACGAAGGCCCTCGCCAGGACCTTCTTCCTTCCGATCCGCTACGAAACGATCGAAAAGGACGGGCGGAACCGCTCCGCGTGCCATACGGACGCGCCGTTCATCGAGGGGCGGAGGTTCCCGGCGATCTTCTTCAGCCACGGCTACCTGTCCTTTCGCGAGGGCAACTCCTATCTCTGCATCGAGCTCGCTTCCCGGGGCTACGTCGTGATCAGCGTGGGACATCCCTATGAAGCGCTGCTCACGGAATTCGACGACGGGACCAGCGTGGGGGGAGCGAAGCACGTCGCCTCCAGGCTCTATTCCCCGCCCGTGCAGGGCATGGCGGCGCTGCTGAAATTCATGAAGGAGACCGGCACGAACGAGGCGCTCGCCGCGAGATTCGACGCGCTTCAAAAGAGGTACTGCAGGTTCAGCATCGAAAGGGTCGCGGAATGGGAGAAGGATACGCTGGCCGCCCTGAAGTACGCGAAGGAGCGCTTCTCCCACATCATCGATTTCGACTGCGGCGTGGGCGCCGCGGGCCATTCCATGGGCGGGGCCGCGGCCTATGCCCTCTGCCAGGACGAGCCGGAATTCGTCTGCGGCGTCAACATGGACGGCGCCCCCTTCGGAGATCACGGGGGGAAGACCCTGAGGACGCCGTTCCTCCAGCTGAACTGCGAGGCGAATCGGACCTCTGCCGCCCGCGTCTTTCTCCGTCATACGCAGCCGGTCTATCACGCGGTCGTCCGGGACATGCAGCACCTGGGCTTCTCGGACATGAAGCATTTTATTTCCATGCCCTCTCAGGTGGGGAAGCTGGACCCGAATGCGGCGCACGACGCGGTCTGCGGGATCTATGGGGCGTTTTTCGACGCATATCTGAAGAAGACGGGGGAAACGCCCGGGTTTGACGGCGGCGGCCCGGCGACGATCACGGCGTATGCCCCGGACGCCTGAACACAGAGCATATGAAAAAATACAAATAAAGAAAGGAACGGACGCTATGGTACCCATTACCGACGAAGAAAGAAACGGACCGCTTTACAAGTATTTCCAGCGGGAGATGGTCGAGCCCGATCCCGCGAAATACGAGCAGACCCAGGACCCCGTGGAGTTCCCCGAGGAGGAAAGCGCGCTTCATCTGGACAACCTCTTCGAGCCCGGCTACATGCCCGTGGAGCTCGGCTACGGCTACCTGCCCGACGGCTGCGCCATCCTCGCAAACCTCACCGAGTTCCCCGGCGCCACTGTGGAGATGTTCGACTTCTGGTTTGCCTGGCATCCCATCGAGTCCATGCGCTACAAGATCTGGAACCGCGACCAGCACTACTACTGCCAGACCATGAATCCGGAGATCGCCCTCAACAAGTCCCTCTCTCTGCGGGAGCGTCTGTGGAACACCACCCATGACATCGAGGAAGACTGCAACATGGGCAAGCAGCCCCTGAAGATCACGTTCTGCAACCCCGCCGACATCGGCTTCAGCAAGGAAAAGCTCGCGAAGTTCGACGGCACGATCGTCTGCTCCGCCGCCGGCAACATGGTCCACTTTTTCCGCCCGACCGCGGGAGGCTGCGAGCTGCGCACCCGCTTCTTCTTCGGCTACAAGTGCGAGAACGGCAAAATGGTGAAGGCCCTGCCCGACGGCATGAAGTTCCCGACCCTCGCGCCCGTCAAGGCGCTCCTGCACCACAACATCAAGGAGTTCACAAATCTGGCAGCCATCCTCCCGGAGGTCTACGCGGAGTTCTACGACGATTTCGTGAAGTGAGGCTCCCGTGCCGGCCCTGCGGAGCGGATTTGAAATGAGCCTGCCGTAAGATATCGGGGCACCCCGTCGTTCCGGGCCGCTGCTTTGTCCCGGAACGGCGGGACGGCGCGTTTTCGGCAGATTGATCGCCGGGGCGGCCGGAAAAGCGGATGGTCTTGACAGAGCCTCCCGGGCATCTGATAATAGTAAGCAGCGTGTATAAGCGCGGGCGGCCGCTCCTGCGGCGGAGAAAAAGCCGGCCTGTTCAGGCGGCATTTGCAGACTGAGAGAAAGACAGGTGTTTTATGCCCCCTGAGAAACACAGATCCCTGCGGAGGAAGATCTCCCTGACCATGACCGTCATCGTGGGCCTGGCCCTGCTCTGCGTCGGGGCCCTTTCCCTGTTCTGTACCGGCAGGGTCGCCACGACCCTGATCCGCTCCAACCGGCGAATGGCGCTGACCTCCCGCACGCGTTCCGCTTCCTCCATGACCACTCTGACCCAGACCCGCCTGCAGGAACTGGCCATGGGAAAGGCCGAGCTGGTCGACCGGCTGTTCTATGAGTTCGAGGAGGCCGTCTGCACCGCCGCGACGGCCGCCGAGATGCTCTATGCCGACGCAGCCTCCTATCCGCCCCGGGACGTTCCGGCGCCCCGGATGGAGAACGACGGGAAGCTGGCCCTGCAGGCCCTCTACGCCACGGGCGTCGATCCCGAGGACGAGAAGATCCGGGAGGAGGTCCTGCTGCTGGGCAATCTTCAGGAGCTGCTCTACGCAGTCAACCACAACAACCCGAGCCTCGTTTCCAATTATATCGCCACGGACTCCGGGATCATGATCCAGGCCGACTACATCTCCGCCTGGAAATTCGGCGAGGACGGCGCCGTCATGCCCCTGGACGCCAAGGAGCGGCCCTGGTATGCCGGCGCGGCCGGGAGCGGCGGGCTGTATCTCACCCAGGTGGTGGCGGATCTGCATACGAAGCGGCCGACCGTGATGTGCGGCGTCCCCATTTACTGCGACGGCGTCTTCAAGGGCGTGGCCGGGGCGGGCATGTATCTGGACAACGTGCAGACCATCGTGCAGGATCTGGAGCTGGGCGAGGCCGGGGAGGCCTGCATCGTCAATCAGTTCGGGCAGGTCCTGTTCTCCAGCCGTCAGAACGCGGAGATTACTCCCTTCTATCCGGGCCGGGATCTCATCGGCGCCAACGGCACGGCCCTGAACACCCTGGCGATGAAGGCCGTCGCCCACGAACGGGGCGTGCTGCTGCTGGAGCTGGACGGCGTTTCACGGTACGTCGCCTACGCGCCCATGACCACGACGGGCTGGTCTGTTTTCGTCATCCTCTCTCAGGATGAGGTGGACGCGCCTACGGCTCAGCTGAAGCAGGATCTCGACCTCATCTCCGACGACGCCATCACGGAGGCAAACTGGTACGTACAGGCGACCCTGCTCCTTCTCCTGGCGGTCCTGGCCGCCGCCCTGATCGTCGCCCTCGTCGTGTCCCTGGCCCTGTCCCGGCGCATCGTCAACCCCATCCTGGACCTTACGGAAAAGGTCCGCCAGGTGGAAGGCGACAATCTGGATTTCCACTGGGATATGGAGACCGGAGACGAAACGCAGATGCTGGCCGCCTCCTTCGAATCCCTGACCGGGCGTATGAAGTCCTACATCAGCGATATCCGGACCATCACCGCGGAGAAGGAGCGGATCGGAACGGAGCTGGCGCTGGCGAAGCGCATTCAGGCGGCTATGCTGCCGAACACGTTCCCCGCCTTCCCGGAGCGCAGCGACTTCGACATCTACGCCTCCATGAATCCCGCCAAGGAGGTAGGCGGGGACTTTTACGATTTCTTCCTGGTGGACGACGACCATCTGGCCGTGGTCATCGCGGACGTGTCCGACAAGGGCGTGCCGGCGGCCCTGTTCATGATGGTCTCCCGGATCCTGATCCTGAACCATGCCATGAACGGGCTCTCTCCCGCCCAGGTGCTGGAAAAGGTCAACGATCAGATCTGCGCCAACAACCGGGAGGAGATGTTCGTCACCGTCTGGCTGGGGATCCTGGACCTGAAGACCGGAAGGCTGACCGCCGCCAACGCGGGCCATGAGTATCCCGCCCTGAAGCGGGCGGACGGGCGCTTCGAGCTGATGAAGGACCCCCACGGCTTCGTGATCGGCGGCCTGCCCGACATGACCTACGACGAATACGAATGGCAGCTCACGCCGGGGACCAAGGTCTTCGTCTACACGGACGGGGTCCCGGAGGCCGGGGTCAGCCGCAGCGATCTCTTCGGCACCGATCGCATGCTGCAGGCGCTGCGGGAAGCGGAGGACGGCACACCGAAGGAGATCCTGGGGGCGGTGGACCGGGCCGTCGCCGCCTTCGTGAAGGACGCGCCCCAGTTCGACGATCTCACCATGCTCTGCGTGGAATACTTCGGGCCGCGGGAGGCGGAGGACGCCGGGTCCGGCGCAGATACCAATAACGTTCGGGAGCCGGAATGACGAGGACGAAAAGCCGCCGTCTTGCGCTTCCCGGACGCGCATAACGGAAAAATACGAAATCAAAACGGATATAAGGAGGTCTTCCCATGAAGATCGCAGTCATCGGCGCCGCCGGAAAGGTGGGCAGCCTCATCGCCCGGGAGGCCCTCGATCGGGGCCACGAGGTCACCGCCATCGTGAAGCCCGGGAGCGAAGGCCGGGTCCCGGCGGGCTGCGCCGTCCTGGCAAAGAGCCTGTTCGATCTCACTGCGATGGACCTGAAGGACTTCGCCGCCGTGGTGAACGCCTTCGGCACCCCCTTCGACCAGCCGGGGAAGGAGCGGGAGCACATCGACGCGGCAAAGCTCCTCATCTCCATCGGCAAAGAGCTTCCCGAGGTGCGCTTCCTCACCATCGGCGGTTACGGCAGCCTGTATACGGACGAAACCAGGACAAAGCAGGTGGTGGACGACATTCCCAAGGACGTGGGGGCGGTGCCCTGGGCTGCCAAGGAAGCCCTGGATCTGTTCCGGGCTTCCGATATGAACTGGACCTTTTTCAGCCCTGCGGGTTTTTTGACGCCAAGGGGCCGAGGACCGGGAGCTACACCCCGGGGGGGGGGCGTGGGCATCCTGGATGAGCAGGGCAAGAGCTACATTTCCTACGCGGACTTCGCCGTGTTCCTGGTGGATGAGCTCGAGCAGGGAAAGCACATCCGGGAGCGGATTACCGCCGTATCAGAGGGATGATCCGCAGGTTCTCCGGGCACTCTGTATTGATCGGAAGTTTATTATAAAGGAGGATATACACATGTCCAGCGCAGTTATGCCCAAACCCAGCGATCCTTTCTTCCGGGATGCCAAGCAGTATTACCCCGTGACTACCTACAGGTTCTCCCGGGCGGGCGCGTTCATGGCCCTGAGCATCGACAATGTGAAATACGGCAAGGGGACGCTGAACCTCACCACCTGCCACGGCAACCGCGTTCACAGCAATGCTTCTGACGGCGGCAAGCTCTTCCGCATCTTCCCCACCTTTGAGGGCAAACGGGTGCCCTTCGCCACCCAGCAGACCGGCCCCGCGGAGCTGGTGCTCCACACCCGCCACGGGGACGTCCGCTTCACCTGGGCCAGCTGCACCCGGCTCATGGCGGAGGGCGATCCGGGCATGGGCCTGGAATGGACCCGCAGCGCGAATCACTATGAGTCCCTGCGCCCCCGGCAGGACGGAGCCTGGGAGAGCATCCCCCAGAGCGCCTGTCCCCTGTGCTTCAAGGGCCTGGAGGGCTCCGGCTTCAGCTTTGAAAACAGCTGGAACTGGCACGATTTCAAGGTCGCCGCCATCGACGGCGTCACCACCCCCGGCCCCGACGGGCGCTTCACCC
>JAEEGK010016936.1_pt1 | contig 15955 bp, 9 predicted proteins | sample 8958771 | NCBI WGS metagenome assembly JAEEGK01 (sample SAMN16246547, study PRJNA631951) | gut metagenome | biome: gut microbiome; feature: rumen; material: SC-attached | host: Bos | place: Iran: Karaj | collected 2018-10
GAAGAAGATGAAGATGAAGATGATAAAAAAGAAATACACTTTGATTTATTTGAAAAAGTTAATTATAATCCTCCAATTTCTTCTTTATTTTCACATAATTTTATAAAAGAATCAGGAGATGTTTTCTTAGGAAAAAGTGAAGAAAAATCTCATTTTGTTCAAGTTGTTAATACATTTGTTAATTTTAAAAAAAAAGAAAAAAAAATTCCTTTAATTAAAAATATTAAAACATCTAGACAAGAATTAGAAAGCAAAAAAAAATTACATGACAAATTAAAAAGAAGAAGTACAATTGAATTAGAAAAATTTAATATATTAGAACCTAAAAAAGAAAGTAGATTATTAGATGATGTAGAATTACGTTTAGAAAAAATCATTTTAAAAGGAAATGATAATAATGATCCTAATAAAATTATTTGGAGAGAAGAAATTATTCCAAAAGGAGCTAAAAAAATTGTTGAAAAATTTGTTGAAAAATATCCTTATACAAATGCAATTACTGTTGAAGATGAATTAAATTATTTAAATCATGATGAAAAGGTTTATTCACTTGAAATGAAAAATACAAAAATGTTTGAAAATAAAGAATTTGATTCTATGAGATATTTATTTGATTTTAATTATTTAAAAGATATTATGAATAAAGAAAAAAAAGGATCAAGTTTTACTTTTAAAAACCAAATGGATGATTTATTAAATAAAATAGATAAAGCTATTGAACTTGCTAATGATTATGATAAAAGTGATGATGAATAGTTTATTATAATTATTTTAATATTTATTAAATTAAATTATGAAATATTTATAATATTTCAATTTTAAATAATTTATTTATGAATTAATCATCTCTATTTTTTAATTATTTATCTATTTTTTCTTAGGAACAATAAAATAATCACATTACTACGAATCAATCTCTGTATTAATATGTACTTATAAAATAGAAGTTAATTTATTGATAAAAAATGAAGAAATGTTAATATTATATGTTTTTTTTATTCTATTTAAAACAAATTTACAAGTAATTGAAGAGAATTATTCCAAAGTCTATTCATAAATCTTAAGAAATCCATTAAAATATTATCTTTAATTTTAATTATTTCACATGAAGATAGTGATATTTAATTCCAAGAGTTTTTATTGACTACTTTCTATTGAAACTTATTACTCCTCAATTAAAGAATTATATTATATTTTTAATTTTTATTTCTATTAAAGAAAATTTTATTGTTTTGATTGTTTTACAATTTTTTATTCATAAAAAAGTACAATAGCAAAAAAACTTCGATTTTGAAATTGATTTATTAAAAATTTTTATTTTTTTTGTTTATATAAATAAAAAAGCCTTTTTTTCTAAATATATTTTATTAACCAAATATGAAAAATAAAACAAACAAAGGAATTATTTCAAAAATTGATAAAAAAAGTCAAAATAATAAACCAAAGCAAAGTGCAAATAATTTAAAATCCAAAATTTCAGAACAGAATAAATTACCTAATATTAATCAAAAACCAATTCAAAAAAATTCTTTAATAATAAAACCATTGAAAAATATTAATCCTATGAAACCTATCAATTTATATGAAACTGAATATAAAAATTTACAAGAAGAAAATACAAAATTAAAAAATGAATTAGTGGAAGAAAGAAAAAAAGTAATATTATATATTCAAAAAATGAAAAATTTAAGTTCTCAAATAGAATTAATAAAATCTAAAATAGAAAAAGCAAAAAATGTGAAAAAATCAATAAAAAAAAAATTTATTAATAACAATAATTTTGAAGATGAATTAGATTTTGGATTGTATTATGAAGATTTTGAAGCAAATGAAGCAATAAATGAAGTTGAACAGCAAATTATAGATGAATTATGTCCTAATCCAGATAAAATGACTTATGAACAATTATTAGAATTAGAAGAAAACGTTGGAATTGTTAATAAAGGGTTAAATGAAGAAAAAATTAAAAAAATTCCTTTTATTACTTTTAAAAAAGGAATTTATCAGGATTGTGATAAATGTATTATTTGCCAAGAAGAATTCATTTATGGACATACTATATTCATTAAAAGTAAATTTTTCTCTATTATTTAAAAAATTATGACTCATTACATTCATTTTACTCAAATTTTTAATTTTCGAATATTTAAGACCAACAGAAATAAAAGACAAAATAATTAAAATTAAAACAAGCAAAAAACACAAAAAATTATTTTCAGGTTCATTAACAACTTTTTCAAAATCTTCATTAATATCTTTAGAATCATAATGGTATTTATTTAATCCTTTTAAAATTTTACCTTGATTTAACTTTTCAACACAATTAAAAAGATCAAAATTAGAATTAATTATATTAGATTGATTTCCACTTCCTTCATTTTTATTCATTGCTTTTTCTTGACAAGTTAATAAATTATATTGATCTTTTAATTTCACAATTAAATAAAATATAACATATCCTTCAGGTAAAGTTGAATCACTTGGTTCATAAAAAGAAAAATATTTTTGTATATTTTCATCTAAACAAATTTCCATTGAATTAAATGAATCATCATATAAATAATAAGTATGAGGAGATATTTTTAATATTTCACATGCTTTTTCTTTTATTTCGTTAAATAATGTATTACTTGTTAATCTAAAAGTTAATATTGGACCACATGTTTTTAAATTTTGATAATTTAATTTTCCTAATTTTGATAATTTATTTAAATTTTCATATGCATTTATTCCTTCTTTTATATTATTTTTAGCATAAAATTCTTCACTTATTTCTAACTTTTTTATTGATATATATGATATAGTTAATTGTCTTTGTTGTTCTATTAATCTTTCTATATTTTGAACTTTGTATTTATCTTTTAAATTTTCACTTATTTTTTTTTGGATAGATAAAAATTCTTCTTCAATTTGATGTTCTAAATTTGTGAAATCTAATACTTTGAAATTATTTGACAATATTTTTTTTTTATTATTTTTTATTTTTAATTCTCCTATTTTTTTTTGAAGTGTTTGTATTTCTTCAGTTTTTTTATTTATATTCTCGTTTAATTTCCCGTTTATTTCTCTTAATTGAATTAATTCTTTTTCAAGGTTCTTCGATAATTCTATTTTTTCTTTAATTTTATTTTGAATTTCTGCTATTTGTATTTCTTTCATTTTTCAATTTTGGTTTATTTAAATTAAAACAATATAATATATATAAAATTTTGAAAAATAATTATTAAACATTAAAAAAATTAATGGAAGTCTCACCAGAAATTTTTGCTTGGTTATCGAGTTTAGATATAATAAATCCATTTAATCCAAATAATAATGATGATCAACCATTTATTTTTATAATTCCAGAAAAAATTTGTCAATTATTTTTTGGAGGAAAATATATGGATTTAATATTAAAAAATTTACAAGATTCTTATGAAAAATTATATAATTTAGATTTAAATTATATAGAAAATTTATCAAAATTAGAAAAGATAGATGAAAACAAAGATTATATACCAAATAGTGTTAAATTTAATAATTGGCATATTATAAGAGATTGTTTAACAAATTTTGGAATAAATTATAAAGAAGAAATAATAATGAAATTAATAAACGGAGATAAATCTATTTTATTAGAAATATTAACAAAAATATATGAAATAATAAATGAATCACTTAAATTTACAAAAGATACAAAAAGAGAAAATTCACCTTCAAAAACAAGTGAAATATCAAAAGAAAGTTTAACAATAAGAGAAAAAAATGAAATAATAAATTTAAAAAAAATAAATCCTTCAAAAGAATATATAGAAATAGAATCTCCTTTAGAATTCTTCATAATATCCTTATGTAAAAATTTTTATTTAAATCCAAGACAATCAGTAGCATTATTATCAAATAATAGAAAATATTTAACAATATTATGTAATAAAGGAATAAAAGGTGATTTTGAAAAAATAGAAAAATGGTTAAAAGATATTTCTTTTAATATGAAAAATTTATTATTTTTAATTAAAAAATATGAAGATGGAAAAAATATATCATATGCAACAATAGGAAGTGCTTTATGTAGTAAAGATTCAAATATAGTAACTGAATGTATTAAATTATTAAATATTATTCAACTTGAAATTGGAACTTGTTGGAATTGGATTTATCAAGAAGGAATTGAAAGTTTTATGTTTGCTATTAATAAACATAATGATATAAAAGAAAATTTACTTAAAGTTTTATGTGATTTTATAAAAGAAGATTATGATAATTTTATTAATGAATTATATAAGAGGATTTATAATAATGAAAAAAATAAAGTTTTTGAATTTATTTCTTCTATTTTACCTATTTTAAAAAATATTAATGATGTTTTTTATAAAAAAATGCAAAAATTTATTTTTAAAATTTGCTTAGATGAAAAAGAAGATTATGCTTTTAGTGTTTCTATTTTAGGAGATGCAATATATTATTTTTTTCCAATTGATGAAAGTTATATTAATGCTATTTTAAGTTATTTTAGCGTTTGTATTCAAAGCGGAAAAAATATTGCTTTTTCTTCTACAATCACTCAAATTTTTTCTCTTCTTGAAAGATTAGGAGAAAATAAAAATAAATATGCTCCTAAAATTTATAAAAGAGTTGTTTCTTTTTATATTAAAAATTTTGATAATGAAATTTATAAAGAATTTATTTTATTAAATTTCGAACATTTTTTTAATAATCATCAAACTGTACCTCTTAATATATTTCTAGAACCTTTTTTTAATAAAGTTAAAAATTCAAATGTATATTTTTCTTGTGATTTAATTTTTATTTTTAAAATTATTGAACATCCTAGAATAAGTAGTGATAATTTAATTGAAATTATTGAAATAATTTTAGATGTTTGTTTAAATAATTCAATATTGAATACAATAGTAAATTTAATTTTAAATTTAATTTTCCAAAAAAAATTAATTAATGAAGTATGTACATCAGATGATATAAATTATTTAACAAAATTATTTGTTAATTATATAGATAAATCTTTAAGATTGTATAATTTAAATCCAAAAGAGAATAAAAATTTATTAGAAACACCTTATGATATTTTAAGTGAAAATTTTACAAATGTAAATGAATTAACGTTAAAAAATTTAAAAGAAGCAATTTTAGAATATAGAAAAAATTATAATGCTAATTCAAATTGTCTTTTAGGTTTATTGTGGTTTTATCCTGATAGTGATGATATTCTTTTATCAAATGAAGAAGTATTTAAACCTATATATGAACCAAGAGCAATTGTTGAAAAAAGAATCAGAGAAAAACAAGAAGAAATTGATAAAAAAAATTTCACTAAAAAAACTCAAAAAATGTTAGAACAAATGAAAGAAAAAAATTTGAAAAAATTGAAAGGAAAAGAAAATATACAAAATGAAATATTTTTAAAAGAAAATTATTTGAAAAAAAGTTTAGAAAATCAAAGAAAGAGAATTAGTATTATGTCAGGTAAATTAACTGGTTTAGATAATAATAAAAATATTATAAAGAAATTAAAAGATATTTTCAATAAAGATTTTCCATTAAAGAAAGAAATTAAAAATAATAATGATTCACTTGAAATAAATAATCAAAAGAGTAATATTGAGAATGCTATAGAAAAAGCATCAAATAATTTAATTAATAAAAAAGTTTTTTTAAAATCTTTAAGTGCTGCAAACATAAAAAATAGTGAAGCTATTAATTTAGCTTCTAATTATCTTAATTTGAATATTTTAAATAACATAAATAATCAAAATGATGAGATAAAATTCATTGAAAAAATAAATATTATGACTCAATTAATTTATCCTGAAGGAACAATTATAAAAACAACAAAAGATAATAATAATTTATATTCAATATCACAAAAAGTAAGAAGTAATTATATTTCAAGTGAAATTTATAAAAATTTTCTTTTACCTATTGATTTAAAATATGAAGAAAATAGAGAAAATCAAGCAATAAATGCATATAATAATCAATATAAAAAAAATTTAAGATTTTATTTTAGAAATTATTCAAATGAAATAAGCCAAACAATAACAAAAAGTAATTTCTTAAAATTATTACGTGATTGTGGTTTTGACAAATATAAAATAAATTTAGAAGAAATAAATATATCAATAAGAAATATATTTGGAGAATTATTAAATGAATTAACATATGAAGAATATCATACTTTATTAATCCAATTATCATATTTAATATTTACAAAAACAAGAGATACATTAACAATAAGTGAATGTTATGGAACTTTAATGAAAAGATTAAAATTAAATTCTTTAACAAATGCCACAATAATATTAAAGACAAAAATGGAACCAGTGATAAAATTAATAAATAAAAGAATTAACAAGGGAAAACATTATAATTTGCCTCCAGGATTTAAAATAAAAGAAAAAACTAAAATAGTATATCAAAATAGATTATCACCTCATTTAATTAAATATATAGGAGAAGGTAAATTTATTTGTTATCAAATATTAGAAGATATAATATTTAATGTATTAAATTCATCAATAATAGAACCTTATGTTAAAATAATTAAAACAAATGAAATTGAAATTGAAAGTGGAGAAATTCATAAATGGAGTATTGGTTTAACAAAAGCTTATGTTAGATTAAAAAAAAAATATGAGAATTATGGTATTGAATGTGCTGATTTATTAGAAGATTGTTTAGAAAAAATATGCAAAGGAAAAGATAAAAAAGGAAATTTAATTATTCCTTTAATTTATAAATGGCAAAATGAAGAAAATAATAAATTATATGAAATTGAAAGATTAAAAGAAGAAAATAGAATGAAAAGAAGAGTTGAAATTAAAAAACAAATTGAAGAATATAAAAAAATTAAATTAAAATTTAAAAAAGAAAGAGAAGAAAATAAAGAAAAAGAAAGAATTAAAAGATTAAAACAATTAAATGCTTCTTTTGAAAAAATAAAAGAAAATGATAAAAAAAAAGCTAAATTAGTTCAAGAAAGAAAAAAAAAATTAGAAGAAGAAAATAAAAATAAATTATTAAAAGAAGAAGAAGAAAAGAAGAAAAAAGAAGAAGAAAAAGAAAAAAAAAGAATTGAATTTTTTAATCAACAACAAAGAAAATTAAAAGAACAATTTAAAATGATAAAAGATAAAAGAGAAGAAAATAATAAAAATATATATAATATGCAACCAAGTGTTCAATTAAATTCAATAAAATCAAATTCAAATTATTTAAAAAAAGATAAAAATTATATTGAATTTGAAAAAGATTTAAATTCAACAATGAAAAATTTATTAGAAAGAGAAGATATGAAAGAAGTAATAAATAAATATAAAAAACATTTAACTTTAATATATGATATATATAGTAAAATTGGATATAATAAAATTTCTTTTTATAGTAATGAAGCAATGCGTTTAAATGAATTTAAAGAATTTTTAACAAATTTTACTGTTTTAGGATTATTAATTACAACTGATCAAATGATTTATATATATAATAAAATTACTCAAGGATTCCAAAAAGAAGATAATAATTTTTATTTTAGTTTTGATGATTTTATTTTGTCAATTGGATATTTATCTATTATTACTAAATTTTCTGAAAGAACTAGAAAATTATTACCTGCAGATATTGATAATTGTAATTCTGAAAATTTAGAACATTTTTTTAATTATATTGGACTTAAATTACCTTTTAATAAATTAGAATTAGAAAATTTTATTAATAATAGAAGAGCTATGAATTTTAAAACTTTATTTGATTTACAAAAAGAAATTAAAAAAGAAAAAGTTGGTGAATATAAGAATTCAGACAACACAAAAAATAATGATAAAAATGATAAAAATAAAAAAGAACAAAATGAAAGTGAAAATGAAAATGAAAAAGAAAAAGAAAAAGAAAACGAAAAAGAAAAAGAAAATGAGAAAGAAAATGAAAATAATAATAAGTAAAAAGAGGATAAAGAGTTATAATATCTTTCATTATTTGTAAATTAAATTTGTAATATTTTATAAATGTTTTTTTTGTTTTCAAATTATTTTTATTAAAGAAAAAATATATAAGTTAATAATTTAAATTTAGTTTTAATTATTAGTTTTATTTTAATAAATTTAAAAATTTTCAAGTAAATTGATTTATCTAATTCAAATGATAAATAATTTAATTAATTCAATTGTTATTGACTATTACTATTATATAAGATTATTAATGGGTGATAGAAAAAATTTATAAATCAAAATTTTAAAATAATAATTTAAAATACATTATAATTAAACTATTAACAAAAAAAAAGTAAAATTATAGTAGAAAACTACTAACTTTTATAATAAATATTAAGGAAACATCATTTTAAACATAAACATTAAGGCATTAAAAAGCATTAAAATAAAACAAAAAAAAACAGATGGAAACAAACAAACAAACAAAAAATAAGGTGTCATGAAAAAACAAAAAAACAAAAAAAACAAAAAAAAAACACATCACACATATAATAAACAAAACAAAAACAAAACATTCAAAAAAATCAAAAATTCAAAAAAAAATATTTTCCAATAAAAAAATGGCAAATATATATTAATCACTTTTTTCAGAGCTTCCAGAATTTTTCCTAGAACTATTACTATCACTATCCTTACTTTCCTTACTTTCTTGAGAACTTTCTCTTTTTCTATCATTGCTTTTATCTCTATCCCTATCCCTATCCCTATCTCTATCTCTATCTTTATCTCTATCTCTATCCCTATCTCTGTCTCTATCTTTATCTCTGTCTTTATCTCTATCTCTATCTCTATCTTTATCTTTATCTTTATCTCTATCTCTATCTCTGTCTCTGTCTCTATCTCTATATCTATCTCTGTCTCTGTCTCTGTCTCTATCTCTGTCTCTATCACGATCTCTCTTCTTGTCACTTCTTCTATAACTTCTACTCCTACTTCTCCTTTTTCTTCTTCTATCATCATGTCTTCTCCTACTACGTGAATTTGAACGTGAACGAGATGAGTATCTTCTACTTGATGAATGGTGATCTCTATGACGACGATTCTTCATTCTAGCACTCCATTTAAGGGCTATTTCTAACCCGCCAACTATTTTCTTATCACATTTTCGAAGAGCTCTTTCAGCATCTTTTTCATCATCAAAATCAACAAAAGCATAATTTTGTTTTAAGGATACTTTATTTGGACCATATTTTCTGAAAAGCTCTTCCAAATCTTCTTGTTTTGTTGAATGAGAAATGTTACCTATGAATAAAGACATTTATTATATTTTATTTAGAATTAATTATTCATATTTTTTACTTTTTTAGGATATTTTTTTTTATTTTTTGTTAATTAATTTTTTCTTTTTTTTTGGAATGATAAAATATAATAAATTATTTAAATTGATATTTATATTTTATTTTTTATAGAAATTAAATATCAAATATTCGGAAAATATAATTAATCTTTTTACTTATATTTTCAAAAAGTCAATTTAGAGAGAAATATATATATAATATTTTATAATGTTTATTTTTGTAATATCAAAAAGACATTTTTGTATATTAAATTAAAAGATAATATTTTAAAATTAATAAGTGATGAGGTGGTATCATAAAGCAAATATTTTTGTTCAAAAAAATTTAAGGAATCTTATTATTATTTTTACTAATACCGATTTATCATTTTTTTTTAAAATCTTATTAAATTAGGTTTTAATGAGATTTAATTAGATATATCACCAGAAATATAAAATATAAGAAAAAAAGTTGTTTTTAGCCATCAAGAATGTCCAAAAAATTTTTTGTAAATAAAAGTAATACTTATTTAAAATTAATTGATAAATGTCTTGAAAAAAAAAACATGAAAAAAGAATTTTATCTTCATTTAAATATTTAAATTTATTGGAAATGTCTTTTATTTGAAGTAATAATTGATTGAATCATTTTAAATACATTTGAAAAAAAAAATAATAAAAATTTTTATATTTTTCAAAAGCAATATTTATTACTATTTTTCCTTTTAATATTATATTTATCATACATAAATTAAAGTTCTTTAACTTAATTCTTTAAAAAATATATAATTAAATATTGAATAAAAAATTAAAGAAACAATACTTACACCAAAATAAAACAATTTCATATATTAAAAAATAATACATTCTTTCTTTAATTCTTCTTTACTTTTTTCATAATTATTTATTATTTCATTATCATTATTTTGAATAACATTTTCATAATTTATTTTTTCTTCAATTTTTATATTTTTATCTACTTCTTTAAAATTACTTTCTTTAATATTTGCATTATGTTTCATAACAGCAAAATTTTTACTTCTCATTCTCGTCATATCTTTAACAACTTGATAATTAAATCCAGAATTTTTTGGAGGCATAACAACAATATTTTCAAGCATAATTCCTTCTTGAAAATCAGTATCATCATTTGATTTTCTTTTTTCTTCAATTTTTTTTTCTTTTTTATTTTCTTCTTTATTATTTAATTCTTTTTTTTCGTTGATTAATTGTTCTTTTTCTTCTTCTTCACTTTTTGAAGAAGAAAAAGAATTATTTTCATTCCATAAATTTCCATAAGAATTATTTAAAGGAGTTTTTAATATAAAATCATTCGGATTTATTTCTTCTTGTTCTACCATATTTTCAAGTAATAATTTTATTTCATCTAATGATGTTTTAATATAATAAAATGCCATTTCATAATTTTTTATTCTTAAATCACTTGAATTTTGAATATCATTTGTTATATTTTTTTTTTGATTTTCAGATAATGGAATATATTTCATTACATTTAAGTTATTATCTATTAATCTTTTTATTTCTTCTAAAGGCTTTTTATTTTCTTTTAAACTGTTTTCAAATTGTTTTTGAATATCTGAAATTATATTTAAAGTTTCCATTAAGTTAAATTCATTTATTTGATTTAAAGTTTCATTAGTATTTAATTCATTAATTAGTTCAGTATTTGAAATATTTTTTGATTGATTTATAATTGTATTTTTTATATCTGCATTTATATTTTTTTTATCTTCTTTTACTTCTTCAATATTTTTTTTGGAAGTATTTTTAGAATTTTTTGTAAGTTTTTCTTCTTTTTTTTTAATTTGGAAAGAACTATTTCTTCGATGACTAATAATAATATCATTATTTTTATTTATTTTATCATTTTTTAAATTATTATTCACTTTTATTTTTTTATTCTGAGCAATTGATGATGAAGTAATTGTAGATGAGTTTGAAGGAATATTATTTTTGTTATTTTTTAAATTTTTATTCAAATCTGGAACTTGAGAAATAAAAGTTTGACTATACATTTTATTTTTTGGTTTTTTAAGTTGTGTTTGATTTGGATTATCTTGTTTTTTTGTTTCTTTTATCTCTTTCTTAATATTTTTCTTTATATTTTTGCTTGATTCTTCTTTTGTTTTTTTTCCCAAATTTATTGATTTTTTTAAATGATTTTTTTGTTTTTCCATAAAATTTTTTAATTTAAAATTAAAATTATGTTTATATTATTATTAAAAATTTTTTTTGATTTTCTATTTATTTTAGATTTATTTATTAATTTAATTATAATTTGCTTTACTAATAATAAATTTATTTTTGTTGAATCCATTAATTTATAATTCAATATAATTTTTTTATTTGAAAAGTTATTAAAATTAATTAATATTTAATAAATAATTATTTTTCAAAAACTAAAAATCCATCAAATCATTTAATTTTATATAAAAATATATAAAAAGAATATATACCTTAAAATATAATCAAGTATTATTCAACTTTAACAATTTTAAATAAGAAAGATAAATTACACTCTTTATTGTTTTTCTTTATTTCATCTTTTTTTTTGTCAAGATTTAATTGAAATACAGCCTTAATCAAATTAATTATATATGGTGAATAAATGAATTTTAAGAAACAACATTTGCAAATTGTTCTAACATTTGTATTATTAAAGTAATTTTTTTGAATCATGATTTCAGATTTTAAATTCATTTTTAACTCAAATAAAAACCCTGAGGAACAAACTTTTTTAAACAAAAAGTTTTTTTCATAAATTAAATAAAATAAAAATTGATAACATTGTAATATGTTTTCAAATCTAATATATTCATTTGAATTACCATTTTTATTGTTACATATATCACATTCACGTTCAATTGATTCATTATTTGAATAATAATTTAAACAGGTATCATATATCTTTTTAGAATCTTCTTTTATTTGTAAAAAGTCTTCTCTTTGTTTTGGAAATCTTTTTACTCTTCTTTTACGTTTAGGAATAGATAATCTTCTAATTTTTAAACTTTTTTTTCTTGAAAATAAAACAAGTCTTCTTCTTTTTGAATAAGGACGTAAATCTAAATTTTGAATTTTGTTCATAAGTAATAAGACTCTTCCTCTGTTTATATTTTTTAATTTTTGATTCAATTCTTTTTCATTTTTTTTTTCAATTACTGTTTTTAGGGTTGTATCAGGATAATTTTTTGAATATTTTTTATCATAATATTCAACATTATAATCTGATTCTTCTTCTTTTGTTTTTTTTTGAGAATTTTCTTCTAAATCAATGTTTTTTTCTTTACTTTGTTCCAAAGCCTTATAAAATATATTTTTTAACTTTTCCTATTAATATTAATAATATTTTAATTTACTTTAATTCTCAAATTAGAATCCAACTTTCCAGGATACATTTTTATAATAAAGTTTATTTTTTTTATTAATTATTTAATTATTATTGGGATTAATTTTTGACATTTTATTTCAAACAGTTATTTATTGATTTACATTTCTTTTTATTTTTTTTATAAAACTTATTGAATAAATAATATAATCAAAATCGTTTATTTTAATTTTATATTTTATTTAATTCTATAAATATTATATATTAAAAAATCTCATTAATTATATACTAAAGATATATCATATAATTTAAATAAATACAAAAAATTATTGAAAGAAAACATATAAATTCATTCTACTTCAATTTATTTACATTAATATATTATTTTAATGTTTTATCTCAATATTACCTGTACAATTTAAACTTATATTCAAATGTATCATTTTTTTCTTATTTTTTGGTTTTGATAATGAATATTTAATATAATATCAATCTTTAATATAATATCATTGTTTAATGTAATATCAATCTTAATCTTTATCTACTATCAGATTATATTCTCTCATTAAAATCTTTCCATAATTATAATATTCATTGTTGTAATATCAATATAATATATATTTCTCCACAAAAAAAAAGAGTTTTCAAATATTTTTTTCTCTTATCGCAAATCATTCATAATTAATCTGATTAAAACATTTTTCAACATTATTATTATTAATACATCTATTTACAATAAATGTATTTATTTAATATAAGTATCCGAATTATAAAATTCAATTTTATCTTTATAATTTTTGTTCTTCCATGAACAGTAAAATAAGAATTATTTCTTCTGTTTTTTTATAAATTTAATTTTATTATAACTTAGGAAATAATCTTATTTTACATTTTCCTATTTTTTAATTATTATAAAATAATTATCCTATTTTATAAAATACCCTTTTTTTAAAAATTGAATTTTTTGTAGTTAACCTAAATCAAAAACAAAATATTTTCCTACCAAATAAGTATTATTTAATAATATTTCAAGCTTAAGACTTTCAAATTGGATAACACAAGAATAATCTAAATTTTTATTTATTACCTTTTAATATTATTTTTCCAAAAGTTACTTCTATCATTAATTGATATATTTTATATTTACTAATACTATTAAATTGTGCAATTAACATTATTATAGGAAAATCTTAATTAACTATCATTGTATATAAGCCATTGTACTGATTTTTAATTAAAAAAATCAATAATCCTTTTTATTGTCATTTTTTATATGATTATTTTATTTATTAATTAATTATTTAACTATTTATATTTCATTTATTGTTTTTTTTTTATTTGTTTTTAATTTAAAATCATATTCATAAAAATTAGTCTATAATATTTTTACTCATTAAAATTATAATTTTGATTAATATCATAAACTTTTTCTTGTTTTTGTTTTAAATATTCTTCAATACTATTTTTAAGAGCATAATTAATAATTAAATTTTCTTTTAAAAGTGGTTTCTTAGTAATAGGATCATAATTATGATTAATTAACCAATTTTCAATAGCATCTTTTTCATAAGAAAACCCATAAGGAGTAATAACAGGTACTTTCATAATATTTTTACTCAAAGGACAAATATAATAACTAGGAATATTATCATAATTTAATTTATTATTACCTGAAGTCATAGGAGTATAAATACAATTTAATTCATTAATTAAATTGTTATTTATTTCCTTAATATCTTCTTTATCATTTGTTATTTCATTTTTATTTTTCTCTTTCTCTTTTTCTTTTTCTTTTTCTTCATTATATACTCTTGCAAGGTAACCAGCTCCTGCAGCAATTGTTAAAGGAGCTGAAATAATAAATGCAGCTCCAGTTGCAATTCCTCCTACTATTTTTTCTGCTGGAGTCAAATTTTCAAATTTTTCTTTTAATTTTTGAAACATTTTTTTTTTTATTATAAAGTTGAAAAATTATTATTTTAATTAAAAATGGGCTGCTGTGGAAGTAATGATACTAAAGAAACAAATTATAGGAAAAATACTTATGGGAATAATCAACAAAGTTATGGAGCTCCTGGAGAAACAAATCATGATCCTGAAGAAATACAAAGAAAAAGAATGGAATATTATAATAGACCAGAAGTTAAAAATAAACAAATTATAAGAAATTTTGATTACTAATAGGTATTAAAATATTTTTTTATATTATAAAAAATATAAATTATGGAAAATCCCTACAATATAAAATCAATAATAATTAAATTAAATATAAAATTTAATTAAAATATTAAAAAAACAACAAACATAATTTTGAAAACAAAAATAAATATAAAAAACTTACAAAAATGAAATTGATTGTTAAGTTGTTTCCAAATCAGTTCTTAGAAATTTATTTATCCTGACATATAATATCCCTTATCACAATATATGAAATCTCAAATTAATAAATGGATTTAGTATATCAATATTTTGGTTAATATATTTAATAAGAAGAATATTAGGACCAATATGAATGAATGTAGTAATATTAAATGAATTCATAGATTTACATAATAATGTTTATTTCTTAATTCATAACAAAGGTTTCTCAAATTAGATATTTTTCCCTATAAATATACTCCTAATGAACTAATCAATTTGGAATTCAAAATATGTATTTTCATCAAATAATCTGTAAGCATCCTTGAATTTTTAAAAAATGTAAGTAGATTTCTTATTGAGCTTTATTTTGTAAGAGAAAAATGAGAGAAATTCATGTTAATTGTTATTATATGTTTAATGAGTTGGATTCTTTAATCTTTATAATTTATGTTCACTTACCTATTAGGTTAATTTTTATTAAATGGAAAAAAACAAAAAATTTCATTAGATCTTGATTTATTATTCTATTTATCAAAATTCGTGTAAGTAATAAAGATGAATGTGATTTAGATTGTTGAAAGATACAATATTATTAAACAATGAATTTATTATCCCACATCAATATTCCTATTTGAATTTCATTAAGTTTTATAATTCTTAGTTCAAGCATACTTTAATTGATGTATTACAATATTCAAATAAAAACCCCAACCAATTCATATATATAAATAAAGTTAATAGAGTTAAAAAATAATTTCTTTTTTTTTATTCAGATTTATTTTATTTGTTTGATGAATTTTGATTTAAGGTCATTTTAGGGTTTATTTATGATTTATTTTTTATTTATTTATTTTTTTTTTGTTTAATCTAATTTCATTATAAAATTAATAATTTTTAATTTAAATAATTAAACAAAATAAATAATATTAAAAAATATATTTTAGAAATAATTAAAGAATAATTTAAATTACTAAAAAATATATT
>JAEEGK010016939.1_pt1 | contig 15953 bp, 13 predicted proteins | sample 8958771 | NCBI WGS metagenome assembly JAEEGK01 (sample SAMN16246547, study PRJNA631951) | gut metagenome | biome: gut microbiome; feature: rumen; material: SC-attached | host: Bos | place: Iran: Karaj | collected 2018-10
GATGTGCCGTGCGAAAGGCAGTTGAACGACGTCAGGGAATCCTCAATAGCCTCAATTTTCTTGATGGTCTTGAGGTCGAGGAGGCCTTTTTTCTTTTTGGTGTCAATGCTAATTTCCAACGGAAGTATGCCGCCCATCTCCTTCTCAAAATATTTGAGGTCGGCGTAGATGGCATTGTCTTCGGGAAGGTCATCTACTTGGAAACTCTCGTTCCTCATCAACGTCAATCCAAAAATCGCTATTGCAACCACAAGCACAGTGGCGATGAAGATGACGGGACGTTTGTTTTCCACGAGATATACAAACTTCTCGACAATCTTGTTAACGAACTTGGTGTCAAGGTGTTTGAGTTCCTTTTCGGTGGGAGCTGCAACGTAGCTGAATATTGACGGCACCATAAGCACCGAGAGGAAAAACATCGTTATGATGCCCAATGTTGCCACAAGTCCAAACTCCATCAACATTGCATTGCCGGTAATGAGGAAGGTCGCAAAACCTGCGGCTGTGGTCAGGTTGGTCATGAAAGTTGCCTTGCCGACCTTGGTGATGACATCGTGGAGGGCGCGTTCCTTGTCGCCGTACTCGCGGTACATCACGTGGTATTTGTTGAGCAGGTAGATGGTATTGGGGATGCCAATTACAATCATCAATGGCGGCAACATTCCGCTCATCATCGTCATTTCGTAGCCAAAGAGACCCATTATCGCCATGGTCCACACGACGCCCACAACGACAATCAGCACCGCCCAAAGCGTGGTCTTGACGCTCTTGAAAAACATCATGAAGATGATGGTGACAATTACGAGCGACAATATCGCAAATACAATCAGCTCGTCCCTGACCATGAACATTGTCTTGCTCCTGATGTGCGGCAGACCCGATATGTGGCTCTTGATATTGTATTTGCCGGTGAAGCCATACACTAATTTTTCCATATCGGCAATCATCACGTCGCGCTCCTTGTGGTTGATGACCTCGGGATCGCAGGTGAGCGCCATCACGTAACAATTGTTATCCGTATATAAAAGCCTCTCGTAAAACAGAAAATCTTTCACAGCCTTGAACATAGAGTCCAATTCAGCCTGCGTAGTCGGCTTAGGATCAAAGAATTTGTTAATCACAAATTTTTTCTCGGCGGTGTCCTTGGCGAGCGTGATTGCATTGGCGTAAGAAAGCACCGACTTGACGCCGAGGACAGTCTTGAGGCTGTCTTGGAGCGCGAGGAGGTCGTTGAACTTGTCAAGCCTTACAAAATCCTTGTCCTCGAATCCAACCACCATCATCGAGCCGTCCTCGCCGAAGGTCTTCTTGAAATCAAGGAATCTCACATACGCCGAGTCCTGCTCGTTGAGCAACAACGCCGACGTGTATTTCATGTGCAGGTTTTTCATGTTGTAGCCCATGAATACCGTCAGGATGCCTATCGCAATCAGAATTGCGCGCTTATTGTGTAATATAAAGTCCGCTACTTTGTTCCACATAATTGTTAGTTTATTGTTTATAGTTTTAAGATTAAAGTTTAGAGATTAAAGACTGTGTTGGCGTGCTTTACTCTATCAACTTTCCTCTTTACACTTTACTCTATCATTAATCTTTTACTCAATCTTCGCCGTTACGCTGCCGATGTTTTTGCCCTCGCAGAAGAGGTCGGCCTGGTAAACGCCGCCCCTGAGCACCTCGCGCGATATTGCGTAAATGGTCACAGGCTGCGCCTTGCCGTCGTAATTGATGGTTTTCTTGCCGGAATATGCAATTTCGCTGCCCTGATACTTGAAGTATCCGAGGTTTTCGTTTTTGAGGATTTCGCCGTCGGGCTTCACGATGCGGAGATAGACGTCCTTTTCGCCGGTTTTGGTCATCTCGTTTTCGTTGATTGTGAAGGTGACGCGGAATTTTTGCGTCTTGTTGATGCGCGAAGTCTCGTTGTCGCGGTCGTTGAGGGCGGAGAGCTTCATGCCGACAGCCTTCAATGCCTCGGCCTCCTTCACGCGGTCTTGCAGCGAATCCTTGACGTTGGAGAGTTTCTTGTTTTCGTTTTTGGCGTTGGAAAGTTGCCCGGAGAGGCGGGTGTTTTCCTCGGTGAGCATGATGTTTTTGGTATTGAGGCTATCAATCTGAACCACAAAACTGCGCATGATGGAGCGCATGGTTTCGAGTTCCGCCTTGTATTTTTTGAGCGAATCGCGGTTGGACGCCTTGGTGCGGCGCAGGTTTTCCATAAGTTCAACGACCTTCGCCTTCTGCTCCTCGAGCTGCGCGTTGATGGTGTCGTTGTCGATTTTGAGCTGGTTGTAATCGTCAACGAGGAGGCTCATCTCGTGGCTGAGCGAGTCCTTCACCATATTGCCGATTTCGATTTGGCTGATCAATTGTTCAGCTTCCTTCTTGGAATTGTTCATGGCGACGAGCAACCATATAATGGCCACCGCCTCCACTATCGCAAGCACCAACAGCAATTTGTTGATGCCCGCACCTTGGTTGATATTGTTTTCCTGCATATTTCGTCGTGTTAATTAATTCGCAAAGTTAATAATAATTTCTGTAGTTTCTTTTAAAGGACGAAAATTTTTGTTTTTTTTATGATGTCAATTCCAATTATAACAAAAATCCCCGGCGGAATCGTGTCATTCTGCCGGGGATTTTTGTGTGGGGTGGGGGAGAGGTTAGTTGGTTGAGGGCATTAGCTTGTTGCCGCCAATTGTTATGTACGACGGAAATTTCATTACAGAGCCGCCAATCGTGAAATACGGCTTGATGGAAAGTTTTACGCGGGAGGCGTCGGCATTGTTGGTGGCAAGTCCGCAGCCAAAACTTACGAGCTTGTCGCGGGATTCCGATTTGAGGATGTCCACGAGGTCAACAGTGAAATTGACCGGCATCGTGACTTTTTGGTTGGCGCCCACTGACACTTGCTTGCTCATTGAGCCCGCCGTCATCTTAACGTCGTCGATCCAAAGGATGTAGTCAAAACCATCGAGACGCGCCGTGGTGGTGTTGGGGTTTTTGACATCGACATTGACATTCAGTGCAAGGGGAAACGACTTGGAAGTGAAAGCGTTGGCGAGTTTCAGTGCATCCGTTACATTAAAGTCCTTCACGCTCTTCTTAGTATTGACGTTGATGCCGCAGAGGGTGACGTCGGTAACGCTGTTGAAGTCAAAATTGCACTTGGCGAAGTTAGTGAGTCCCGACAGAGCCGAACACCCTGCAAGGATTACCATCGCCGCCAAAACCGCAATACAGATAGTTAAACGTATTTTCATAATGGTTGTATTTTAAGGGTTAATGTTTAATTCATAATTCACAATTGCCATCCAGCGTATGCCAAATTTTTAATTTTCAATTTTCAATTACTTGTCCCTGTTAACAACGTATTCAGCAAGCATCACGAGCGACTTTTTGGCGTCGGTGTCAGGGAAATGGTTGAGCAGTGCAACCGCCTGATCCTTAAATTCTTCCATCTTCTTGACCGCATATCCTACGCCGTCGTATTGATGCACGAGGTCCACGATTTTCTGGATGTCGTCGGTTGACTTCGACTTTTTGCCGAAGATGCTCATCGCCTTTTTCCGCTCTATGAACGACGCCTCGCCGACCGCGTGAATGACCGGCAGGGTGAGTTTGCGCTCCTGGATGTCGTTGTATTTGGGCTTGCCGATGAGGCCGGTCTTCTGATAGTCGAAGAGGTCGTCCTTGATTTGGAAAGCCATTCCTATCAACATTCCGAACTCCTTCATTTTTGCGACAGCCTCCTCGTCAGCGCCGCTGCTGAACGCCCCCGCCTCGCAGCACGCCGAGATGAGCGCACCGGTCTTTTTGCGGATGATGTTGTAATACGATTCCTCGTTGATATTGAGACGGTTGGCCTTGTCGAGCTGTTCGAGCTCGCCCTCCGACATATCCCTCACCGCCTGCGAAACTATTTTGAGGATGCCCGTCTGATTGGTCTCGAGGCTGTGCAGGAGACCCCGCGCGAGCAGGTAGTCGCCGGTGAGCACCGCAGCCTTGGCCTTCCACAGCGCAAAAATTGAGAAGAAGCCCCGCCTGTAAAAACTTTCGTCCACCACGTCGTCGTGCACGAGGGTGGCGGTGTGCAGGAGTTCGATGAGCGACGCCGCCACCATAGTGGAATCGGTGACGCCGCCCGCCACTTTGCACGACAGGAATACGAGCATCGGGCGCATCTGTTTGCCCTTGGCTTTGAGCAGGTAACGGATTACGAAATCGAGCATACGGCTGCTGGAGCGCATCGTGTCCCTGAAATAAGGTCCGAAACGCTCCATCTCTTCCTTGATGGGTGCTTTTATTTGGTCTATTGCCGACATCCTTGTTTTTTCGCAAATTTTGTTTGAAATCAGAAAACAAAGTTATAAATTTGTTTCGACAAAAAAACTTAAATCACCCAAAAAGCGCATCTCGGGATGAAAAAAATATTTTTGCGCCCCTCGTCGCACAAAATCATCGCCCCCACGGTGATTGACAAGGAGGACTTTTTCGACAAGGTGTACCGCGCCCTCGAGGGCAGCGAGCTGAGCCGTGTGTCCGATGGCGAGGTGTCTTTCTCGGTGAAAAACAGGGTGTTGATGGTTTCTTACGCCGTCAGGATGGAGGTGCGCCACCGTCGGGTCAAGTATAGTTTTGGCTCGGAGGGCGTGGTGATGGCGATTATCTTTATGATTTTTGGCGGGATGCTGCTTTTCAACGGCAGGCTCGACATGTACCTCTTTTGGGCGGCGGTGCTGTCGGCGATTGTCTTTTGGGCTGACAATCTTTTGATAACAAGCCGCATCGACAGCGCAATCCGAGCCTCTGTCCCCAAACCTGAACCCGCTCCCATTGTAGAGCCCGACCCCACGTGCAGCATCACTCAACAATACTCCTGCCCCGCGTGCCACAGTTTTCTCTCCGGCTTCGGCAACTCCTGCCCCGAATGTGGCATTTCGTTGACGTACAGGCAGGAGAGCGTGAGTAGGTATAAGGGGTATAGGTTCAAATATTTTTTTGTCCCACGGAGGGTGGGAGCGGATGAGGATGGTGTGGAGACGCAATGATATGACGGCGCTACGAGAGGTTGCGTTGTTCCTTGACCACGCCAAAACCGAGGCTGGCGTTTTTGCCCAAGCCCATCAATAGTGGCAGTGAGATGTTGGTGGAAAACTTTAAGCAAAAGGACATAAGTTTAAGATTTTTATAGTTTTCGATGTGACTCGAAGATATGTCGGTGATGCGGCAAATTAGTTCGTCCTCGATGAAGATGTCCATTGTCTTGAGGAACGAGAGGATGTTGCCTTTGAGGATTTGTTCGAGCAGGGCGATTTTGTCCGCCAGGGTCTCCAACTGCGCGTATTTCTTGTAGTTTTCGCTGTTGAGCGGCAGCCAATTTTCGAGATAGTAATGAAACTCGCTATTCCAAAGCTGCACGTTGGTTTTGTATGCCTTGATGGATGATATCTCCATCTCGACGGTGCGTTCGCCGATTTGGAAACAGAAATTGCCGTTTGAAAACAGTTCGCCAATGCTCTCCACTCCCTGCCCGAGACACACAATGGCTGCGTTTTTGCCAACCCGCTTGTACTGTATCAGTGGGTAAGCGTACCTGTAATTGTCGCCGTCGTGGTTATGAAACAGTTGCGACCCGCCCGACGCGGCAATCACCGCCCCGCGAAACAGCGGCACTTCGTGCTTCTTCAACTCAGAAGAGAATTTTACTATGAGGGTTTTGATCTGGTGCATTTTAATATTCTCTAAATCTTACAAAATTAAACTTTGAAATCTTCATGCCGTTTTCCTCCACGGTTTCACGCTTGGTGGTTGATGCCACGCACTTGATGCCGCTTGCTTTGAGTTTTGTTACAAGCGCAAAGGTGAAGTTCATCTCGCCCATTATGTGGACGGCGGTGATGTCTTGTATGTTAATGATTTTGTTGTAGTAATCATTAACGAGGGATTCTATGTATGCTTCATCGCCGTCTGGGGAGACGGTGGGGAAGGGGAGGTCGATGACGTTGTCCCTGCCGCCTGCGGCGGCGAGTTGACTTTCACTCCACGAAGTGGTGGGGTGGTTGGAGAGGTTCAGGAGCATAACTAATAGGATTGAGTGATTATTAAATCAAATACAAATTGTAGTTTCTCCCTGTTCAAAAAGTCAGACAGGTCTATGTATGTGGTGCCCATATTTTTGGCGGTGTTTTTCAATTGGTCATTGATGGGTGGATTGAGTGAGAAAATGTAAGAATTGCCCGACAGGCCGAGCAAATTTTCTTTTAATGCTGAGGCTTTGTAGACAATTTGATTGAAAAGGCTTTCTGCTCCAACTCCTGTCTTACATTCGATGACGTAGAGTTTGTTTCCCTTGGTGAATACAACATCAAGGTCGTTTGTGTTTGTGGATTCAGTTTTTTGTATTTCAACACCCAACTGAATGTCGTCTGGTGTGATATTGTTTTTTATCAAATGATAGACATATTCTTCAAACCATCCGCCAGTGAGATATTGAATTTCATATTTCGAGAGCTTGTTATCTTTATTTGGAAAGTTGATTTCTGTCAAGAACGCAGATAATCCGTCAATGCGTGGTTTCTTTTCAGTGTCATCGCGATTTTCCAATTCTGCCACTTCAAAATGATTTTCATTCTTCCCTTTGCCTTTACGATAAGCGCGTAGTTTGTCCAAAATGATTTTGTGTCCGTCGGTGATTCGGTCAGAAGTGTAGAAATCGTAGAATGCGTTTGTATATGCTTCGGGAAGTAACAACTCTTTGTGTGTAATAGGTACGTTGTAAGCTGTCAGATACTCCAATACGGAAAGCCTTGTGGCAATCGGGATGTTGTCGTAGGTGCGTGGTGAGAGAATGTAGTTTTTGGGATGCGGTATATAGTAGATAGTGCTGTCGTATTTTTCAAATACTTCGCTTACCGCAAAATCCATATATTTAGTGCCACCGGTGAGGTTTACTAAATATTTTGTGTCTTTGGTTAGAAACGATTCTACTTTGTTACACATTGCGTCCCAACGTTCTTCATCATCATTGTTTTCGAAAACGACATTTGTTTTTGGCGCGTTATCAATGTTCAGGGTATTGGTAATCCATTCTATTTTGGACTCCATTTTTTTTGACGATATAAACATCAAACTGTCACCATCACGATACATCTCTTTGATAAATAAGACGTTGGGAATGGTCTGTGCCGAGATAATGTTTACAAGTGTTCTTGCCATATTATTGTGGGTTGAAGGTTCGGAATGAGGTGTTATATGTTATTTTTGTATATTTTTTGTAATTGCATGGGAAGCCCTTTGACTAATAAGTCCCTGTATTCTTCATTGTTTTGTAGTTTCCTATAAGCCCTATCAGTATAGTTCAACAATTGTAAAGCCTGCTCAACAGCTTTCGGCGCGGATTTTTCATTAAGACATTTGATAATGTCATTGTAGTCGTTGTCTGTGATGGAACTACGTTTTATCTCCTCACTATTGATTTTCTTGAAGTTGGAAACTTTTAGTCCATTGGTCAACCGCAACACTCTACTATTAAACTCATTTTTTATTTGTTCTAAATTTATATTTTGAAGCATTATGAGCCTTTGGATAGTATCTTCTTCATTAGATTGCGCATCTACTCTAAATTTTTCTATCAATTTATTAACCACCCAACAAACATAGTTGTTGGTTTGCTGTTCTATAAATGATCTCAACCAAAAAGCAATTCTAACTTTTATTTCTTTAAATTTCATCTCTGCAATTTGGCAATCATCAACATCAGATATATACTTTTTTATAAAATCCTTCTGCAAAAACAGATTCTCAACTTCTGCAACTTCGAGTACATAAATATTGTTTTTGGCTAATAATGATATTTCATCGTCAGACCTATAATCCCTGTCAACAATTCCAACATATTGGTCATTCTGAGCTATTTTCCTATATAACTTTGTATTACTTATGACTGATGCACAACCTCCACAAGGGATGACTTTCCACGAAGGGAACAAGACACTGTAAATCTTGTAGTCATAACTATTTTTATCTCCCTCACAGAAGATTATTTTTTTGTTCAGACCCAATAATTGATACAAATCGTATGGAATGTCATCGTTAGAATCAAGTTTTTCTATTTCAGTTTCATAAGTGTCATGATTTAGACTTTTTAGCCAATACTTAGTTTGCTGTCGTGATTCTATGAAATCAATATCATGTGAAAAATAGATAAATTTACATCCGGCGAATACAGATTCCAATTTATCCCACAATTCAGAAAGCAAAGACTTGTGAAAATGTTTTTCAGGTTCGTCAACAACAACTATTCTTTGATGCTTAGTTTTTATAGCATACACTATCATAGCAACGATATAAAGCACATGCTTTTCACCATCGCTCATTTCTGTAATATTGTAACCACTACTTTGTTTTGTCCCTTTGCGCAGTTTTAGTTCATAACTATCGTTAATGAATAACTCAATGTTATCACAATGAAAAATATCATTCCATAACTCTACCACAAAATCAATATCTGATTTAAGATTGGAGATAATGTCCACATCCAATTGTTTCGATTTCGATTCTATAACTTCTCTAAATATTTTCTCTCGTGATATTCTACGATCGACAAGCATTTCAGATAGTATTTGCTCTAATTCATGCGCTTTATTCCTGTTGCTGAACAAAATAATTGCATTATCACCCAAATACTCAGAAATGGCGTTTTCGTATTTTGATTTTCGTAAATTCTCAATGCTATCTTGTATCGGTATTATTTCATTAATACTAAACGAACGGTTTGCCCTTATCAAACATGCATTTGTCAATTTAGCAATTTCTTTGGCTAATGTCGTTTTGCCGCAGCCATTTCTACCCAAAATAACTGCGCCATCTCTTGGTATATTATAAACACATTCTGGAATAACAACCTCATTAGACACAGAATTCCCTACAGAATCTCCTGCGGTTGATATGTAAGAAACAAGACTTTTTAATACGTTGGATGCGCGAAGACACTCGCGACATAATTCCGAAATGGTAACTACATCATAGTTGGACGTTAATATTATTTCATTATTATACGCTTTTTCAATTTTGGAAACTATGTCTACGATAAAAGAAGAGTCTCGATAATCTTCAAATTCGACAGAGGACAACAATTTTTTCAAATCATTAAGACGATTGGCATCCTCCTCTAATGAGTGCACCATCACATCATCTTCTTCTAATAATGACTTTTCTTTGTCGCGTGTCAATGAATCAATCAAAGATTGCAATCTTTCTGTAAGATGTTCATTCCTATCTGCAATATGTGTGTTCATTTCCATAATTCAATTTATTTCTCCGTTAGTTTCACAAAGCCGAACACATCTCCGTCTCGGTCGATGCGGCGGGATTTTGGAAAGTCGTAATCGCGGTAAACGTTGTTTCTTGGACGGGCGGCAGGGACTATGAATGATTCGAAATTGTCGTATTGCTCTGTCCACGCACCGGTCATAAAACGCCATCCACTGCCTGCTCCAATACGAAGTACGCAAGATTTTGAATCGCAAGATTTGGCTTCCGAAAGCATCGCTTCCATATTTTCGATGTAATCGTCGGCGCCTGACTTGTATATTCTGTTCCAATATTCAATTTCGGATTTGAGTAGCGAAATTGTATGGTTGTTAACAACCCTGAACAACGATTCAACGTCTTTCATAAAGTCTGGAATTGCTTTTACTGATACGCGGGCTTTTTGGGCTGCGCACCAATCGGAAAGTTCCTTTTCAATTTTCAGCGAGAATTCGGCGTTGGAATCAGCGGCGATAGCCTCTGTGAGCATCTTTTTGCTTTCGTCAACAAGGTAGTCGTGGCTTGAACGGATATTGAGGTTAACCGCCATAAGCGCGATTTCGCAGTCTTTCTTAAAATATGCGTCGCCGACTTTGAGAAAACGGAAAAACTCGCTGTTGGGACCGTCGCCTCTTGAAAAACAATTGGCGGTGAGTGCAAATTCCACATTTTTAGCCGAAGGACGGCCATTGACATCTATTTGACTTGCAAGGTTGCGTCCTTGGGCGGCGTGGGCGATGATTGCAGTACGCAATGCGCCTTTGATACTGCTGCCTGGAATGTATGGCTGTCCTAATCCATTATGAAGGCACTCTTTCAGTTCTCCGCCGTCATCAGGGAAAAGCAAAATAGAGCGTGAGATATAGTCTTGCGGTCGTGCTTGCGGTGCAAATTTCCTGACGAAATCGCCGAGTGGTTTGCCTTGCGAAATGAATGAGACCCAATTGGATATGTTTTCTTCGCCGATAAGCGCAATGACCTTTTCAGGCGAAACGATTCCAATAAACCTGTCGCCACCATCCTTGAAGGTTGTCATCTCCATCCGGCTGATTTTGTTGCCTGAACCGATGTGAATTGGAGAAAGTGTCTCTATCTTGATTTTGCTCATTGTTGCTGCGTTATAATTTTAAGCGTTAACGGCATTCCCGAACGAAGCACTTGGTGCATATTCTCATATTTAGGCGCAAGATTGACAACTTTGCCTTTCAGAGTATCAGTTGTTGCGAAAACGCTTGACGTGTTGAACATATAGATGCTTTTTTTGCGCAGATGCCTGAACTCATCGCGGTTGCTGCCTGCGATGTAGCCGTCGCGGTTGATAAGTTCGTAACGAGACTTTTCGAGATTTAGTGCTTTCAATTCAGCCTCTGTTGCCGGAATGTACGACGACAAAAGCATTGTGGAATCGGCGTCTTTTACATCTGGTAGTGTTATAGAGGCTTCTTCAATCTCAAATTTGCCACCTCCAACGTTTTTGTCTGTGCCTAAGCCGTTTTCGCCAAGCAATTCGAAAAGTTCTTTTATGAGTTGGAAATCTGCCGTTGCACTGTCGTTGATATCAACAATAAAATACAGTCCGGCATTGCTCTTGAAGAAGTTCCATTCGAAGAAAAACGGTGTTGACCCTCCGTTGGATATTGTAACGCGTTCGTTGGTCTGCGATTTTGACATATCAACGTCGGCAAGGGAGGCAAAATCCGATTGCGTTAATTGCTTTCCTGAAACAATGGTGTTCCAAATGGTTAATGGAACAAACTTCATCTTTTTCAGTTCTTTGCGGTGCTTTGTTTCAAGTTCCTCTGCAACATTTAGCCTGCCCGATGGACGGGGCAAGAAAAGTTTTGTTTTGGAGTCGTCGCCATCGCAGTAAGGGAAAGCCGAACTTATGGTAAACGAATTGAGGAACTTTTCTGCATCGGTGATTTTACCCGACTGAATTCCTACCGCCGACAATGCAGCCGAAATCCTGTCGCTCTGCAATTCGTCGGACGAAAAGTCGTAACTCTCTTTGCCCGTGCCGATATGCAGCGGCGACATATTTTTCAACTTTATTATCTTGTATTCGGCCATAGTTATTTTTCTTCTTTTTTTACGTTTTGGAATTCGATTTGACCATATCCACGGCTGCCTTGTCCGCCAAGATAGTCGTCGGCAAGGAGTTGCATTGCCTTGTCGAGGATGTCGGTCAGCGCTTTTTCGTTGTCGTACTTGCCGACTTTTTCGTCGGGTTCGGTAGGTTCGAATATGTTGAGCACGAGGTTCATCTTGAACTTTGCACCGGCGGGAACACGTTCGAATGTCCTTGGATTGGCCTTGGATGTTACCCTGTCGATAGACACCTCGGTCTTAGATTCAGTGTATAACAAATCGGTGTGGCTGAAATCGCAGGATTCCTCATCGAGTTCTGCATCGCGGACAATCAGACGTGATGCGTGTTTGCCTGAATTTTTTCCGTCATTGTTGTTTGGCGAGAGTCCAAATAATGCGCCGGAATGAGAGTTATAGTCGTCGGAGGGTCCGCCGTTTTTGGTTTCACCGTAGTAGAGTTCTATCAGAGAACGCATCTTGCCTTTGAGCGAGCTGCCCGGAATGTAGGGTTTGCTGTTGATTGGGTTGCGGACAACGAATTTGTCGGGGCCGCCGATGTTGAGGGCTGCATTCGTGCCGCCTATGTGAAGTCCGGTTTTGAGAAGTATGTCGCCGGTATATACTATCTTTTTTACGAGTTTCATATCAATTGGTATTATCAGGTTGATGAATGTTAGTTATTTGCCTCCTTTTGCGCGGTGGTAAGCAAGTATCGCTTCCATCACATCGCAGAAGTTTTTGTATGTGCGGTCGTCGCTGACAGACATCCAAGCCTTGTCGAATATCTTTTGGAAAAGAGCCAGCCCAGGTGTGTTCAATCGTCCAACATTGTAAGCTACTTTCGGTTTGAGTAGAAGGAACGCTGTCTTGTTGTCCTTGTAGCTTCCACTCACCTGAATGCGCTTGATTTCGCCATAGACGTTACGAATTTGACTACTCGTAAGTCCTTTGTTGGAAAGTGCCTCGCCCGCTTCTTCGGCATAACCGATAAAGCTATCGTCAATTTCGTTTGTAATCCAAATGTCCTTGAATCTATTTGGGTCGAAGGTGGATACAGGAGCGGCGTTAGCGTTGTTGTAGCCGCTGTTGCCGGGTCTGTTGTTACCTCTGTTAGTGAAATTTGGTCTCATATCAATTAATTTTATTTTGATGTTGCACTTCTTGTTTCGAGATCCGCCCAACGGCAGGCCATTGCCCAAAGTTCGAGGGCGTGGTATTTTGTGTAGATTCCCGTGTCGTTGGTACAACACTCGTTGACGCATCTTGTAAGGAAATCTTTCACATCATCTTTCTTGCCTTCTTTCAAGCGACCAAGGTCGTATGTGATTTGCCAATAGGTTTTGAAGTTTGTGACCTTGTCCACGCCGTTTTCTTCCTTAATTTCGGCAGATGCGCAATGCGAAAGCACTTTGCCGATGAAAGACCGACTGAGATCGTTGCTATCTTTTACTTGGGCGATTATTTCGTCTTTCTTGTCTCTTACGAGTGGAAACTCTATGTCCCAATCAAGAGGAGTCTGCATAAACGAAATTGAATTTTTCTCAGTTTTGTTGCCGTGTTTTTTAGCGTTTTTCTCTTCTTCATCACTCTGCTCCGCGCCTTTCATTATCGGGAATTTCGCCTTGATGATGGCAACGCCGCCCGATATGGAGAATTTGTCGTTGTTGCAGGTGAATATCCTGAAATCTTCGCGAATCTGTTCTGCGATTTTGATGGCGATATTCCATTCTGCCACCACAAACACGTCGTCGCCACCACTGTAAACAATGAAAGATTGCTGACACTGTGGATCTTGGTCGCTCTGTATTCGGTTGAGGTAGCCGCTGAAAAAATAGTCGAAACTGCGGCTTAGCGCAGCATATCGCGGCAGGGTGCAGAGTTTTTTGGGGATGCCGCTTTGAAACTTTCGACCGAGGTTGTCAACGTCCATTCTCAACACGCCAAGGCGTTTGAACGAGTCGTCGTCTGACTTGTCGGGATCACACATCCTCTCGAATGTCGTATTGTCGAAATTGTTGCCTCCGTAAAATTCGAGGGCGAGGATATTGTTGCCTGCAAGATTTTTGGAGACGAAAACACAATTGCCTGTGTCGTCAAGTCCATTGAGTACAACGATGGAAATCTTGCTACCAAACGCATCAATGAATTGACGGTTTTGCGCAATTGTTTTTTCATCGTCGATGAGGCTGTAACGAATGCCGAGTCCGCAAGGATTGATTTCGTAACCAAATCCGAGGTCTTTGTCTATATCGGCGACAACAATTATTCTAGTGTTTTTAAGCTTTTGTCCGAGTTCTATCTGCGCTTTTGTCGTCGTTCTGACAGTAGGCTTTTCGTCCTTCTTTTTAGTGTCGAGAGTGCGTTGTTGTCCTTCTGGAATTGGTTCGCCTGTGATGGCGTCGTGTTTCAACAAAACCGTCTTGTCGTCAGGATTGAAAAATGTGGTGTAGTCATTTTCCAACATTGACGAGAACCTCGCATTTTTCTTTGAGTCACGTTTCACGAACAGCTTGCCCCAAATATCAGCAAGGTTGTTGTTTGTGCTTTCAGATTTTGTGAATACGTCTTTGCCAAATGCTATGCTGTCAATTGCGACATAGAGGATTGTGCCGTGCGTGTCAAACAATTGCTTTTCTACGAAATCAACAGCCTTTTGCAGTTTCTGCCGTATGTTTTCGGTGTTTGGCGCAATAATGTAGAATCCGCCGCCTGAATTGTAAACAATGTTTGCCCTCAGAAGTCCGAGCTCCCTCAAAAGATACCTTACAATTGCATCTGTAAGAAGGCGTAGATAGAATGATCTGCCTTTGAGGTTTTTGGCGGCGTACTTGGAAATAATCTGGTAGATGAATTTCTGTATTCCGCTTACGTCGGCACCGATAAGCAAGAAAGGATTGTCGCTGTCGATGTCGTCTTCGTTAAGACATACTGACACTGCTGCCGCCGTGCGAAGATAATCGTACACCGAAACATCAAGGTCTGTTTCTGATGCAGGGATGTTGACGGCATATTTATACAGCAAGTTGAGCAATGTTTCTGCATAAACAGTCTTGCTTGTGGTGTTTAGCAATGACAGTTCGTCATTAAAACTGCTCCATAGTGCTGCATAGTCTTGCTGAGCATTGCCTTCGGCTGCAAAGAATTTTTTGCTGAGCATCACAGGAACGGCCGGCTGCATATATTTGCGGAGCTCCCAATCATCCTTCTCAATACATTCGAGGATAGAACGCATAGGCTTTTTGGTGGGGACAGCGGTATGTCCGAGCGACAATAATCGTGCTTCGGTTGCAATGTCCTGTGCCTTTTGATCAAGTTCTGGGCGGTTGACAGCAAAAGACACTTCTTTGCCCGTATAGTGCCGATAGTATTCCGACACTCCATCTATGAGAATTGATAGGTATATGTCAGTTTTTGTGTTCATACTATTAATTGTCTTTTCTTGCTGCCAAATATACGCCCCTTTTTTAATTCCACCAAATTTTTTGTAAATTTTTTTTGTTTCTCGTTTTCTGCGTGACCTCTTTGTGCATATATTTGATATTGCTGTTTGAAATTTTTTACAAAAAATATTTGTCAATTCAAAAAAACGTTCTACCTTTGGAGCGTTGTAAAACGAAAGTTCTTTGACATATTGAAAAAAGGACAAGAACAGACAACGCATAGATATTTGAAAAGTCTTATAGAAATAAGTCTCATTATAGTATGGGTTCGAAAAAGGCGGCAACACAACTTCTGCGTGCTTTTTAACATTTGTTTAGAAAAAGTGGAAGCTGAACTTTACATTAAAAGTAAAGTTTGCTATCACAAAAAGGGGTTGATTTTTCTTAAAATCTCTAAAATAACTGTTAAAATAGAACCCTAACTCTCTGACCCTGACAGTATTATAAAAAATTGCTGTCAGAGAGCATATTCCATTAGAACAAGGATTAAGAGACAAATATTATCAGTATCAGGACCATAACGAAGAAGCTATCAGAGAGCATATTCCATTAGAACAAGGATTAAGACCTCTTCGAAGGGGAATTGAAGAAGATATTTTCCTGGGTCAGAGAGCATATTCCATTAGAACAAGGATTAAGACAAGCAAAAGAGCTTCGCCCATTTTTTTGGGGGGTTGGTCAGAGAGCATATTCCATTAGAACAAGGATTAAGACCATTTCTTATTGTTCGGCCATGTACCCAGCGGTATCAGAGAGCATATTCCATTAGAACAAGGATTAAGACAAAAGTGTGGATTCCCCTAAGAATTTCCGCTCCCACGTCAGAGAGCATATTCCATTAGAACAAGGATTAAGACTTTGTTGCCTTTTTATTTTTTGGTCGGAGGATTTTGGTATCAGAGAGCATATTCCATTAGAACAAGGATTAAGACTCAAAAATTACGAAGTCGGAACTAATAAGCTCCTCGATATCAGAGAGCATATTCCATTAGAACAAGGATTAAGACATGATGTCGAACGTCCAAAAAAATTTTTTAGGGTCTAACTTCATAAATCAGAGAGCATATTCCATTAGAACAAGGATTAAGACTTGACATACTCCTCCCCTGCGCA
>JAEEGK010016945.1_pt1 | contig 15950 bp, 9 predicted proteins | sample 8958771 | NCBI WGS metagenome assembly JAEEGK01 (sample SAMN16246547, study PRJNA631951) | gut metagenome | biome: gut microbiome; feature: rumen; material: SC-attached | host: Bos | place: Iran: Karaj | collected 2018-10
GTCCGTGCATCTGTCCTGAGATTCCGATTCCCTTGATGTCAGCAGGATCAGCTACCTTGCCGGTATCAACTGCTTCCCTGACTACAGCTGCAACAGTCTCAAGGCTGGCCTTCTTCCAGTCGCCTGCATCCTGCTCTGCCCAGCCGTTCTGAGGAGTATACATGGGATACTCGTAAGCTCTCTCAGCTACTACGCCACCGTTCTCGTCGAAGAGAACTGTCTTGGTGGCTGATGTTCCAACGTCAATTCCAATAAGATATTTCATACTATCAATACCCCCGTTTCACGCCATATTTTTCGCGTCCAAAATGAATATATAACAATACAACTTAAAGTACAACAGTACAAATTAGCAGAAATTTACGTGGCATTTCTATTCATTTTCACTATGCTTGTACTTGTTTTTAATTATATCTGTACATCTTTCGATATACAACTTACTCCTGTGAGCTCTTCCGATCTCTTATCAGGCTGTGAAGTGCCTGCAAAGATCTGGAAAGTCTTGGAAAAGAGCTCTCTGTTACCCTCTTCGTCAACTGAGGTGAAGGCCTTCCTGTCAATGTCTATTGAAAGTGAAGTCTCTTTTCCCGGAATGAGGTGTAATCTGCCAAATCCGCACAGACACGGATTCGGAATTGCCAGCTCATATCCTGTATCCTTGATATAGATCTGAACAACATCGTCTGTCTCAACAGAGCCTTCATTAATAGCTGTTACCTTAACTGTTGCTCCTGCAAACTCTCCCTTGTCGTCCTTCTTAAGCTCTACTTCCATGTCCTTAACACTGCATTTGCCGTAGGTAAGGCCATATCCGAAAGGATAGAGAGGCTCGCCTGTATAATATCTGTAAGTCCTGTTCTTCATTGAGTAATCCCTGAAGTCAGGAAGATCATCTGTAGAGTGATAGAAGGTTACAGGAAGCTTGCCTGAAGGTGAAACATCACCAAACAGAATATCTGCCACGTCCTGTCCGCCTCTTGCACCGGGATACCAAGCCTGGATAATGGCGTTTGCCTTGTCCTGGGCGATTCCAAGATTGATGGCGCTGCCTGACATATTGATAACTATGGTAGGCTTGCCGCAGGCAAGTGCACAGTTAAGGAGCTGTCTCTGAGGCATTGGCAGTTCGAGGTTGATCTTGTCGCCGGATGCGAACTGGTTGCCGGCATCGCCCTCTTCACCCTCAAGGTTCTCATCAAGGCCGACTACTACCACCAGCACATCAGAATAATCAGCTACCGTCTGAACCTCGGAAAGCCTGTCAGGGTAATTTTCGTCTGCAAGATTGCTGATGTTAGGCTTCCAGAGATCACAGCCCTCTAAATAGAGAACTCTTACATCTTTTCCCAACTTGTCCTCGATACCCTCAAGGACAGTCACAAATCTTGAAGATGTTCCGTGATAGTTGCCCATAAGAGCTATACGCGAATCAGCGTTTGGTCCTACGACACCGATGGTTGTGAGTTTTGACTTATCAAGAGGAAGAAGCCCGTCATTTTTAAGAAGGACAATACTCTCAGCAGCTGCCCTGTGGGCTACCTTCTGGTGCTCATCGCACTCTACCACGGTAAATGGTATGTCGTCGTACTCTGTCTTATCAAACATTCCGAGAAGGAATCTTGTGGTGAAAAGCCTCTCGGCGGACTGTGTCAGCAGATCCTCAGAGATCATGCCCGCTCTGTAGGCGTTCATAACCTTCTGATATGTACATCCGCAGTTGACATCACATCCCATCTCAAGGGCCAGCTTTACGGATTCCTCAGGTATTGAAGTAACCTTGTGGTTCTCATGGAAATCGCGCACTGCCCAGCAGTCTGATACGAAATGTCCGTCAAAGCCCCATTTTTCTCTAAGCGTATCAACCATCAGGGGCTTGTTGGCACAGCAGGGTTCTCCGTTGGTCCTGTTGTATGCTCCCATGACAGCTTCAACCTTTGCATCCTTTACACAGGTCTCAAATGCCGGAAGATATGTCTCCTCCAGGTCCTTTTTTGATGACCTGGCATCAAAGAAATGCCTATCTGCCTCAGGTCCTGAATGAACTGCGAAGTGCTTGGCGCAGGCTGCTGCCTTCATGTACTCGCCATCTCCCTGGATTCCCTCTATAAAAGGAACTGCCAGCTTGCCTGTCAGATACGGATCCTCGCCATAGGTCTCATGTCCTCTTCCCCATCTGGGATCACGGAAGATATTGACATTGGGTGACCAGAAGGTAAGTCCCTTGTAGATATCCCTGTCACCGCGCTTTGACTGCTCATTGTACTTGGCACGCCCCTCTGTTGCGATGACTTCTCCGATCTCCTTCATCAGCTCTGTGTCAAAAGCTGCAGCCATTGCTATGGCCTGAGGGAACATTGTAGCACTGCCGGCTCTTGCAACTCCGTGGAGTGCCTCATTCCACCAGTTGTAGGCAGGAACTCCCAGCCTGTCGATGGCCGGCGAGTCGAATTTAAGCTGTGATGCCTTCTCCTGCACCGTCATCTTCGCAACTAATTCTTTTGCTCTTCTTTTAGCTTCTTCTCTGTTCATATCAAACACCCCATATAGTATTTTTGATAATGGTAAATATTACTATTTTATTTTAATAACTATATGGCGTGTTTTCTTACCACATTTAGGCATAATGTACCTAATTATTGAGTGAAAAAAGGAGGCTGCACATTTTTCGCGCAGCCCCAGGGGTCAGGTAAATGTCTTATTTAAGTTAATGATCATCAGGGAAGCATATCAGAATCGCCGAAGTACTCAGCCCACTTTGCTGCACGCTCGTCCATGATGGCCTGTCCGCCTGATGAGAGGTAATCAGCCATAGCGCTGTCCCATACAGAATCGAAATCAGCTGCAGATGCAACAACAGACTTGTCATAGATCTGATCTCTCTTTGATGAAAGTGTATCACCTACACCTGCCTCAGCTGAGATCTCACCAACGTTAACGTTAAGTGGCTGAAGTCCATCTGTAAGAGCGATCTTGTTAGCTGCTGCTACAAGCTCAGGATCCTGATCAGCATAACCATAGTTGATTGAAAGATCTGCAAGAGCCTGATCGCCGAAGAATGTTCCGTTACATGTGATTGTGTAGTCAATGTTCTTACCAGAGTTCTGGATAGCATCGCCTTCTGCTGCTGTGATCTGGATAGCACCACTCTCAAGTACTGTGTGTGTAACACCCTCATCACCCATCTGAAGGTATGCGATTGTCTCAGGCTTTGAAATGAAATCGCAATAAAGAAGTGATGCAAGAGGCTCGTCGTTAGTTACAGGGAAGAAGATCTTTCTGTCGCCTGCTGATGAGTAAAGCCACTTAGCATACTTTCCGTCTGAGTTCTGGAAGCAGTCAACTGCTACGAACTTAGCATCTTCGCCAACGTTTCTCTTAAGGTTAGAGTTGATTGAATCCTCACCGTTTCTGAATACATAATCCCAGTTGTGCTGGAATGCACCAACGTAACCAGCCTTGATCATGTCGTCCTTTGTTGTATCGCCTGATCCGTAAAGTGCGAAATCCTTCCACATAAGGTTATCGTTGTACCACTTGTTAAGAAGTCTTGCAGCTTCCTTTGTCTGAGGCTCTGTAACCATTCTGTCATCAAATCCGTTGATGTAGTACTCTTTGTCTGTGATCTTAGGATCCATGAAAGATGTGATGATGTTGTTGCACTCCCAACCAATATCATAACCTGTAGCAAAAGGAACCATCTGTGCAGCGTCCTTGCCAAGAAGAGTGTCAGCGTTGTCTCTGAAAGCAACAAGCATATCCTCGAACTCCTGAGTTGTTGTAGGAGCCTTCATGTTCAGCTTGTCAAGCCAGTCCTGACGAACGAATGTAACGATTCTCTGCTGCTCAGCTCTCTTACCTTCGATTGCCCAAAGAGCGCCTGTCTTAGGATCCTTGTCCCAAAGCATATTTGTCTCACCAAGCCAGTTCCAAAGGTTTGGTGTATCTGCCTTATACTGCTCAACGAGCTCTGACAGATCGATAACACCGCCCATGTTAGCGTATGTAAGAACTGTAGGATAGCTGTATGTTACACAGATATCAGGAGCTTCCTGAGATGCAAGGAGGTTGTTGATATCCTCTGTCTCTGTCCATCTTCCTACCTTCTTGAATGTAACTTCTACGTTGTGCTCCTCGAGCATTCCCTTCTTGATGTACTCTGTGTACATGTTGTTCTCAGGATCTGAACCGCCATCATTTCCTCTGTCATAAACCTCTACAGTGATGGATCTTGTATCAGCGAACTTTCCATCAACGAGTTCTGATGAGCCCTGAGCCTCTTCTGTAGTAGCTGCTGTTGTGTCAGCCTGTGTTTCTGTCTGCTGAGTTGCAGTTGCATCACCGCCACTTGTCTGTGTCTCGGTGGTTGCTCCTCCATTTGATGATCCGCAGGCAACAACTGAGATTGCCATTGCAGAAGCGAGGAACATGGATAATACCTTTTTCTTCATAACTATACCTCCGTTTTTTTATATGAAAATTTAATTACTGCCAACATTGAAGTTCTGCTCTCGCCTAAAATACAGGCTCGCCAGAACAAGATTCGAACCAGCCTCGAAAACACCTCAGCAGGTTCTCACTCTTTAACCGCACCAAGAGTAACTCCACTGATGAAGTACTTCTGAAGGAACGGGTAGATGCAAAGGATCGGGATCGTAGAGAACATTACGATCGCAGCCTTAAGTGATTCTGCAAGTCCCGGTGCTGAGAAGCCTTCCTGAGTAGCAACCTCAACTGAGTTGATGTTGTTGATGATGTTGTACAAAAGGAGCTGTAATGGATAGAACTTCTCTTCCTTCATGTACATCAACGCATCTGAGTAACCATTCCATCTTCCAACAGCGTAGAAGAGTGCAAGTGTTGCCATAACAGGCTTTGAAAGAGGAACATAAATCTTGTAAAGGATCTGGAAGAATGTAGCTCCGTCAATCTCAGCTGATTCCCTAAGGCTGTCTGGTATTCCGTAGAAGAAACTTCTCATGATGATCATGTTGTAAACACTCATCACGCCCGGAATGATAAGAACCAGAGGGTTACTTAAAAGTCCAAGTTTCTGCATAAGCAGGTAGTTAGGAATTGTTCCTGCATTGAAGAACATTGTAATGGTAATAAAGATGTTTATTACCTTTCTGCCCTTAAGCTTCTCGAAAATAAGAGGGAAAGCACAAAGGGTTGTCATTGTCAGTGACAGCAGTGTACATATAACTGTAAGAGTTACTGTCCATACAAATGCTCTGGTGTATTTTGGATCCTTAAGTACGGTTCCGTATGCGTCAAAGTTGAATCCTTTTGGAATGATATATACTTCATTCCTGATCAAAAACTCTGTTGAGCTCAAGGACTTCGCGAGAAGATTGAGCATTGGGATTAAACATATTGCACTTACTATAAGGCACAGGAACACAAACACGTAATCCCATACTCTGTCTGCAGTTGATTTTACTTTCATGTCTCTTCTCCTCCTTTACCAGATTCCTCTCTCACCGAGCCTACGTGAGAGCCAGTTTGCAAAAAGCAGGAAGATAACGCCTACTACAGACTGGAAGAGTCCAACGGCAGTTGTGAGGGAGAACTGAAGTCCCTTAATACCTACTCTGTAAACATATGTTGCAATAACGTCAGCCACGCGCATTACCAGGTTGTTCTGGAATGCGAAAGGTCTGTCAAATCCACCGCCAAGGATGTTACCAAGGCTCATGATAAGAAGAACGACGATTGTGGGCTTAATACCCGGAAGTGTAATGTGCCAGATCTTCCTGAATCTGCCGGCTCCGTCAACGGCTGCTGCCTCATAGAGCTCAGGGTTGATACCGGCGATTGCTGCCAGGTAAATGATGGAACCCCATCCAAAGTTCTGCCAGATACCAAATCCGATGTAGCTTCGGATCCAGTGAGCTTCATCGTTGAGGAAAGGAATTGCATCTCCTCCGAATCTCTGGATAACCATGTTTATAAGTCCTGCGTTAGGTGCAAGAAGCTGCAGTGCCAAGCTGTAGATGATGACCCATGATAAGAAGTGGGGCATATATGCTATGGTCTGAACAACCTTCTTATATCTTACGAAGCACAACTCATTAAGTATCAGTGCGAAAAGAATTGGCGCAGGGAATCCGAATATCAGGTCAAGAATATTCAGTACAAGGGTGTTCTTAAGTGCATACTTGAAATCATTGTTGCTGAATGCCTTGATAAAGAACTCAAATCCATGATTCTTGGCCCAGGGCATCTCCCATACACTCTGGACAATGCTGTATTTCTTGAAGGCTATCTGTACATACACCATCGGGAAATACTTGAAAATCAGCAGGTACAAAAGAGGCAGAAACAGCATTGCATATAGCTGCCAGTACTTCTTCATGTACACGCCAAACTTGACTTTTGACTTAGTCTCAGCCGGTTTACTCATTTTACTCCTCCTCGTTTCTTATGTAACTCTCTTCCGGGCCAAGGTAAGACTCCGGAAGAACCGTACCTTTCCTTACCAGCACTATCCTCTCCAATACAATTCCAGGACTCATGCCGTAAAACAGAATTCTGTTTTCCCCTTTGTTGCATTTGACAGTGTCCGTAACCTTTTTGACACTGCTTTTTGCTTCCTCAGTCCACTGCCTGCTAAAGAAAAACTGAATATCAGGCTGTCTGACCGTGTTTATTATCTTAATCCTGGAAGCGTTCATGGAGTATCCCATGAACTGTCCTCCCTTGAAGGTTACCGGTGTTGTAGGTGCCAGGTCGAAGGTTATCTCATACTCGCCATCTTCACTGGCAAGGAATCTGTATTCGACGCTCGGCCTTCTCTTCTCCTGGTAGAAATCAGCGGTTGAAGGGAATACCTTGATGGCGCTTCCGCTTCGTCCGTAAGGTTCAAGGACCTTAAAGCTACCCTTTGAAGTATCTTTGATATCCGAGAAATGCTTGGCTTCCATACAGATGTAGCCGTCGCTCTCAATGAACACTCCGCATGGTACCTTATTCGGTGCCGCTTCCAAAGTCACATGCGCTCTTCCTATACCAACGTTTTCTATATCAAAGGTGCCTGTGATCTTTTCATCTAAAAGAGCTTTATTCACAGAAACTGTGATCCGCTCACTCTTTGCGACCACGCCTTCCGTTTTGGAAAACTCCAGCCAGTTGCAATCTGTGTGAATCCTGTATTTAAACGGCTTATCACTGCCGCTTATAAGGTCAAATTCGATGCTGTCCACGTCAGGTCTTAGCATGTCTCTCCAGGTCTGTGGTCTGTCGCACCACTCCAGCCCCGTCATGTAATGCTCGTCATATTTTCTGGAGACCAGCATCCTCGGCGAATTAGCTCCATACACAATATGCCGTACAGGATATCTGTCATCCTCTTCATTCCAATTGACAAAGCCCACATGTTCCGACTTGCCAAAGCCTTTATAGAAGCCGCCGTCCACCGTTTCATACTCATCGATGAGGTTGTAGTCTTCTCTGACGCATCTGTCAACTTCCTGTGCCACATCGTTGGCTTCTATGCGGTTCTGCCGGGCATACAGATCATTTCTTCCTGCCAGTATCCACATCTTCATCAGATTGGCTGTGCCACAGGCCGGATAGTACAAGAGAGATATAAAAGCCGAAAGGTTAGTTTCGTCTATTCTCTTTTTAAGGGCTGCAGCCTCTTTCAGGATCTCTTCACTTGATGCTAAAATCCTGTCTGCCTCACCAAAATGAAGCGGGTGATAAACCTTGGCATTCATGATCTCGTGGCGTCTCTTTTCAAGAAGAGCCGTGTAATCCCACAGGATCTTTCTGGCTTTATTTCTGCCAGAGAGAGGAAGCATACCACCAAACTGCCTCTCAGCCCACTCATTCATATATTCCTCAGTAATTGCTGCATCTGTGCCGCCCCACTTGTCTATATCGTAGGCCAGGTCTAAGAAGTAAGAAAGACCAAGCTCCTGAGTGCCTATATCTCCAACATTGACAACCCATATCTGCCTTACTCCGAAATCGTAGGCCTGAGTCATCTGTTCCCAAACTCTTGGAAGGTACGTAGCTCCGATCCATTTAAAGGAATATGGACCGCCGTGCATATCCATGTGATAGTACATTCCAAATCCGCCGGGATGATCTACAATCTCTTTTGACGGAAGCGTTCTGGTGTAACCCACATTGTTGTCTGAAAGGATAAGTGTTACATCCTCCAGCTCCGGCTCTCCCATAAGTCCCGGTGTCTTATCATCTCCATAGAAGAACTCTTCAACCTCGGAGAAAAGAACTATCTGCCTCGGTACTTTTTTCAGATCATCGTCGATGGTCTCTCTGATGAGTTCGTTCTGTGTCTTAAGTACATCTTTTATAAGATCAATGTTATCCTGAAGGGTTGCCTGCTCACCTAGGATCTTGGAATCCCTCTCTCCTCGCATTCCGAGAGTGATCACATTCTCGAATGCCTTGTTTCGAAGAAGTCCGTCCCTCCAGAAACGTGTTATTCCATCTCTGTTTGCTCTGAAGTCCCAGGCATCTCCGTAAAGTGAATTCTCACCTCTCAGGAGCCTGTACTCCTCGCCGCTTCTCATACAGGGCTCATGGTGGGAGGTACTCATGACAACCCCGTATTCATCTGCAAGCCTTGCACTCTCCAGCCCCGGTCCGTCCATGCTGAAGTTGGACGCCCACATTGCCGGCCAGAGGTAGTTACCTTTCAGACGAAGCAGCAACTCAAAAACTCTTTCGTAGCACTTTGCATTGATACCGCCAAAATGCTCTGTGGCCCAGTTACCAAATGCAGGCCATTCATCATTTATAAAGAAACCTCGATACTTAACAGATGGCTCTTTGCTTATAAGATTAACCTTATCTGTTAAGGATACATTTTTCCTCTTTTTAGGATATACATGATTCCAGTTAACTAATGGTGACACTCCAAGAAGTTCGGAGAGATGAAACAATCCATAGATGGTTCCTCGCTTATCACTGCCTGCTATTACCAGTGCGTGATCCACGCCTTCCATAGGATTGTCAACTACCTGAAAGCTGTAGACTTCCCACTTACCCCTCACTTCCCTTAAATCTATCCTGCCCTCGGCTTCCAGTTCATCAAGGTAATCACTCATTCCAACTGTTCCGTAGATTATCAGGTTCTTACACTTGCAACCTCTTGTGTATTCGCCTGCATGGAACCCGGTCACCTGGTAAATATCCTGCCGCACCAGTGCCGCTACCTTGTTGACGCCGGGAAAGGACTTAGATTCGTAAGTGAACATTAACCTGTTATCAAAACTTATCTTTGACACTTTTACCCCCGTCAGGTCTATGACTTCACTTTTGCTTGTTGATGTTTCCCCGTTTCAATGCTATAAATGAATCATAAGGCATGGGATTTTAAAACAAATACACAAAAAACAATATAATTTTTGCATTTTCCGATATAAAATGCATAAAGAGGTTGCAATGAAAAAATGTCTGAATTTCCCCTATACCATGATAGCCAACGAGGTCATCTGCGAGCACAAAAAAGCCCGTGTTGATCCCACGGACATAAGCACCGTCCACAACCACGACGGCTACGAAGTTGTTCTGTTTTTAAAAGGGGATGTAAATATGATGGTCGAGCCCGATCTTTTCAAGATGAAGCCCGGAGATATCTTCTTTATCAGCCCGCTGGTATTCCACGGTATTGATCTGGAGGATGTCAGCAGCTACGAGAGGATCGTCATCAATATCCAATATGAATATTTGCGAAACCTGGGCGATGGCGATACTGATTTCAGCACTCTTTTCAGGAGCACGGATTCTGCAAACATGAATCACCTGAGGATCCCGGAGGAATCCCTTCCCAGATTTATTTCCGTGGCAAAAGACCTCGAGGAGGCCCTCCACAGTGACAGCTACGGCCACAGTATCCTGGCAAAGGCTTATCTTGCAGAGTTCCTTCTTTTGACCTGCAAGTATTCAGAGAACGTTCCGCCTCAGAAAAAGAGCAGTACCATGCCCGTTGCAGTTGCAAAAATACTGGAGTATATTGACTCACATTTATCGGATGAGATCACTATCAATACGATGTCGGCGGAGCTCCACTACAGCAGCGACCACTTGAGCCGTGCTTTCAGTGAAGCAACCGGAGACTCGTTAAAACACTATATAAATGCAAAAAAAATTGCTTTGGCTCAAAAATTATTGCTTGAAAACAACTCCCCCTATGATGTCTGCTTCATGGTGGGCTACAATAATTATTCGAGCTTTTCAAGGCGCTTTTCCAATCAGATTGGAATGTCGCCCAAACAGTATCAGCTTTCCAATCGCTGAGATCAGTAAATAGTTCTTCCCTTCTCATCAGCTATGCCGCTCTTTCTGAAGAAGTAGGAGTTTACCTGATCTCTCCACTCTCTGGCATTATCAAGCTGAAGGTCGAAACGCTTCTTTACTCTGTCAAATTCTGCAGCCGGGATGGCTTCTTTTAAGCTGTCCCAGTCTGCTGCAAGGCCTCTTGCCTCTTCCTCTCCCTCGAAATGACTGTCATAAATATGCTGTATCAGTGTCTTACCTGTCTTAAGCATCCATGTGTATGGAATGTGATGGAAGAATAAAAGCAGCTCTTCAGGGCATGTGTGAGGGTCATTGTACATCTTTGCATTTTCCTCGTAGTACTGCTGAGCATAGCCTGTTCCCTTGTCTGTTCTGTCTACGCCTATTCCAAGGTGATCTGCCCTGTGATAGGTTCCCCATCTTGAATACTCATATCCATCAACGCTTGGTCCGTAGTGATCATTTGGCGTAACCATCCAGCCGATTCCAAGAGGGCTTGAGTACTTCTCGTAGATCTCGCGGGATCTAAGAAGCATGGAGCAAAGTACATCCTCTTCCTTTTTGGGAAGCTTGAATGTTAAGGCAATCCACTCTCTTGCTATCTCTTCTGCTGAGAGATCTGTGTTAAAAGACAATCTTCCGAATCCATAGGTATTGGCTGCCGCAAGGTCATCGCCTGTCCAGTTAAGATCATTTCCGGTGTTGATAACTGCTGCCATTCCGCCAAGAGTATTGCCCATTGTACGTCCGCTTACAACATCTGCCACAGTGTCTTTTTCCGGTGCGCAGTGTGTGTGGAAATCAAGGACTTCCTTGAACAGCGGGATAAGGTAACAAAGATCGATCTGATGTCCTGTGTATTCCTGGGCAATCTGAACCTCCAGCATCTGGTTGGTCTTTGTAAGACCTCCAAGAAGAGGAGATACGGGTTCGCGGATCTGGAAATCCATTGGTCCGTTTTTTATCTGAAGGATGACGTTGTCGTGATATGCTCCGTCAAGGTCCTTGAAATAATCGTAGCCTGCCCTTGCTCTGTCAGTCTTGGTGTCGCGCCAGTCCTGAGTGCAGTTGTATACAAAGCACCTCCAGATGATGATTCCGCCATAGGGCTTGATAACATCTCCCAGCATGTTTGCTCCATCCGCCTGGGTTCTGCCGTAGGTGAATGGTCCGGGACGGCCCTCTGAGTCTGCCTTTACCAGGAAGCCGCCAAGAAGTGGGAGTCTTGCGTAAACCTCAGCCATCTTTTTCTCCCACCAGGAAATTACCTCTTTGTCGAGAGGATCGCAGGTATCCATACCCCCAATCTCGATGGGTGATGCGAAGTTAAGGGAAAGGTAGAGCTTTATGCCGTACTCTCCGAAGATCTCAGAGAGCTCTTTTACCTTATCAAAGTATCTGTCGGTGATGAGGTAGCTTGCTGCACCCTTTACATTAACGTTGTTGATGACCACGCCATTAATAGCAACGCTTGCCATGAAGCGGGCATAGTCTCTTGTTCTTTCATCAATTACTATCTCTTCATTTTCAAAGAAGAAGGACTTTCCTGAGTAGCCACGCTCGATACTGCCATCCATGTTGTCCCAGTGGTTCATCATTCTTAAGGGATTGGAAGGAGCAGCGTTTTCACTTATTTCGCCGGCCTTTTGGCCGCAGGCAATCTGGCGAAGGATTGCAAACACGCCGTAGAGTGCTCCATTGTCGTCAGAAGCTTCAAGTGTGATTCCTTCTGCATTTCCCTGAATATGATAGCCTTCCTTTTTGATCTCTTTATTTGCTGTGATCTTCAGAGTCTTCTGGCCGGCATCTTCAGAAGAGACTACCTCTTCTCCTGTAAGCGATCCTATACCTCTTGTAAACTCTTTAAGTGCATTGGATATGATCGCGCTGTCTTTTGAAAAACCTTCAAGAACTATCTTCCAGCAGCCTTCGCCTTCACAAACCTTGTGATAGCCAAGCCACAGCTGTGTCCATTCCCTTGTTGCCATAAAACTTCATCCCTTCTGTTTACATAAGATTTGCCAGTCCCCGAGCAAGATGCTAGAATACTAACGAATTAACCTGTTTATTAAAGGAGTATGATCCATGATCACTGATATCAACGCGCAGTCAAGAGAAGATATTTATTACGACACCTTAGAGGGCGTACTTCTCTATCACAATACACTGAATGAATATCCCATCCACTGGCACAACGAGGTGGAGCTTATTCTTCCGTTGTCCGGATCATTCCAGGTCAAGTTTCACAACGACTCTTCCGCAGTTGTTAACTGCGTTCCCGGAGATATAATGCTTATCGCTCCCGGAACCCTTCATGAGTACCTGTCTGTTGCACCGGGCGGTGAGAAGATGATCCTTCTCTTTGACTTCACCCGCTACTCACAGGTTTCTCTTATGGTTCCGCTCCTTAAGACTCTTCCGCCCTACGTTCATGTTAAGCAGAGCCAGTTCCCTGTGGAAGCTGCGCGCCTTCAGAACTACTTCTGGGACATTGAGCGCCTCTACGGAGAGAGCGATGAATTCCTTCAGATATCTGTATATTCTCTGGTGACTCTGATCCTCGCCCAGATAGGAAGCATGCATCTTGTGGATGCCATTGTTCCCACCGGCACTTCAGATTCCCAGTCTAAAAACATTGAAAAACTCGTGGCTGTAACCAACTACATCGATTCCCACAGAAGTGAGGATCTCTCGGTTGAACAGCTTGCTGAGCTTGCAGGCTTTTCCAAGTACCACTTCGAGAGACTCTTTAAGTCCTCCATGGGCATCTCCTGCTATCAGTACATCACCAAGCGCCGCGTGATGATGGCTCAGGAGCTCCTTGGCGACACCGATCTCTCAGTCATGGACATCGCACTGCAGTCAGGGTTCTTCTCTCTTTCAACCTTCAACCGTGTATTCAAGGATATGAACGGCTGCTCACCCACCGAGTACCGCAAGATGTACCTCCAGGGTGCCGACGTCGCCGGCCGAACCTACACCAAGCAGTGAGTCATTTTACTTCGAGTTCGAAGGGGCCCATTGGGAGGTTGGCCTTGTTGTAGATCATGGCGCCTGAGTATGTGTATGCAACCAGGTATCTGACCTTCTTTATCTTCTCAGCCTTGAGGTTTGTCTGAAGCTGAATTGCCTCGCCGACAATCTTAGCCTTGGCTTCGTACTCTTTTCCCTTATCATCAACCACAACAAAATCGCGGATCTCGCTGCCCTTGCCGATGTCTCTGGCAACCATTCCGTCGGCGTGATCAAACCTGATCTCTACAGTTGAGCCCTTCATAAGGCCTGAACCTGTAACCTTAACTGAAACAGGAATAGGTGTAGGACCTGTGAACTCGCCGGCATAGCCGTAGCGAAGGTGCGCAGCCCAGAGGGCCAGGCGCTTTCCTATGCGGCGCTTGCCTGTGGGATGAAGATCGTTGTCTTCGCCAAGATCCATGTTTACTGTCATTCCAACCATCGGGTCGTCCAAAAGCTTTGCCTGCTTTAATCTGAACTCAGGCCATGGATCGTCCACCGGCTGAATATCTATAACAAAGTTAGGGAGCTGAACCGTGATGTAAGGAAGGTTTTCTTCTCCCCACTTATCTCTGTAGCCCTTTATCATGCGCTTTGAGAGATCAACATAGTCATATGGCTCATAGGTGTTTGACTCACCCTGATACCAGATGATCCCATCGATGGGGAAGTTGTGGCAAGGCGCAGTCATGGCGTTGTAAAGACCTGTCGGATGCCAGTTGATAAAGTCTGTGGGCGGAATCTCTCCGCATCTTGCAGCAACCTTGTAGTACCAGGTGCCGTCAAGCCTTACCTCAGCATCATCGTTGAAGATCTTGTACTCCTTGTCCGGAGTAATTCTTCCAAGACCGTACTCAACGCAGAGCCTTATTGCAATCACATTTCCCTTTTCCCTGGTAAGTCCCTCAGGGATATCGTATTTCCTCGGCGGATACTGATACTCGATCCCGCCGACTTTCACTCCGTTAACAAAGACCTCGTCCCTGTCTACCATTGTTCCAAGGAACAGTCTTGCATTCTTTCCGGCAAGTCCCTTTGGCAGGTCAAAGCTCTTTCTGAACCATACAGATCCGCACATTCCGTTTAACTCGGTATCCTTAAACATCACCGGAATATCCATTTCCTTCCAGCTGCGCTCGTCAAGGTCCTCTTTCATCCACTTCTCGGAAAGTCCCCTGTCAAGCTTATCGAGCTTCTCTCTCCAGAGCGTTCCGTTTATAACGTTCTTGTCTGCCTGATTCTTTCTGAAATCATCGTCGGCGTACTTATCCGCCTCTTCTATAAGTTCGTCATACCCCTCCAGCATCTCTTTTGACATCCAGGAAGAAATCTTGGATCCGCCAAGGGATGCATTTATAAATCCAACTGTCTGACCTGTGAGCTTCTGAAGATATGCAGCAAAGAAGTATCCTGTCGCAGAAAAATCCATGATGGTATCCTTCTTAACTCTGCTCCATGCACCGCTCCTGAGCTCTGCCAATGGTCCGTGGAAATCCGTGTCCTCCACGATCTTGAAGGTCCTGATCCCCGGATTCTCCTCAATCTGCGCAAGTGCCGGATACCTGTCCTTAACCCTTGCAATGGGAAGCTCCATGTTGGACTGACCGGTGGCGAGCCACACGATGCCTATCATTACATCTTTAACCGCGATCTCCTCGTCCTTATCGTCTGATACGATGAGTTCGTACGGGCCTCCGCTCTCTTTTGCAGAGAGGTAGATGTCAAACCTTCCTCTCTCGTCAGCCCTTCCTGTGGACATGAGATTATCGAGCCTTACCTCGATTCCTCTTCCGGGCTCGTCCCATCCCCAAATATGTATTCTTTTACGTCTCTGAATGACCATTCCGTCCGAAATGATCTTTGGAAGTACTAATTTACCCATTTCGTTTTCCCCATGTTTCCCCATAGTCCTTCTATGGCTAATTATACAAAAACATGGCGACATGCTTCTTCACATTTTCCGCCATGTTTTTTCTCATTTTCTGATATCTATTTCAGCAGACTCCAAATCCGAGAATCGTGAATTTCTTATCTTCAGATCCGTCCTTCATCTTAATGAGGACCTCCCGTTTCCTGCTCTCTGTCTCATTTACAAGGATCACGGCGTTGCAGTGGGTCCATCCGTTTACGTGCGGATCCGCATCCATGACCTTCCTGCCATCAACATAGACCTCAGCCGTGCCATGGCTTGCAGCAGCTGAATCCTTGAATATCAAAAGCAGTCTCTTACAGGTGATCGTCATCTTAAAGGGGTCAGATCCGCCTTCGTGGCACCAGTTGTGCGGAAACTCGGGAGTCATCTCGATATCCTTATCCATCTCCACCGCCTGCAGGTCTTCATCTTTTTGGTCAAAAGAGCCTTCGACCACCTCTGCGATATCGTACTTCTCTTTAAGCGCATCCATCTCTTTCTTATCCAGAAGCTCTACCTGCTCAAAATCTGCTCCGATCACCGGTGTAATTTCCGCAAGAGAAATCTCTTTTCCCTGATCAGCTCCAAGAAGCTTATCACTTACCACATCCATCAGGTTCGACAGGCAGTCAGCCATGATCTGATGTCCAAGATTACTTGGGTGATACACATCATAGAAGTACTGATTCTTGGAGATGACGCGCCCATCCTTAGGCATCAGCGGAAACTGCGGACTTACGGCGTCAAGAACGCT
>JAEEGK010016948.1_pt1 | contig 15949 bp, 12 predicted proteins | sample 8958771 | NCBI WGS metagenome assembly JAEEGK01 (sample SAMN16246547, study PRJNA631951) | gut metagenome | biome: gut microbiome; feature: rumen; material: SC-attached | host: Bos | place: Iran: Karaj | collected 2018-10
ACCTTCCAGTTAAGATCTTAAGATCCGGCAAATATAAAGGCAGATATAAGGTTCCCTTCGGCTCACACATCTGGACATGCTTTTCATCCGATTTCTTTCATGCCGATGCAGATGAATGGAGAGAAGACGCCTGGGATATGATACACGAACGTTCCGACTGTTCCTTCTTTATGATCACCAAGAGGCCGGAACGGATCGCAGACCATCTGCCAAAGAATTGGGGCTATGGCTGGGAGCATGTCACAATAGCTGTCACCTGTGAGAATCAGGCGATGGCTGATAAAAGGCTCCCGGTATATCTATCTCTCCCGCTCTTCCACCACTCCGTAATGATCGAACCGATGCTGACCGCCGTGGATCTGCAGCCATATATCGATGGATACCGCTCATCTGACGGAAGTCCTGTCATCAAGCACGTATCCGTCGGCGGTGAGTCCGGTCCCGGAGCCAGGATCTGTGATTACTCCTGGGTAGAGGCCGTTCATGCGCAGTGCATCGAAAACGGTATAAGTTTCAACTACCATCAGACCGGAGCAAAGCTTATAAAAGACGGAAGACTATACGACATACCAAGAAAACTTCAGCACACTCAGGCACATAAAGCAGGGCTTAATACATAGCCTGAAGAAAGGAGGCCCGTCATGACTACAACAGCATATCAGATCATCGCCGTAGATTTTGATGGAACTCTTTGCTACAGCAACTGGCCTGAGCTCGGCGAACCAAACAGTCCACTGATCGAATACCTGATTGATCAGAAAAAATCCGGCAACAAGCTCATCCTCTGGACCTGCCGCGCCGGGGAAGCCTTGGAGAACGCAGTCTCCTGGTGCCGAGAACATCAGCTGGAGTTTGATGCCATAAATGACAATCTCCCGGAGATCGTCGAACTGTACGGTACAAATTCCCGGAAAATCACCTGCGACTTCTACATCGATGACAAAGCAGTATTACCCGCTATGGTAAATAGTTAAGGCCCACCTCATCTGGCGAGCCTTAATTTGATTACATTTCCATCGTAATCCATCTCATAATAATCAAAATACATATATAACCGAATCCTATCCAACAATCATTTCAAATTTCAGTTTATATCTCGTCTCGTTTATATATGTTCTTCATCATAACTATCATCAATTCCCATCATCATATTATAGTGGGCCTTATGCCCGCTTTTATAGAACATCTCCCTAAAAACTTCCTTATATTTTGGCACCGCATCTGTATAAGAATCTATATATAAATCATCTGGAATACTATGAGATCCATCATTTATCCAGGCCACAAGAGATCTGGCTATCATTCTTTCCTCAGGTTCACTAAAGTAATTTTCCAAATACTCATTTTTCTTATTTCCCAGCATACCATAGTAATTCTCTATGATTCTTCTCATCGTATTTTGAATTGTAATCATAGAAAGATTTTCATTATCCCTGAGTTCTTTCCAAAGTAGTTCATAAGAAGTAGAAATAGGATTTTCCATCCCATAAGAAGTTATTGTTGAAACGCCATTATCCTTACGAACCATCCAATAATTTACCTCTTTCATCTTTTTCGTCTGACCATCTATAAAAGACGCCTCTTTATGAAAGAAAACATTATGAGTTAAAACAAATAGTTGAGTAACATCTCCAATACCGTCACGAATCTTTTTTGACAGTTCTTTCACCATCGCACCCACGATATATAGAATTGTGCTGTCAAGGCTACTAATAGGATCATCCAGAACAATTATTCTCTTATCTGCAACGTGATTGGGATCCGTTGAACCTTTTGATTGTTGCATAAAGTATAGAAACGATAGAAATGTCTCTTCTCCTTCGCTCAATGTATTCGTTGCCATCGTTCCATCATCACGTTCTATGCAATAATGATTTTCCTTGTTCTTTGCAGGTTGTATAGAAAAACTTGTAAAACCATATGCCTTTAAGGATTTATTTATTTCATCAATAGCAGGTTGAACACTTGTTATATTTTTTCCCTTTTCTGTCACTTCCTCTTTAAGCTTATCGATGCTAGCTTTTTGGATATCTATCGTTTTTTTGATTCCACTTGCTGCCTTGTTTAAATTTGACAGTTCCTTCTCATACGAACTTATCAACCCTTTGGATTGATTTATAACCGAAGCCCATATATCATCCCTCAGTTTTTCCTCTTCTGTGTCCCTTTTATCAACAAGGGTATTATGTTCATCAATTATCTTGTTTGCAGCATCTAAAAGTTTTTGCAGTTCTTCTATTTTTTCGAATGCATCAAAGACATGGATTTTCTTTGATGGTTCCGCAATTTTCTCCTCTATCTTCTTTTCACAATCTGTAAATAAAGACTTGAGAAGTTCTAACTTAGCAGTATACATGTCAACATCAAGTTTTCCTATGTTAACACTATCTTCATCCAATACAGCTTCTTCTATAGAAGAGACGATGCTCCTAGCTGCATCTTGGAAATTCGAGAGATGCTCTTTCATTTGTACAATTTTATTATTATACTCAGTATCAAAAAATGACTCGAGCTTATTCCTGAATTCATCATCTATGGTTTCTTTTTGACAAAAAGGGCATTTTTTTGAGTCCAATCTTATATATGCACGCCCTTGATCTATCCAGTGAGAATTTCCTAATTCTTTTATCAAAGCCGCAATATCTATGTCCTCATTTCCTACAATAACAGTATCCCAAATTGAATCAGCATTAATTGATTCTATTACAGACAGCGATTGTTGTATATTTAAGGCAAATCTATTACATCTAGCGGTTTTTTCAGCATACAATGCTCTTGCACGCTCGACAAGCTGTGATTTTTGGCACACAACCCCTTCATGGTTCGGAATGCCAGCTACACGTCTTTTCAATTCACCTAAAAATTTGTCTTTGCTTCCCCTATATCCTTCAAATGCTTTCTGAAAATCATTTTCATTCGCTTTAAGAATGTCGTCCCAGGCCTTATCTCTGAATTTCTTTTCACAATTAGGTATATCTTCATCAATTACCTTTTTATATGACGATGTTTTCTTTTCCCATTCTCCTAGCATATCAGACAGATTCTTTTTCAATTCCTCAAGTGCTTTTATATCCTCAATAGTTGCACTCCCCATAGTAAATACACCGGGAATTGTTTGCTGAAAGTTCTCAGCTTTAAATGCTCGATTGTATACATATATTGATTCGTGAAGTACTCCATCCCATTCTATGGATGAACTTTCAAATCTTTTGTCGTTTCTTCCTGCCAAAAATGCGCTAATCGTAGATTTTCCACTACCATTAGCGCCAAAAATGAAATTGATTTTTTTACAATTTCCAATCTCTGTTTGATGATAAGGTGTACAGTCAACCATCTTTATAGACTTTATCATCCTGCTTCCTCCAATTACTAAAACTTGTCTTCTGTGTTAATGAATTAATCACTACTAATCACACGAAGAAGAAACATTGCTTAAATATTTAGCCGCAATGTACAAGCAGTATAGTTCCTTATCTGATACCGAAACATCCACAGGTATATGCTCTTCTATAAAAGGAATCAATATACGAAAACATCTGATCCCCCACAACTCATTCGATAAAGTATCATTACCTATATAGTTCTCTGTATAAGATGATTCATCGCTACTACGCAGATATTCCATTTTCTGCTGTTCATAAAAATATGGCGCGGCAAAATTCGAATTATTGAATCGCGTAAAATACTTATCTTCATCGAACTCCATATTCTGAAGATCGCTCTCAATCCTATGTAATTCAGACTCTACATACCGAAGGAATAATTGATACTTCTCCATTGTCGATTTAGAATAATTCGCATTATAATACATCAGGCATTCATAAACTATTGAATATCGGCCAACCGACCCATTATCATATTTTATTATCTCCACTGCAGATGGATATCTCTTTTCAAGTTCTTTATCTAACGAAATGATATAGTCCTGTATAGTATCCTTGACTAAAACCATTTTCTCCTTTGTTAAATCTGTTTCCGCAATAGCAATCTGTTTTTTTATCTCTTGTGTAAGCAGTTCAATAGAGTCAACAATAGCATTTATGGTCGGCACTATATCCGTATCTATTATCAAAGGTTCAAAAAAGGATTCATTTGTTTCTGGTCTGCACATTCGTTTGACATAATCGCATTTATCCTTAATAATCAGGCCATCTATAGAGGGATTAAAAGGTAAAATATCTTCAAGATATACTGTTTCCAGCTCTCCCTTATCATTTATATAATGGGTATCAACCGGATGTGCTAACACCATACTCCTTAGTGTTCTGAAACTGCAAATAATTCCTTTATTTGTAAAACATCTTTCTATGGCTTTCTCTTGCTTATTCAGTCCTATTCCAAGAAGAAGGTTACCTATGTCCAGTATACCCGTCACGATAACATCTATATTTCGGATCAAAAAACACAACTCAGCTGATGAGCGCTCATTTTGTCGAAAATACCCCTGTATGTCTTGCATTGCATTTTTCATAACACAAAGAGCTGAATTACATTTGATTGACCGTCCTTTTGCATCAGATCGTTTATCAAGATCGCAAAACCGTTGTACTGTCAAAACACATGCAGTATGATTTTTTCTCCATATATCATAATCAATACTCATATTCCTATCTAAAAATTTCCCTCTACTTCTGTTATCAAACACTCCAAAGATTATCGTTCACTAGGTTTTTATGTTTTATCAACTTCATCTTTCCAACTATTATCTGTATATTCGATCATTTCATCCTCAAATTTATGGTCAAAAACCGCCTCGTCCACAGCCTTAACGCAATCATCAAGATTTCGTTTTATATCATCGCCCCAAAACCGTAGCACTCTCCAACCTAAGGTTCTAATTTCCTTATTTACGTTATCATCTCTTTCCATATTTCGAACAATCTTTTTTATCCAGAAAGCTCCGTTGTCTCCTTTTTCCAAGCGCGCTCTTAGTTTTCCCCAGTCTTTACCGTGAAAAAAATCACTATCACAGAAAATGGCAATCTTATATTTTGTTAATACTATATCTGGTTTTCCAGGTAATTTTTTATAATTAACCCTATATCTGTAACCCTTTTTCCACAAAGCTTTTCTTAACAGTACTTCTATCTTTGTATCCTTTGATTTTATGTTTTGCATATTCTTATGGCGCTGTTCAGGAGTAAGTACATCAGCCATAACTGCCTCCTTGCAAAATCATTCGCTATCTATCTGTATTCTCAAACTAGGAAAGTTTTTGCCATCTTTATCCTTCGATGTAACCGTCCACGAAAAGTCAGTTCCAAAATGACCCTTATTCAAATTCCGTTGCCTTCGTATGCATTCTTCTATAGTTTCAATCGAAATGAATGGTTTTTTCCCTTTTGCAGGCATATATCTTGTAATAATATAGTCTGCTCTTTGGTATTTCTGAGAGCCATCTTTATCCGATCCATGTAATGCCCAAATTGCAAGCGCATCTCGATATGAAGTCAAACGCCGTTCCAAAAGATCCGCTTTGGATTTTTCAAAGTTTTTCGGGCCTCCAGCCTTAACATAATCATCAAGTAACTTTTCTGATTCTTTTTCCTTCATCTCTAGTATTTCTACTGCATACTTCGGCGGAAACTGATGAACACCAACCGTCTTTTTAGACGATGATTTACAACTTATATAAAACTCATCTGTCTTCTTTTTCTTATATGTAACCCTTATGATTAAATCAGTTTTAGGAGGCCCACCCTTCTTAGTCGTACCATCTTTATATGTATATGTGGGTAAAAAATCTATATCTGTATCTCCCTCTATTGAAACAACCGAATTAGGCTTAAGTTCCAGTTTTTCTACAACCAACGAAAAAATGGCATAGTTCCAGCCAGCAGCCAATTTATTACCTTTCCATCTTTCCAAATTCTGCTTATTTGACATTATTCCCTTAAGCTGCTCTTCAAAATTGAACCCTTTCTTTGCGGACTTCTTTCCCGCCGCCTTCACTCCAAGGTTGTTATTTTCAATCATATTGATAAATTCAGATTGAAGGAGAATATCATCAACAGACGTTTTCCACCCACCATCAAGAATATATCCTCTATATCGTTTCAAATCGTTATATGCTTTCTGACTAGGCCTATCTACAATTGTATCCGGACATACAATAAACGCTTTTGTAACCTTTTTATCTATTTTCTTTATGTGAAATGCATCCCATTGCTTGGTTTTAACCCTGTCAGTAGAAAGCGATGCCGGGGTGAAAACTATCCATTTTTCCCCGTTTTCCATTACAATGCAATAATCACATTTGAATTGATCCTGATTTTTCCTTGCATACCCGTATTTTTTCGCTTTGTATTCTTGGATCAATCCTACGGTCTTCAGATAATCCAACTGTGCTTTCATAGATTTTTTAGATTCGCTTCCAGCAGTAGCTTTATTGCTATTATCCTTATTCACATTCAATACCAACCTTTATCAGATTCTACCTATCTTCCTGAATAAATCGGATTTGGAGGGAAATGAAGACCAACATCATTTTCGCCAAGTTCCTGGATCCTGGCTATGTCTTCTAACCATTCACGCAAGAATCTCTCTGTTCCTTCATCCTCTCCTGATACTTTTCTAAACGAAACCTTATTATTACAAGGCAAATTAATCCTTACAGTCTCATTGAGTGGAGTATTCAACTCATCTTTTAACTCAATACCTGCCGCAAACCTCCGAATATCAGAAACAAAATCTAATACAACAACTTTCTCTTTATCATCTGCCAAGCGTAAACCTCTGCCTAACTGCTGTATAAAAATTCTTCTGGAATGCGTTACTCGTTGAAAAACAATAATATTTACATCGGGAACATCAATACCCTCGTTAAACACATCGACCACGCATATGACATTAACTTTTCCTTCCGAAAAATCACTCAGAACCTTGTTTCTGTCGAATTGATTCATTGCGAAGCCTTTATCATTTCCCGAATATAACGCTTCAGCATTACAAAAACCTAGTTGATTCAACTTGCGTTTCATTGTATCTGCATGCTCAATCGTACCGCAGAAAACAATGGCCCTGGGATTGTATTGTTCCTTCCATGTTCTTTGCAGCTCATCCACAACAGAGTCATCCCACTGATTAATAAATAATGTCCTATTAATCTGCTTCGGAGTAAATCGATCTCCACTAAGTTTTTTTAATCCTTCCCAGTCTATATTATCCGTATAGATACGATAATCGACATTCGCAAGATAGCCATGTTTCATGCCATAAACCATATCTATAGTAGTTAAGGGCTTACCAAAGAATTGTTCCAATTCTACCTCATCACTTCTCCATGGAGTAGCAGTCATGCCAAGCAAAAACGGCCCCGTCATACTACCGCACTCTAGATGTTCAAATAAGGAAGTATACATCTTCATTCCGCAATGATGACATTCATCACAGATTACGACATCAAATTCCGGCAAGCTCTTTCCATTCTCTATATAGTTATAAACAGAATCAATACAGGCAAATACGTATTCATATGTCTCCAACTGACGTGCATTAGGCTTTTCTTTTCCGTTCCATACTATAGAACGATCATTTACAGACATAAATTTCCAAAACTCACGCTCAAGTTGGTATACTAATTCATTCGTATGAGCCAACACCAAAAAACGCTTCCTTGTATTGACCATTATTCTTCGGGATGCTTCTCCAGCAACAAATGTTTTCCCTAGCCCAGTGGCCAGAACAATCATCGCCTGTTTTTTTCCACTAAAAAAGGCATAATCTATTTCTTTTATAGCCTCTTCCTGATACTCTCTTGGGTCATATGTATTTGGATACTCAGATTTCGCCTTAGAAGCAATAATCTTCAGCTGTGGGATATCCCACAGTTGAAGATTAATTCCCTTAGCTTTCATTTTGAGCTGTTGTTCCTTTGCAGTTTCTTCAAAGCCATTAAGCGAAACAATGACCATCACTTCAGCATCATACGTAGCTGCAGCTTCAATAGTACGTTCTATTACTTTATTTCCTACTTTTGCACTCCAGCACTTAACCTGAAACAGCCATCTTTTACCATAATTATGCGCAATAATATCAGCACCTTTATCACCTGATTGTCCAACTATACGTGCATCTTTATAGCCTGCAACCAGTAACACGCGCTTTACTAATCGTTCAAATGACTGCCACGAACTAACACTTGCTTCCTCATAATCAACGAACATCTTCAACAACCCTCTTTTGGATAATATCAAAACTCAGTTTTGCACGTTCCAATTCTTCAGGCAAAAGAGTCTTCGCCTCCAGAAAATCCACTAGAGAATCCATATAATTTCCGTATTTTCTTACCAGGCGCTTTTGCATATCATACTTCAGATCTACAGTCACTCCCTCAATCTGCTCATATTTCTCATTGAAAATTATTCCATCAAAGAACAGTTCAGGTTTCGCGATGAAAAATTCAGCAATATATCTTTCATCAAGGTAGGTCATGCAACTTCCATCAGTAAACACCTTACTTATCATATCGGCGCGATTATCATTGAGAAGATTTTTAATTATATTCTGAACAATTTCGTTTGGAAGATTCTGTTGAATATCTTCTGAAATAAAGTTGCCAATACGTTCATATATTTTTCGGATCATTTTCCGAATATTATCTTTAATTGCTACCTCATCGGTCTGTAATTGACTTGCATAAAAGCTCTCCAAAATCTTCCAGACCAAAGCAGAAACCGCATGCTCTTTATACGATACAGTCAGGCTCGGATAGTTTTCATATATCGATATAGCCATCTCATACGCAACCACATATTCAGGGCTAATGCCATAAGTAGAAAACAAAGGATGCTTTATATCTATATATATTTTCTTCTCACCTATCCGATTCACAGTATAATAAGGCAAGCTTTCCTTTGCGCCGTTAGGTGTGATTCGGCTTGAAGTAACAAAAACTCTTGCTTTATAGTTCTCAGTATACTTTCCGTCGGCAAGCTGCACGGAGCAGTTATCTATAGACATCTTAATGTCTTCCTCGGAGATACCGTCTAAATATTCTTCAGATAAGTGAAGTTTTGCGCCTCTCTTCTCACCACACTTTGAACAGCTGTCTAATAATGGCGAATTCTTTGTGCCACAAATCTCACACCGCCACTCTTTTTCAACGTCTAATTCCTGACTTGTGCCGCAATGCTCACAAATCATCTGACTCATCTGAATTCTTTTTCCACATTCCGGGTTTATACATGTTTTCCCCTTAAGAATGTAACCACAAGTATCACAAACCTCCGCCTCATTAAATACCTGCGATCCGCACTCAGGACATATTTCAAGATTATCGATAGGCTTTTCATCTGCTTTTTCAACCAGAGCCCACCAATCCTTTTCTTCATAATATCCCGGCCTTTTCTCTTTAAAGCCACGTATATATTCATCCATTGTGGCTTTATCAAAAGTAACCGGGCGGTTCTGCGTCTCAGACCATTGTCCGATATACAAACTCTTTCTTCCCGGGGTGCTCATTTGATGATAGCCCTGATAAAGCTTAAACATTATCGAGTCATTTGGTATTTCTCCCTGCTTTCCAGGAAGCAATGATGCATTTCCTCTTATAAACTGAATAGCTCTAGTCCACTCAGCGGTTGTTCTTACAAAATCACTTTTTGTATAATCAACCGGCATATAGTCCATGTGCAATTCACCGATGATACGTCCTCGGCCTTCATTTTCTTGAGGATATTCCGTAGTCTTCCTTCCAGCTTCATCTTCCCATGTGAAAAATGCTTCCTTTTCACCTATGCAAATGGCCCTGCCATTACGGATTAAATCTATACCAAACTCCTGACGATCAAGATATCTCTGAATTCCTACCCATCCATACAGGCGTTCCTCTAATGTTCTTATAGAAGCACTGCCACACTCGGGACAATTTGTTTCATTCTCATTTAATAAGGCTCCACAGTTTACGCATCTTCTCTCTATATGCAGAACATTATTAATCGAATATTTCGCATATATACTTCCATATTTCTTGGTCTCTACATATCGTTCTTCAGACCAAACACATGGTTCATAAGGAACGCAACGGTTGCCATTAACATAGATTTTTATATTGCCTTCTCTCAATACGGTTGCATACACTCTTCCTATAGCATCGCATACCGCTCTGTCAGACATAGATGCCAGCTTTTCTATATGGGTCCTTTTAGGGTTTCCCTTTTCCCACCATTGGGACACCTCAACAATAGTACCAGTTACAAATCCTTCAGCCTTCTCAACCTTCTTGCACGGAATATCATAACTGTTATTTCTTGTCATATCTTTCAAATTAATTTTTACATCAATAAGAAAGTCGTCGGTTGCTTTAGTTGTTCTGAAATGTGTTTCTACGCCCAGTTTTCCTGTAGCAATGTTAAAACCCATTCCAAACAATCCCAAAGTATCAAAACGGTTTTTCGACGAATATCCCGCCGTTACCGCTTTTTGGGTTTCCTCTATAGAAAGACCAACTGCGTTATCACGTACTGATAAAACACCTTGATCTGATTTAATCTCAGCAAGAGACGGAATCTTAATGTCAATAAGTGGATTTTTAATCTCGATTCCCATCAGTTTAGATCTTGAAAATGAATCAATACTGTTATCTATCAACTCATATATAGACTGTAATGGCTTCATCGGGTTATCAGTAATAACAACAAGAATGTTTGTCATCGGTGTTACATTCATTGTTGTGCTCTCATATACTTCTGCCATTTTCCATCAATCTCCTTTCAATGATTTATTCAACTCTCATCTTTAGCTGAATCTTTTTACCCAGCCCTCCAGATGGATATGTCCACTTAAACATAGTTCCAAAATTTCCTGTATATCCTTTTTTCCGAAGATCCTCAATATAGTCCTCTATGGATGTTACTGTAACATCCGAGGTCGATTCATTGTATGTTACTACACTCTTCGCCCACTGAGTTTCCGGATCTCCACTTCCACCTTCCCCGCTCAGCACCCATCTATTGATCTTATCATTATATGCTGCCAGTCTTCGTCCCATCGCCTCAATAGATGCCGAACTCATTTTCTCAACGCTGCCACACTGTTGAAATTCTATAATTGCATCTGCAAGATCATTTTCCTGAATATCAAGTACAGAGATAAATTGATCTGCAGAGTACTCATGAGCACTAACCCAATCCTTGCTTGTTTTTTTGCAGCTAAATGTAAATATCTGTTCGCCCTCATAAGAATCTACGCTAACCAAGACATCCGTTTTGGGCTGTCCTCCCGTTGGTAGTTTTGGAATATCATTGGTAGCATTAATCCCCACCACCTGATCACGATCCAGATCCATATGCTCAACAAATTTCATGAAGATATCAAACATGTAGCCAGTCTTGATATCATTTTGATTTTTCCACTTAGAAAAGTTGTCTTTGTTGTTTAATATTTCAACGATCCATTTTTCAAAATTCACGCCCTTAACTGATGTAGCCTTCCCTGCATGCCCTAAAAGTTCTAGTGCATATTTTTCAACACGTGCATACATCTCGCTTTGACAAACCACCGCATCTACTGCAGAATACGCCCTTGCCTCTGCTAATTTACTTTGATAACTTCTGGCAATCTTTTCTTCTTTTTCAGAGAGGCCATTAGGATAAACAACAAACGCTTTCTTTATGTACCCATTTAGCCTTTTTAGGTGCTCAGCGTTCCATTGTTGGATATTCATCCTGTCACTTCTAATGGATGTTGTCGAATGTAATAGCCAGTATTCATGAGTTGAAAATTCGATTCTGTACTGGAAAAAGAACTGTTTTTGATCAAACCCCTTATATCCATCACGATAATCTTCATCATACGAAATAATATATTGTTTATCTAAAAGTGATTCGATAAGTCCTTTTAAATTTTCCTGTCCGCTTATTCCCCGATTCGATTTATCAAGATTGTCACTCATAACTTTAATGCTCCTTGATTGCTTTCACTAATTCACGTGCAATTGCATTCGCCAAAAGCGGCGGAATTGCATCGCCTATTTGCTCATACTTATCTTGTTCTTTATCCCCATGAAACTGAACATACGGCCCCGCGAACTGATACCAGTCCGGAAAGCTTTGCAATCTGGCAGCCTCCCGAGGTGTAATGGCACGATTTAACTCAGGATGTAAAATCTCATCCAGGCAGTGCGATGTAACAGTAAAACTAGGTTCACTCCAAATTAATCTACGGTTTCTACATCCATAGATTACATTTGGAAACAAATCTCTATATTTTTCAATTTCCCCAGTTTCGGTCAAACGAGAAAAGGTTTCTTTCATGCTTCCTTCTTTAGGAATCAAGGCGAGCAACTGTTGTTTTCTCTGAACATGACCAGGGCCTTTATGAGAAGAGACCGTAGTATCACTAAACTTCCCGTTTTCGACCAGGTGTTCCGGCACTTTTGAGCATATTCCATCCTTGTCGTAACGGCCCCTCATTATTTCAACAAAGGTTTTCTGATTCTTACTATCAAACTTTTTGGGGTATTTATACTCTATGACATCCCCGCCTTCGCCCATACCAACTATCGGCAGATCGGAAATCGCATCTCTCGCAGTTACAAAAGGATTTTTGCATCCAGGCCCATGTGTCTTTTTAGGATATTCAAATACTACATCTTTTAAGTCGCTTCTGATTCCTACCAAGAACAATCTTTCACGTGCTTGAGGCACCCCATAATCACATGCTCTAAGCAAAATCTCTTCCTGATTCCTTGATGCCAAACGATAATGAGGCTGCACGCTATCATCTTCAAAGGTATCGCAAATATACTGGAAGATACCGCCTCTTACACCATCACTATTTTTCTTAGAAAACATCCCTTTTACATTTTCAAACAAAATAGCTTTAGTCTTAACAGCTCTGGATATCCTGACTATATTGCTAAATAAATCATCTCTTTCATCACCAAGTGTTCTGGTGCCGGCCATGCTGAAACTTTCGCACGGTGCACCACCGGAAACAACATCAACTGTTTCCTTCTTGGAATCTATACCATATCGTGCCTTGAGCAAATCTTTAATCATTCCATTAGCAACAAGATTAATGTCCCCATGAATAATTAAGGATCTTGTACTCTCATGCATAAACTCATCCAGATAGTCTTTATGAATTCCTGTATCATTTGAATATTCTGACAGATGAAGGACTTCTGCATTATGACTTACAGAATAGGTTTCAACTGTAGTGTCGGTCCACTCAACAGCAATTAGCGGCAAAATGCCCGCCCATTTAAAACCTGTGCAAAGTCCACCCGGTCCTGAAAACAAATCTATGCTAACTAATTTATAGTTTTCTTTTTCCATCCGCTCAATGAGTGAATTATTCATTTCTGTGAATCCTCACTTTCATCTTTTTCGTTTTCTTTTACAATCTTAGAAGCTTCGATCAAAGCGGTTCTTCTGACGAACTCACTGTACGATGCATATGCCTCTAATCTAGAGGCTTTTTTGAAAAGTTCTAGTTCTTCTTCGCTTACTCTTATGCTTATTGATGTAGATTTTTTCATGACACTACCTCCGATGCTAATACTACATCAAGCGTAGTGCATTGTCAATACTTTGCCCGGCAACTGCTCATTTTCAGATCAACTCATTTCCGACTGTTTCTTTCAATCTCCCACACTCTATTATCCACATTTCGTGTCCCAAAAAACGGACTTCAACTGGGTTTTTCACAAATTGGCAAGCAATGCATTTGTCCGACAAATGCGCAGACCTGCTTGTTGGGAGTTGCTCCCAATCCCTTCAAACATCAGATTTTCATCTGCTGATCTACGCCCCGCTTCGCGGTGCTGAGTACTTCTGCCTAAAAGCCGGAAACAAAGAAAGAGGGGCACCCCACCGGATGTGATTCCGATGAAATGCCCCTATGGACTAAAGCGCCTCTTCTTTTGTTTTTGCTTTTTCTCTCGCTCTGGTTTCCTCTTCTTTTTCAAGATTCAGGAACCGCTCGATGTCGTATTTTGCCGTAGCGAAGTCTGTCATCTCCTGCTTGGCTTTTCGGTATTCCCGATACGCCTCCTTCTTCTTCGCCAGGAGTTCTGCGTATTCTTCGTTCAGCTGCTTTACCGTCGGGAGCTTCTCCACACCCAGTTCTGAAAATGCCTGCTTCGCCGCTTTATGAAGAGTGATCTCTTCACGGTGTGCTTCAAAGAAGGCTTTACTGTACCCTGCCTTTCGGTAGGCTACATAGACATCCTTGGTCTTGGCATAATTCAAAATATGCGTCTTTAAGACCGAAATCTCTGCTATTCTCTTCTCGGCTGACTTGATCGTTGTGGACAGTTCATTGAAGTGATCTGCAGCTTCCTTGGCTCTCTGATTTAACGAATCAAGGTCCCGGATGTCATGTTCCTCCAGGAAGAGAAGTGCCTTGGCCACCTGCTTCACATTGTAGACTTTTGCCCATCTCTCATATCCTGCACCCTTGCCCTGGGCAAGCTTTGCCTGGATATCGATGAGCATGTCCACCTTCTTTTCAGGCTTTGCATTCTGCTTCCGGATTTCAGGATCACGCTCCATCTCACCGGAGATGATCTTCTCAAGGTCGTCCGGTCTGTATCCTTCCCCGAGGGACTTAAAGCGGATAAACCGCTTCTGGTCTTTTCGCTTGATGGCAGGATTCTGACCACGCTTTATCAGATACTCTTCCTCTTCCAGGAGACGAAGCAGCTCTTCAAAATCTTTCGGATTTCTCGCGATTGCCCTGTCGATCGCATCACGGATCGCATCACGGTATGACTCACGTTTCGGGTAATCCGTCCGTTTTTCCTGATCCCGATACTGTTTTGGTTTGATGACCGATAGCCCGTGTTCTAGACACAAGGTATCACTCAGATGCCGGACCACCAAGGATGATAAAAAGAAATTTCTGAACTTCTTGGTCCCGGAGATATTTGTGGAATTGAAGATGATGTGATTATGGATATGAGCCTTATCCGTATGAGTAGCAACGATAAAGGCATAGTCGCCTTTTGTAAATCGCTTTGCCAGTTCATAGCCTATCGCATTGGCTTCCTCCGGTGTGATCTCTCCCGGCTTAAAGGACTGTCTGATCTGATAAGCGATCACATCATTCGTTGGTACCCGGTGATTTCTGATGTACTGACTTCTGTCGGAATAGAACTCCTGGTCAACGATCTGCGGGTTGCACTCATAGGCAGTTACATACTCACCCTTTTCAGTTTTTTCTCCGTTCTTCGCATAATCGACTCTGTCCTTTAAGCACTGCGAGACGGTCTTGCCCTTATTCTCATGTAAGGGAATCAGTCTTGTAGCTGCCATGAATGCCTCCTAAATGCTCGATAATCTTTCCAGGATCTCACCCATCCGGGCGAGGATTTCCTGATGTCCTTTCTGCAGATCTTTTATATCTGCCTCATAGATGCTGCCGGTTTCATTTGCTCTTTTTGCGTACTGATTGAGATTATTGGAATTGATGCGAAGGAGGCGAAGGACCTCCTTCACATCTCCAAGATCAACATTTATAACATATCCGTTCAGTGCCATCTTTCTGATGTAAGCACTGGTATTTGTCATTCCGGCTTCACGCATACGCTCGCGAATCAGATCCCATTCTTCGGGAGTGACACGGGCATATACCATTCCGCCCTGCCTTGACATTTCAGATCCTCTCCCGGTCTCCGCACAGCACGCATCCGGTCACAGGCTTTGCACCTTCAGGTACAGGAACCGGCTCCTGCAGCCTTTTTAAGACCGACTTCTTTTTCTGCTCTTCCTCGATGACTTCGGCAGCACTTACCTGGCAGACAGGCTTGGGTTCAGGCAGATTGTTGATCACTCCGTCGAAGGAATTATCATTCTGCTCCACCATATCCTCGATGCCCCTCATGGGGTTTCTGCTCACCGAAGGACCGGCACCGGGAGTCTCGTCAAAGGAACCGGCGACTTCTTCGATTTCGGTTTCAACAGCTCCGCCAACCTCATCCCATTTTTGGATCTTCGTCTTTTTC
>JAEEGK010016949.1_pt1 | contig 15949 bp, 8 predicted proteins | sample 8958771 | NCBI WGS metagenome assembly JAEEGK01 (sample SAMN16246547, study PRJNA631951) | gut metagenome | biome: gut microbiome; feature: rumen; material: SC-attached | host: Bos | place: Iran: Karaj | collected 2018-10
ACTCCCTCCGTCGTCATGAGGTTCGGATAGGTGCGTTGCCATCCGCGAGGAATGGTTGCTCCATGGAAGTTGACTAGCAGATGGTGGCGAGCAGCACTTTCCAGCAAGTCGATGCAATAATCCATATTCCGTTGTGTATCGCCAGAGAAGAAATCAATCTTCACACCAGCAACACCGATTTTCTCAAGCCATGCGAACTCACGTTCCCTGTCATCAGCCTTGTTCAAACGGAACTTTGGCGTTGGGGCACCATCTACCCAACCTACAGACGAGTTATACCATATCAATGGCTTTACGCCCTGTGCTTTAGCATAATTGACAGCGTCCTCTATGGTCTTGCCATCCTTCATCTCGTCCCATTCGGCATCAATCAATACGTAGGGTAACTGAAGGTCGCGAGCCATATCCACATATTTTTGGATAATGTTATAGTCGTTCGAACCATGATTGTAAGCCCAATAGATCCATGATACAGCACCTGGCTTTATCCAACTTGTATCCTTTATCTTGCAAGGGTTGCTGACATCTGTTACTAATGTCGATTCAACTACATCACTCAAACTGCCAATGATAGCCAGTTGCCAAGGGGTATGGTCGCAGGTTTTGCCCTTTATGGTTTCTGCTGGAGTTACGCGATACCATTCTCCTTCGTTGAATAGGGAAGAAGCACTTTGTCCTTGTTCGATGTTCGCTTCAGAAAGGAGCACGAACACTCCGTCTGTTGGCTCCAATAGGGCAGGGTAGCCCCAATGGTTGTTCCATCCTTCCTTCGATTTCGAAATACCACTATACGAAGGAATGGGTGCTATCTTATATGTTGTATCAAGTGGGAAGAAACCCTCGTATGAGTCGCACCATTGTTGCATCCAGCGATGCATACCTTCAGGAATGCGATAAGTCACTTCCGTGTTCCGAAGAGCAATGCCATTGTTATACACACGCAACAGCATCTTTCCACTACGATATTCGTTGGCTTCGTTATGGCAGTGCAGTCGCTTACCCGTCAGCATTTGGTAATCGTCAGTTACCTTGCGAACCCATTGCAACGGACTATCTATTGTTACACTGGCATCCAACACCCTCTTACCTTGATAAAACACCGTCAGATAGTTGCCGTCCTGCTTCACGCATAATTTCCTATTGGGCGATGAGTATTGCGTTGCTGATGCCTGTAAAGCGCCAATTACCAGAATCGAGATAAGCAAGGAGCGTAGTATCTTCATATCACACAGAAGGGTTATTTTGTTAGGGCTTCCAGATATTCTGCACGGGCTTGCTTTATCAGTTGCTTGAAATCAGCATCAGCATGCATACGAGCTACAAGAGCTGCTCCCAACAATCGTCCAGCTTCTACATCTGATGGCCAGTGGTAACCAACTATTACGCGGTCGTAACCATAGTTGAAGCCAATGCGTAACACTTCATCCTGATTTTCAGGTGCCACCTCTGCCAGAACCATTGACATGCTCCAACCCAGATTGGCATGATGTGATGCATAGCTGCTCGATTTGCGCGAGCTTTTTTCCCACTGAGGAACAGCTGTTCCTTCACCTAACTGCACATAGGGACGCTTGCGGAAATATTGGTTCTTCAAGTCTCTAGCCGACTTGTCGCTCTGCTTGTCTACCAACTCCATCAAGGCTACGATATGAGGTGTCGACTCTCTGGAGATAGTGATGCCGATGGCCTTGCCGTAGATCTTCATCAGATAATCTATCGAAAGGTTGTCATTCTGTGCAGCTACCTTGCCGCGATAGCCATAGCGTTGCTGTTTAGCCTTCCAAAAACGGAACAGGTCGCCTTCGTAGCGATAGCTAGTAGTATCTACAGGCGCATTCAAGATTTTATATCCTTGAGGTAACCCTGTGGAAGCTGTAGGGTCATAGTCTGCAGGCAGACCCTTCAGTCGCTTGTACTCTGCACGTGCAGCCTCAATATCCTGTTCGTATTCTGGATGTAGGTGGGCATGTGCAAATGCTGCTGAAGCACATAGATAGCCAGCAGTGACATCACTCTGGTAGTGTGCACCCGTAATGATGCGGTTTTCGCCAAACTGGAAACCACGACGCATGATAGTGTCCTGTAGTTCTGGCCACATCTCAGCAAAGACCAATGCGGTGCCCCATCCGAGTGAGGTATGTCCAGAGGGGTAGCTGCCATTGGTGCGCAGGAAATCTGTGTCATACTCTGCCCATGTGTCTTCACCCATCTGCACGAAGGGACGCGTCCTCATATACAAAGCCTTGGCAGCAGCTGTACTTTTATTGCCCGTATTATAGGCTCTCAGCAGCAGGCGAGCCAATGCAGGTGTCTTTTCTTTGCAAATGGTGTCCAATCCCAAGCATTGTGACATTACCGATTCCATGATGTAAGGCATCCAGGGTGATTCTAAATCAGCCTGACGTCCACGTGGAGTGTTACGCTGTGACTTACCCCATTGCCATTGTATCATGTCATCGACAAAGTCCATGCTGGCAGTGTCTGGAGGTGCTGGCAGATAATAGCCTGCGTTTGGCATCTCGTAGGGTTTAACATATATGGTGTCAGCGCTTACAACCTGACGAGGCTTCTTGCGTGCTGACACATTTACTGATAGCAGACAAGCCAACAGTAGCAGTAGGATTTTTGAATACGTCTTCATAATATCATAGTTTTATTAATGTTTTACTTCAGTTTCTTGAAAAGCTTGTTCTGTTCCACGGTCCAGTCCTTGCGCTGAAGCAACTGAGGCTTTTTGCCAACAAACATCTTAGCAGCATTCTTGTCGCCCTTCAGTTGCCAATTCAACCATGCAAGTGCAGGAATGGTAAACTCGCCACCATGAGGTTCGCGATAGGTGCCACCATGACCTACAGGATAGTTGATGGCGCATGCTGGCACATGGTTGATCAGATGGAAATCGTCCATACCATTCTCATAAGCAATATCAGTAGTGCCCCCCAGCATATACATAATGGGGCAATGGATATCCTTCAGCTTGCTCTTTTCAGGCATGGGCATTCCGCCAACAGCCTGATGGAGTGTACTCTGCTTAAAGAGTCCGCTATTACAAATCATGATAGTGGTGATGCGAGAATCTGCACAATTGCTGAGGGTTTGCAGTCCACCACACGACATACCTGCCATGCAGACATGTTTGGTATCTATCTTCTGATAATAAGGTGATTTGGGGTCGTCGTTCTGAGCAAAAATCCAGTTGAGGCTTTCAATTTGCTGATCAGCACGCGACATCGGACCTTTATACCATTCGTCCACCATAGGAATCTCGCCTGTAGCCAAAACGATAAAACCATGCGAAGCAATCTCATTCAGAAAATTCATGTGCTCCCAAGGCGAGTTGGCGCAAGCACCATTGCCCCAAACCAAGACGGGTAGGGGATTCTGGGCATTAAACTTCGACAAATCCTGTGGCACGAAGATGGTGTGCTCGCGACTGAGCGAAGTATCTTCTTTCATGATGGCTTTATAGTCGCCCGTACCACCATCTTCAATGATGCGCTGACGAGGTTCTTGTTTCTGACAGCAACCCTTATTGCAACAATTACTTTCCCTGACGCAGTTCAAGAAACAAACCATCTTCTTCAGATTCTCTGGAGTGTACATTTCAGGTCCTCCATGATTGCCCTCTGCAGGGAAGGTTGCCACAGTTTTGACACCTGCAGCTTTCAGCAGTTCATAGAACTTCTTACCCTGACAATTGGGAACCACACCATCTTTGTCACCATGGAAAATGATGACAGGGGGTGTGTTGGAGCTGACATACTGTGTGGCACTGAGACTCAGGTACTTATCGGGCTCTTTCGAGAGTTTCGATCTGAGCAACACGTCCTCAGGACTATTCTCGCCCATGGTCATGTGTTCGCCACAATCCATAGCGGTCAAGTCTACAGGACCAGACCAGTCGCAAGCGGCATTCACTGTGCTGGGCTGATCGGTATATTTTCCCAAGTTGCCCTCAAGGTCGAGTGTAATATTGCCTACGGTAGCAGTTTTCATACCACTGGTGGTGGCTGCGATAGAGGCTAAATGACCACCACTGGAGAATCCACTAGTAGCGATAAACGAGGTGTCAAACTTATAGGTCTTTGCTTCGCCACGAACAAAGCGTATCACTGCACGGATGTCGTTAATCTGAGCAGGCCAAGCGGCATCAATGCTAGAACGGTGATTAGGACAAACTACAGCGTAGCCTGCATCTAACAGACTTTTGACGATGGTGCCTAGATCGGCCATTCCCTTGCCGTTATTGTTAAACCAAGCACTTCCGTAGATGTGAATCACCACAGGATAGCTGTCCTTCTGCTCTTTGGGCAGATAGATGTCGCAAGTGTGATACGTCTGGTCATCGCCCACATAGTTAATGTCCTTCCACTCTTGCGAGGTCTCCAGTTTTATTTGTTGCTGAACACCTCCAAAGCCACCTGCAGGCTGAGCCATTGCAACAGCTGTCAGGCAAAGCATACATACAGATAATAATGTCTTTTTCATATGATTTATCTTTTTGAATATATTCGTATGTCATTTGTATCTGTTTCGCGTCCCAATAGATAGCGGTCAATAAACGCTTGTACCTCAGGCCATTGGCGCTCTGGCAGTTGACAATGCCCATGACCACCAACAATGCTCCATCCCATGCGGTTGCCTATGCCGAAACGTTCCCAAACCTTTTTAGCAGCCTTTGCAGAAACCAGCATGGCATCATCGGCTAACCATTTGAAATCAGGATTACCCAACAGCAACAAGGCACGAGGACACACCATTGCACAGAGTTCGTGCTGGTCGTATGGTAAGCGATAAACCTTTTCGCCAGCAAATTTCTCACGCTGACTCTCCAAGAACCAGTGGTAGTCTGTTTTGTCCAAATTCTCCACGCTGTCTTTTGGATACGAGGCACGCCATGCAGCTGCACCACCACCTCCTGGCTCTTGGGCAATGGTTAATGCAATGCGTTCGTCGAAAGCACCGCAATACAACGCCATCTTGCCTGCATACGAACAACCCGTCACGCCAATGTGCCGCATATCTATTTTCGTCACCTCAGGTCCCAATTGTTGCAGTCCGTCAATCAGTCTGCTCAATCCCCAAGCCCATTCGCTATAGGCACCGTTCTCCTTCAGGTGAGGGTAGAGCTTGTCGAAAGAATGCTCGCCCCTGTCGTGATGATTCTTGCGCCATTGAGAGTAATCGTTTACCTGACTCTCATGGAAAACCATAGTGGCGATAGGTCTGTCTTCAAACAATTTCTTGGGCAATGAAATCATGCTTGTGCCAATCATGAGGGCATAGGGTGGTTGTCCCACTTTCGGATAACGGATAACGGAACGCAAGGTGAGAGTCTGTCCGTTGATGGTCACATCAACCACCAAAGCAGTATCACCCTCCATGCGAGCCTTGATTTGATGAGGCTCCACTGTAGGTTTCTGTCCGATTCCATAATGCTGAATCATATGAGCGATATCACTCCTGCGCTTTGCCCAGTCAGCAAAGCTAGTGACATTCTCTAAGGCATCTGGTAATTCTTGGATAATGGGCAACTGGTTTGGTTCAGGCATCAAGGGCTCAGCATATTGTCTGCCCGTATTCTCTACATCATATACGAGTGGTATCGACTGAGCCCATGCTGGCATTCCTATCATGGTGCTCATCATCATGATTATCATCCGTTTTGCCGTATTATGAATCCTTTTGCCCATCATTCTTCTTTTTGATGGCAAAGATACAAAAAATTCCCCACATTCGCAATAGTTGGATGTAACATATACTATTTCGGGTGTAATTTGGATAGGAAAAATGAGAAATAGGGGTAGTTGTTTCTTACGACATCATCGAAAAAGTTTTTTTATCAACATGGAAAATTATATTCCAGGCCTTGGAATATATGTTTCAGGCCTTGGAATATATATTTCAGGTCTTGGAATATTTATTTCAGGACGTGAAATATGATTTAGCATTAGGGGAAATATGAATTGTCTCCTTGCTTAACGAAAACGGGGATGTGGGCTTTGTCTACAGGAGTCGTGATGGTTTGTCCACCTGCATAGTGCTTACCTGTGCGATAGTCTGTCCAGCCTTCCTTGTGCTTGGGCAGGTAGGTCTTCCACTCTTTGACATCTGGCTCTGTGACAGGACTTATGAGCAGGGAAGGACCAAACATGTATTCATACTTTTGTTGAAGGGCTTCAGGGTCGTTGGCAAAGTCGAAGACGAGGGGGCGCATGATGGTGTAGCCCTCTTCGGCTACACGCTCAGCACATTGCTCAATGTAAGGACGCAGACGTTCGCGTTCTTTTAAACATTCTGTGATAATCTGCTGAGCCTCTGCACCATAGTTCCATGGCTCTGTATTGCTCATATAGCCATGAACTCGCATCAAAGGCAGATAGACAGAAGTCTCTATCCATCGCAACATGCGTTCGATATAGTCTTGATTGGTGTATTGGTCGCCAGGACGGAAGAATCCACCAGCGTCGTAGGTCCACCAAGGAACACCAGCAGCCTGGACACCCAAACCTGCCACAATCTGGCGACGGAAGGTCTCCCAATCATTGCCCACATCGCCACTCCACAGAGCAGAGCCATAACGTTGGATACCAGGGAAACCGCAACGGGTGAGAATCATAGGCTCACGACTAGCAGCTACCAATCCTTCATAAACGGTTTTGTTAACCAACAAGGGATAGACATTACGCACCTGCTCACCACTCCAACGCCCATTGTTGACACGACGCCCCACAAGGTCGTCGTTCTCTGGTTCTGTAGCATCCTGCCACCAAGCATCTATGCCTAAGGGCAACAAGCGCTCGCAGAAGTTCTGCCAATAAGACGATGCAGCTTGAGGATTGAAGAAATCAATCCAGTCAGTTCCTGGAATATAATACTGGTCGCGCACCATTTGACGCCCCACGTCAGAGTTCTTGTCAATCTTCGACCAAACGCTGAGCATCAGTCGTATATCCATCTTGTGCAGACTATCCGTCAAGGCCTTGGGGTCTGGATAGTATCGCTCGTCAAACTTCATAGAGTTCCAACCATACTTGCCCCAATATTGCCAATCCTGAACGATGAGGCTGATGGGCATATTCTCCTTGCGAAAGCGATTGGCAGTCTCGAGGATTTCCTGCGAACTATGGAAACGCTCACGACAATGAATATAACCCAAAGCCCATTTGGGCATTTGTGGACAAACACCTGTCAGTTCGCGATAGCTGGCGATGATTTCATCAGCAGAACCAATGAAAACGGTATAATCGACAGCGGTGGCAATGGGTGAATGGAAAGTGGTCTCGTCCTTTACCTTATTATAATATAGGGTAGGGGCGTCGTCTTTGGTTAGCTCAGCAGTGAGTTGATGACGACCTTTTGAAAGATGTACAATTTTGGAGGCTGTAGGAGGAAGCCATAGGTTCTGCATCTCAATGACGGGTTGCCCGTCAATGCAAAGATTATGACGACGTGCCATCTTCTGACCAACATCTAGCAAAAGGGCATAGTCGCCTGTCTCAGCGATATTAATAGAAGCCTCGAAGATATGGCGCTCGCGCACCTCTTTCTTACCACCTTCAGTTGATGTGACATTCACCACTTCCTGCTTTCCTGCGCCACTTCGCTTCTGCAATTTCACACTCTGGTGGCAAGGGTTGAAATCCGTCAGACCATAGTTGTTCCACAAGATGCCATATCCCTTGCTAGAGATAAGCATGGGCAGACTAATCTGCGTGTTCACCTGAGTCAAACGTCTGGAGAGTCCACGAACATTACTATAGCCATCTTGAAACTGACCCAGTCCGAAGAGACACTCGTCCTTGGGAGATAGGAACGTTAGAGTAGCCTCACTTCCATCAAATTGATGACGGGTAGCTGAAAAGACAGTCTTTCCACTCTTGTCCTTGATGAACAAACGTTGGTGTTTCTTGTCCAGCGTTACTTTCAAATCATTGCTCTTTACCGTTTCATGCTTTACATAAATCCAGTCAGGGAGTCCATTCTGTACATCACCCTCTGTATATTGGATGCGCACAGCATTGTGTGCCACTTGCTGAACGGTAATCTTTCCTCGCCCAAAAGGTTGTTGGGCGAAAAAGACTTGTACGCTAAAGCATACGAAAAGGATAGCAATGATTCTTTTCATCGTTTTATTCTATTGAACTGGTTGAGAAATAATACTCTCTCAGGGGCTTATTGACAGCCTCACCCTTCAGCGTTATCTGCTTTTGCAGACGGATGTCAACAGACGATGCTCCAATCTTGATAGCGTAGGTGCCTGGAAGAATGTTCCATTGACGCTTGCCATTCTCGTGACTGTAAAAACCAAACTGTTCTGTATACAATCTCACCTTAACAGTCTTGCTCTCATTGGGTTGGAGGGGTATGCGAGTAAAGCCCTGAAGTTGGATAGGACGGATTGGTTGGTCGTCTGATGTGGAGGAGATATATACCTGAGCAATCTCATCAGCAGCCATAAAGCCTGTGTTCTTTACTTCAAACGACAAGTCGATAAACGGATTGGTAGTCTGGACTTCGCTTTCCACTTTGAGATTCTTGTATTCAAAGGTGGTGTAGGTTAAACCATAGCCGAAAGGCCATTGTACACGTGAATCCTTCTCTGCTGAGTAGTTATAGCAAAGAGGCTCGTAGACCTCCGTATTGGGATAACTAACAGAAAGCTTGCCAGAAGGAGCAACCGTTCCATAGAGGATATCAGCTACAGCATGGCCTCCCTCTTCGCCTGGATACCAAGCCTGAACGACAGCAGAACAACGCTCAGCAAGACTGGAGATGACTTGTGCACGACCACCAAACAAAACCAGAACGACGGGCTTGCCTGTAGCCAGCAGTTGCTCAACATATTGTTCCTGCTTTCCAGGCAGACGAAGTCCCTGACGATCTCTGTTCTCGCCACAAAGCATTACGTTTTCACCCATAGCAGCGATAATGACATCGCATTCTTTAGCCATTTTGAGAGCTTCCTGAGGATCTGCCTTTTCGCCAGCATCCACCATGCGATGCAGAAGTTCATACTCCCAAGCGCGCTCGTCGCCACCTTCTGTAAATTTGGTCTCAATCTCCTCTGTCCAATCGCAACCACGAGAATAGAGAATGTTCATGTGAGAGGGCTTTCTGTCGCGCATACCTTCCAGCAAACCAACGACATGAGGATGGTCAAGGTCTTTCTCAACCTTTTTCCAGAAATAGCTCATAGACGGGAATGAATAGTCACCACACATGGCCCACATAGAGTTGGCATTCGGACCTGTGATAAGGATTTTCTCAGGCGACTTCCCCTCATCAAGTGGCAAAGTGCCATCGTTTTTCAATAGCACAATGCTCTGTGTGGCAATCTTGTAGGCAGTTTCGCGCTCCTCTGGAGTGTCTAATTCTATTTTCTCCGTACTATAAAGATAAGGATTCTTATCAAACAATCCTGCACGGAACTTATAGCGCAACACATCTTTGACAGCACGTTCAAAGGTTTCAGGTTTTACCAATCCTTTGTCGATGGCTTCCTGAAGATACTGATAATTGGCACCAAAGGGGAAGTCGACATCATTGCCAGCATTGATGGCTGCAACGGCTTTCTCCATTGGAGTGGCAAGGTTGGGTATTTGGTCAATAGCAGTATAGTCGCTCACCACCATACCATCAAAGCCTAAATAGTCACGCAGAATGTCTTGCAGAATCTTTGCATTTGCCACACAATTGACATTCTCACCATTATTATCTGCCATTGCATGATAGCCAGGCATAACGACCTTGCTGCCTTCCATGCGTATCATGGTTTCGTGAGGCAAAAGAATTTCTTCCATCAATTCTTTCTCGTCTGCATCACCACCTCCACCATATCCAAGATAATGTTTGGAGCAAGCACCAACGCCTTTCTTCAAGTCGCCTTGCTGCAATCCACGAACAAAGGCTGTTCCCATAACAGCAGACAAGTAACCATCTTCTCCGTATGACTCCTCCAAACGATTGAAACTAGGTGTGCGACAAACATCCACCATGGGCGAGAGCGACAAGACACCACCCATCTTTCGCATGGCTGTACTCGTCTGAAGGGTTTTCAATTCAGCCAACTCTGGATTGAATGAGCAAGCCTGGCCAATTTGTTGGGGATAGATAGTTGCTCCACGTGCGTTGACACCTGATAGAACCTCCTCATGGAAGAGGGCAGGGATGCCATTGGGCGTATTTTCCATCAACCACTTTTGCAAAGCTGCCACCATATCTCGCAGAGTATTGGGATCTCTTTGCTTCTGAAATGTATATTGGGCGAAATGACCAATACCATTAGGTATCAGTTGACGACATTTTGCAGTATCCAACAGCCCCTGCTCGTCGAAGAGATCTTCCATATACATACTTCTTAACTGGGCAATGCGCTCTTCCTGCGTCATCTTGCCATAGAGCTCATTGACCTGTTGCTCTAAGTCAGGGGCACTACACCCCATGAAAAGTGCTGTTGTGCACATCATTGTTTTAATTTTCATTGCGTTTGTCTTGTTCTATTTAAACTGCCACCAATCGAGGTGTACGTCTCCTTGGGCATTGCTGAAACAAATGTAAAGGTCGTGAACACCTGTAGCCTCCTTCACTTTGGTGGTGAATGTGCGATATTTGTCTACACTGCCAGTACTCTTCACATTCAGGGTTCCAACAACAGGACCTTTATTGCTATTCAGACGGAGTGTGATGGTGCAACCTGCTTTCATAGCAGCAGAAGCTGTTATGGCAAACTGCTTGGCGCCCTTGCTTCCAAAGTCAACACCACGCAAACGGATATATTCACCATCGTTGATATCGTAGATATACATATTACGCTTGCCAGTGGATTCAGGCATATCCTTCACAACGCCTGTGTTCTGGATGCCCATCTTCGAAGATTTCAGTCCATAGCCCCAATTCATGGTTTCTGCTTCTACACGCTGATAGGGATTGAGCCAATGCAATTGATTCATGGGCTTCTGGTCGAGCCAGTAAGGAACTTCCTGAATGGTTCCATCAGCATTGTAGGTAATCTCTGTAGCGGAAACACTACGACGCTCGTGATGCTCAAAAGTCTCAAGATGCATCAGGTCATAATTCTGTCCAAAGACATAAGAGTGTCCCTTATAATCGCAAATGCCAGGATGATTGCCTCTATCGCGAGGAGTGGGCTTCATGATATAACCCTTCCACTCCCAAGGACCTGTGGGACTATTGCTCATCGCATAGCCCAAAGCCTCTGGACAACAAGTTGAAGCGAAGCCCAGATAATAATGTCCATTACGCTTGTAGAACCAAGGACCTTCCTGATAGTTGGGAATGTGTGGCAATTTGGTCACACCACTTGTGAGTGAGGTCATGTCGTTGCCCAACTTAGCCCAGAAAGTATGGGGATTGCCCCAATACATATAGGCTTGACCATCGTCGTCAGTATAGACGCTGGGGTCTATGTCATACCAATTGCTCTGGTCCCAAACCAATGGTTTTCCAAGGGGATCTTTGAATGGACCATAGGGGGAATCTGCCTCCAACACACCAATACCATGTCCATGCAAAGGAGCATAGAGATAGTATTTGCCATTACGTTCGACAGTCTGGATAGCCCAGGCGCCATTTTCACGACTGCGCCATGGGAAATCTTTTAGTGAGGCAACTGCACCATGCTCCGTCCAGTTGACCATATCAGTGGTAGACCACAACAGCCAATCGTACATGAAGAATCCTGCTGATGATTTCTCGTTCTCGTCAGGAATATCCTCAGGCGAAGCATCATGTGATGTGTATAAGAATAAGGTGTCGCCAACAACGAGAGGAGAGGGGTCTGCAGTATATTTGGTTTGGAAAAGTGGCATATTCACTTGTTCCAATCCACGCATCTCCCACCAATCGAAATTGAAGAGCTTTGGACCTTTACGGCCTTTGAATACGAAATACATATCATGATGTCCACTGGCAATAGCTGTCAGATCAGTGGTAATGGTTTGCCACTTCTCCCAACCACCTGTTCCTGGAACATTCACAGTTCCAAGCAGCTTTCCACCAATGCTATCGATACGGATTTCGATTTGTCCACCACGCAAGCCACTGGCTACACGTGCTGTGAAGGTGCGAGGAATCTTTTTGCAGAAATGAACGTTCTGCAACTTGATATAGTCGCCATTGTGGATATCTGTTACATAGACACCTACCTGATCGTTCTGTTCTGTCTTCACGCCCTTTGAGAATGCCATCGTCTCAGCCTCTACCTTACGATAGGGATCAAACTTACCAATAGGTTTCACTCCCTCATCTGTAGGAAGAATTGTTGGGAAACTGCCATCTGCATTGTACTTAAACTCCTCAACAGCAACACTGCGTCCAAAGCCTCCGCCATTAGGCAATTTGCCAGTGTGATAGAAAAAGTAGGAATGACCCTTATAGTCAGCAACACCACAATGGTTGGTAAACGACTTGGTGTCACTCAGAGGCATAATTTCACCAGCATATTTCCAGGGACCAGTAGGTGAAGAGGCTGTGCTGTAAGCAATATGCTCTGGTACACCACCAGCTGCATAGAGCAATTGGTAAGTACCATTGCGCTTGGTAAGCCAAGGACCTTCCACGTAAGAATCTTTATATTTCTTACCTTTCTCTCGCTTGCTCATAATGGGACCACCAAAGGCTTCCTCTGTCATGTCGAGAAGGCCCAGCTCACCACTATAGGAAATCATGTCGCGATTCAACTTCAAATAGTAACACTGTGGATTGCCCCACATCAACCATGCCTGCCCATCATCATCAATCAATACTGTTGGGTCAATATGATCCCAACTGCCATTCTCGAACAAGGGCTTTCCAATGGCATCTCGGAAAGGTCCTGTTGGCGTGTCACTCACTGCTACACCAATAGCCATACCATTGGAAATCTTGGAGTGAGCACAGATGTACCAATAGAACTTTCCATCTCGTTCTACACACTGTGATGCCCAGGCTCTGTCGTCAGCCCATGAGAAACTCTCCAAGGCCAATGGTGAACCATGGTCTAGCCAGTTGACCATGTCGTCAGTGGAATAAACTCGCCACTCCTGCATCCAGAAGAAGTCGGCATTGTCTTCATCGTGTCCCGTATAGACATACATTCTTCCATTATGTACCATAGGGGCTGGATCACTCGTACACCAAGTCTGCACAAAAGGATTTTGTGCTGTACTGTTCATTGCTATCGCTAATGCAGCAGTAAGTATTATAGTTTTCTTCATCTTCATGGTTGCAAAGTTATAAAATAATTATGAGAAAAACGTTATGCAATGTTTCCTGAACTTTCGCTATTGTATCATCAAAGGCTATATTTATACACAAAAAAGGGCTATTCGTGCACGAATAACCCTTTTCCTTATGATGTAAGATATCTCTTATTGGTAAACTTTTTCTGATTCAGGCTCTGTATACCAGTCCTCGTCCTTAGTAATATCTTGTGCCCAGTTATTGAACTTCAAGTATGCATTATTAATACATACACGCTCCAAAGGATATTCAAAGATTCCAGGAACGATGATAGCATAAGGGGGCTCACCAGTCTGTGGTATCCCAACGGTTTTGCCTGTTGACTTGTTTTCAATGAAAATATTCTTTAGGTAATCTGGTATAGAAAGAGTTTCTGAAACAGTAACCTCGGCAGAAATAGCATCTTTTACATTCCCGCCTTTTTCTGTATTAACAAAATGGTTATTGCCTTCTGAATCTACAGCTCCAAACAATTCATGTACTTCTTTGTCGTTGTGGACCCAGCCTGTAGCTCCATGAATATAAACATTGTCTAAAGCACCGGTAGCAACAATAGACAATATCAAGGTTGTTTTGTCTTTACGAGTGCAACGTAATACTACGTCATTTAAGTCGTAGTCTGCTGTGGCGGGACGATCCTCGAAACACATAGTGTATACTTCTGTACCAGGATCTGGTGTCTCGTCAATTCTGTTGAGACCACCACCAATCTCAATTACCATATCGCTGAAGTTGCAGTCTGCACCTTCTTCAAAACACATATAGGTTTTTCCGTTGGCTGTAAATATGGCAATACGTGGGTCTGTCCAGTTCATACCACCCTCATACTTACCACCTAAGTTTGTGTCCATAGCACTCTTGAAACTTCCGTAATGGTTAATCTCATAATTCAGACGACCATCACCATAGGTACATCCGTATTTCTCATCAGTTATATTATAGGTACCTACGTTAACCGTCTTTAAATTAAGGAATCCAACCTTGTAGCCCTTGGGGAAAATAGCACTAGCTTCATTGTCACCTTGAACAGGATCGTTCTTGTAGTACGGTAGTAAGAATTCCTGTCTGCGGTAGTAAGTGCCTGCATTCTTTTCTGGTGTGGTTTGTATACGTTCTACCTGAATAGCCATGTATTTTGGCAATTGTTTGATGTACTCTACTTCGTCCATACCAGCGGGAATCTCCTCAGGCTTATAATAATAGTAGAAGAGATGGTTCTGCTTAAAGTCATCCGTATAAGCCTGAATGGGAATCAGGGTAACGGGATTCACGCCATCTGTAACAAAGTAGTTATAGTTTTCTGAGCCATAGTAGGCGCTATTGCGAACTGATGCGGCATTATTCTTTCTTATCTGTTTGTCTTTGTCGGCAAATTTTACGAATAAACTATTCATAATAGACTCCACATTGGCCAATTCGCCATCTGCAAAGCCATCGAGATCGCGGAAGATGACACCTTTGCCTACAGCAACATCTGCCGCTTCACCTTTTTTGGGTGAATCCATTTTCCAACCGTTACTAAAGGTCTGCCCATCAGCAATTATCCACATTTGGTCACTCCATTTTGAATCCTTAAACATGCTGAATTTTGCATCAGTTGATTCTGTGCGACGAGTGTTTATTGACTTTTGTGGGGTTTTCAGTTTAAGGCTAGTGAAATCTGGTGCCTCGTTGGCAAGAGCTCTACGTGGCGAACTTGCTTTAGTGGCTTGTGCAAAACTAACACTGGTCTCTCCTACATTGAATACTTGAATGTAATATACACCTTTGCTGTCAACACAAGCAGCAACTAATTGCTTATAAGCGTTAGGTGCATCGTACTTAAGTGGAATAGTAGCTCCCTTTTTTGCAGTAGCCTCAGCTAATACTTTAGCATCGTTGTTCAAGAAAGGGGCTTCTGTTAGAATTTGTACCTTAACAATGTCATCCAAGTCTGCATTAGCGGTAATGCTTACAGCTCCGCTGTTAATGCTGTTCCAATCTTGTTTTGGGTCAATCTCTCCAAAAATTTTGGCAGCATTCTCTTTAACCTCTTGAGCCTCTTTTGCCTTTTCGGCTGCGGCTGCCTCATCATAGTTGAGGTCAAACTTGTTACAGCTGACGATGGCAGCTGCACCTAAAAGCATGAATAGAAATTTTTTCGTCATAATCTTGTACTTTGGTCTATTTATTCGACAAAAGTACAAAAAATAGTATGCGCGCGCACTTTAATTTATAAACGGAGGGTTGTTATTTAACTTATTTTATAACTCTACAACTATTTTTCCGTTAATTTGGCGTCCTGTTAAATAGTTAGGCACTGCATATTGATGGTTTGTTACATCCGTTACCCAATAGTATGAATTGACATTGGAAATTCCAAAGATGTTCAGTGCATCAACGCCCAACCAGATTCGCTGATGATTACGCTGATAAGCAAGGAAGCTCATACCGATATCTGCTCTTTTGTAGGCAGGCGCACGGAATTGCTGGTACTCCAATCCACGATGTGGGGAGCCAAAGGGCAGTCCATCTGCATAAGCAAGCTTTAAGGTCATCTTCCATCTCTCTGTGCCAGGGAAATAATCGGTAAAGTGCAAATTAACGCCCCATCGTTGGTCTGTTGGCATAGGAACACTTACTCCATTAATCTTCTGTCTTGCAGACATAATGCTAAATGTTAGCCATGAATCTGTGCCTGGAACGAATTCTCCAAAGAGCTTCAAAT
>JAEEGK010016951.1_pt1 | contig 15947 bp, 11 predicted proteins | sample 8958771 | NCBI WGS metagenome assembly JAEEGK01 (sample SAMN16246547, study PRJNA631951) | gut metagenome | biome: gut microbiome; feature: rumen; material: SC-attached | host: Bos | place: Iran: Karaj | collected 2018-10
AGAAGAAAAAGATTATATTAAAAAAATTCAAAATGAAGCTAATTTTATTAATAAATCACTTTCTGCTCTTGGAAGAATTATTAATTTAATTGGAGATAAAAAAAATTGTAATAAATTAGTTATTCCTTATAGAGAAAGTAAATTAACTATTGTTTTACAAAATTATTTAAAACCTAATTCAAAAACAGTTATGATTGTTAATATTTCAGGAGAAAATAAAGATTATAATTTCACAAAAGAAAGTTTAAATTTTGCAACTAATGCAATGGTAAATTGTTAATTATTTTTATTAATATATTTAAATAATTATTTATAAAATAAATAATTTTTTTATTTTTTTTTAATTTTTATTTTTTATTTATTACTACTTTTCTTCATTCAAAAAAATGAAGACCCTTACACCAAGTCAAAATATAAATTTTGAAATTTCACCAGTAAATAATACAAGTATTAATGATTATAATACTTTAAGAACAATGAATGATAGTTATATGGATTCAATAGATAAAAAAATAAAGTCAAAACATTCATTAGCTTTAGATTATTTAAATTCTTTATCTACTAAAAAATCAAATGCTCCAAATACTTCATTAAAAATAGATAAATTTATTAAATTAAAAAATGAATTATTGTCATCAATTTTGGATAAATCTCATTCTTCAAATTTTAAAATTTATTCAGAAAATAATAGTTTTAGAACAAATACAAGAAATAATACTTTAAGTGGTAGTACTTCAAGAAATAGTAATCAAGATGGTTTTAAAGAAAAATTACAAAGTATTTTATTAAATCCTCAAAAATCAGAAGAAATAAAACCAAAAGAAAATAGTGTTATTAATAAATTATATAATAATGAATCTTTAAATCAAAAAACAAAAGATACAATAGATGAAATTTTTAATATTTTCTTTGAGAAAAAGGAAAAGGAAAATGAAAAGGGAAAGAAAAAAAAAAAAAAAAATATATATGAAAATGAAATAATTGATGAAACATCTGCAAAATACAAATTTAAAAAGTTAAAAGAGAAAAAAAAACATGATAAATCATATTCAGGTAATATAATATATGATCAAGATTTAAATAATAAATATATAACAAAAATAAATCCTCATGTTGATTTATATGATAGAAATAATAGTGTAGAAAATACAAAAAAATCATATCAATGTCAAAGATTAATTCATATGTCAAAAGTTTTAAACGCTGAAATAAATGGGAAAAATAATTTAAATTCTGATTTTCAATTATTTAATAAAAATAATAATTTTCTGAAAGATTTATTTGCTCTTACTCATGAAAGAAAAATTAAAGGCAAATTAATTGAACTTAGTCATTTTGAAATTTTCCCTGATATTACTAGGAGACATAAAAAAGATGATTTGTTAGAAGCTTATGCTGCAAATAATTTAAAAATTATTAGTGATATTAAAGGAGATCTTACTAAAAAAAATAATGAAGAAAATCATAATGATAATCAAAATAATATTAATAATATTACTAAAAAATACCAAAAAAATGAAAAACCTACAATTGATATTAAGGAAGAAATTGATATTGATGATTTATTAGATTAAACATTTAAATATAAATTTTTATTTATTTTAAAATAAACATATTAACCAAAAAAATATTTATAAATAAGAAAAAGCTCAAATATATATTATAAAGGAAACCAATTTTTTTACATTCAGCTTATTATTTAAAAAAGAAAAATACAAAAAATAGAAAAGAAAAAAGACTTTGGGATTTAATCTTTTAAAAATACTTTATTTTAACTAAACTATGTTAGTAAAATTCAAAAAATGTTTGATTAAATTATAAATATATTCACTATTGTTAATCTTTCCATCATTAATATCACAATTATTTCCTCCAGCAAAATTTACTTTATTTTTTTTAATAATTATAATAATTTTCTTTTGATGAGGAGATATATTTTTCCCTTTAATAGTATCATAAATAGTATTTTTATATTTTATTCACATTTTATTTTGATTAACATTAATATTACTTTGTTTATTGTTACTAAAACTTTCATTTCCATCAGTATTATTAACAATATATTATTAAAAGAATTATATTTTCTTTAATTACCAACTATAGGTAAAATAATATCTTTATTTCTTCTACACCACTTTAAACACCTTTTTTCATCATCGGAATTATAATTTTTTAATTTATATGATATTTAATTTATGTCTATAATAGGTAATTAAAGTAGAGTGAATAATTATAAATGAATTTGGAAAATAAGATTTAACTGTTAAGAAATGTTTTTAAAAAATTAATCGATTTTTTAGATAGATTTGAATTAAAATTTTTAATTGATATTTATTATTTTTTCGAAACTAACTCTTCAATCTTTATTTATAATTTGTTTTTTGAAATTTCTGCTCCCCAAATAAAATTCAAATTATTTTTTTTTTGATAAAAAAAATAAAATTTAAATCAAAAATAACAAAATAAAAAATGGCTAACCTATGTAATAAAATATCACAGAAAATTCCAGACAACCGTTCAAATAACTCTTCAAAATATCAAAAATCCCAAAATATTGAAGCACAAATATTAAAAGGATTTCCAGAAAATGATTTAAAGAGTGAATTTAAGAAAATAGATTTAGAATATAATATATCAAATTATATAAAAGATTATAAAGAGAAATTATTTGATAAAGATTGTTATCAAAATAATGAATTAAAAAATTTATATATTCCAATTAAATCAGAAATAACTCAAAAAGTTTTAGAATCTTTTCCAGAAGATGAAGAAGAAGAAAATAAAACAGTTGGTGAACTTTTAAAATCTATAGGAATTATTGCAAGAAAATCTCAACAATTTGCACAAAAAATATATGACATATTAAACATTAGTTTTAAATATTATAAAGGAAATTTAAATTATTTAAATAATCAAGAAGAACATATTCAATTTTCAGGTTGGGTTAAAAATAGTTTAAATTTAAATTTTTATGAAGATTTTTGTAAAAATGAATATAAAAATGAAAATAATGAATTTTTTAAAAAATGTTTATTCAAATTAACTAAATTTTATACTCAATGTTTATTATCATATAATAAAATAGAATTTAAATATACTGAAGAAAATGTTGAATTTAATAAAAATGAAATGGAAGATATAAATGAAATAAGAGGAAATAAAAAAAATGTTAATTTTACTGTATTACCAGGATTATTTTGTAATGGAGCTTATTTAGATATTGGTAAAATTCAAGTATTTACTTATACTCAAAATACATTTCATTTTATTGATAAATGTTTTCTTTAATATTTTAATAAAAATGTTTTATAATTTTTAATTATTATTAACGGAAATATCAATAAAAAAATTTATGATTTCTAATTTACGAAAAAAAAATAAAAAAAATTTCCTAAAAAAAAAAAACATTAAAATTAAAAAAATGGATAATATAAAAGTCTATGTAGGTATAGATTTTGGAACCGCAGGAACTACATTTTCATATTGGTTTTCAGATGCTAATGAATTAGACATTCAGCCTAAGCGTTGGTCAGGAACAGGAGCTAATTCTAAAACAACAACAGAAATAATATTAGGAGGTGAAAACTTAGAAGAAATTTATGCTTTTGGGGTGAATTGTATCGATTATATAAATTCTACAAATTATGAGCAAAAGCCATATCATCATTATACAAATATAAAAATGAAATTATATGAAAACACTGATATAATATATTCAGAAAATTCAAAGAAACCAGCATCATTAATTCACATAATAAAGAAAATATTAGAATATATAAAGAAAGAATCAATAGAAGAAATAAATAAAATAAGAACAAATATATTAGAATCAGAAATAAAATGGGTAGTAACAGTACCTGCAGTATGGAAAGATTCAAGTAAAGAGAAAATGATGATAGCATCAATACAAGCAGGATTAATAAAGAAGAAAGATGATAAGAGTAATTTTTTTGCATTAGAACCAGAAGCAGCAGCATATTATTATGCTAGGAGTTCATCATCAGATAAGAATGTTTTAAAAGAACCTTATATAATATGTGATTTAGGAGGAGGAACTGCAGATATTTCTACTCATAAAAGAGAAGAAAATAATGGTATTGTCACTATTCATGAATTATTCCCTCCTACGGGAGGAAAACATGGAAGCACTTATATTAATCAAAACTTCATTGATAAAATTCTTAAACTTCTTTTTACTGAAAATTGTTTCAATATTATTGATTCTAAAATTGAAAAAGGAAAAAATGAAGAAGATGATTCTGATTTATTATATGAAATGGATACTTTTTTAAAAAATGTTGAAATGTTTAAAAAAAGTTTCGATTTGGACAAATTAGGTCAATTTTATAATATTAATTGTCAAATATTTAAAGAAGGTTTTGAAGAGGAAAAATCAATAGAAGAATTAGTAGAAAATTATAATAATAAATGTCGTTTACAATGGAAAGTTCAAATAAAAAATCCGAAGAAATGGATAATTCAATTTCCATATGAAATAATAAGAGATTTAACAAAGGAAATAATAGTGGATGAAGTATCAAAATATATAAAAGAAATAATAGCTACATTAGGATTAGATACAATAAAATCAATAATATATGTGGGAGGATTATCATCAAGTAATGCAATATTTAAAATGTTTCAAAATGAATTACCAGAAATAAAAACTCATGTTATTGCTCCTGAAACTGAAATTATTGTTTCTAAAGGAGCAATTTTATTTGCAAAAAATCCTTATGTTATTTCTTCAAGAAAAGCACAATATACAATTGGAATTCGTTCTGAAGGAAAATGGAAAGAAAAATATGAAAAAGGAGGAGAACTTTTTATTGATCCTTTAACTCAAGAAAAATTTTGCGAAAATTTATTTGTTAAATTTCTTACTAAAGGACAAGATATTAAGTTTGATACTGTTAAAACTAAAAAATTTTTTATGAATTCTGAAGTTAGTAATATCAAATTTTTTAAAAGCAATTTACCTAATCCTCATTTTATTGATCAAAGAAATGAAAATGGAGAAGAAGTAACACAACAATTTGGAGAGTTAACTTTTTATGTTGATGAAAATTTTGATATTAAAGAACCTTTAGTTGAAATTAAAGTTCAATTAGGGGGAACTTATATTAATGCTGAAGTTATTTATCTTAAAACTGGAAAAAAGGGTATTGCAGAATTCTCTTATTTAGATTAAATTTTATTTTTTTTAAATATTTATATATAGGAAAATAAAAAATATTTCAAAATAAGTTAGGTTTCAAATACTTAATTATATAAAAACAAATTTAAAGAATTATTAAATTAATAAAATAGTTATTAAATCATTAATTAACATTTAAATAATAATTTCTTTAAATGATATCATTTCTATAATCAGTTAAAAATATAATATAATATAATATAAATAAAAAATAAAATCATAAGGAAAACAAATATATTTAAAAATAAAAAAAATGGAAAAAGTAATAAATTCTTTTTATACAGGAGACATAAATCAATTTGGTTTTGGAAGTTACAATTCAGGAAATCCAAACTACTTAAAAATTTTGAAAAAATATCCATATCCATCAACAAACAATAATAACATAGATAAATATTTTCGTAGTCCAACTCCTAAAAATCTTCCTCATACAGATTATATTCCAAAAGAAGAAAAACTTCCAAAAATTACAAAAAATAATCCAAGAGTTGATTTATCTTCAACAATAGCATCTTCTTTAAGAGAAATTTATCCAGAACAATATAATTTAAATTTAAATTATAATTTTACAGAACCAAATAAAATTCAAGATCAAAATTTTTCTCCTCCTTTAATAAAAATGCAAGTTTTAGAAGATAAAATAAATAAAATGGAATATTTAAATAAATTAGAACATGAAAAAAATTTAAAAAATTTACAAAATAAATATATTGGAAATGGTAGATTTAAAGATTTTGTTGATAATCATAGAAAAGAAATTGAAAAAATGTATGTTCAAAATTTTAATTATCAAAATGGTTTAAATGAAGAAGAAGAAGAAGAACCAATAATAAAAAGAAGAAATGATGTAAAAGAAAGAATAAATATTTTAAGAAAAGAAATTGAATATGAAAAAGAATTAAGAAGGAGACAAAATAAAATAAATAAGAAAAAAAAGAAAAAAAAAGTTTATAATTTAAATAATAATGATTCCTATGATGATTATTCAAATGATTATTATAGTAATATTAATGAAACTCCAAGATTTAAAGAAAGAAATTTTTATTCAACTGAAACAAGTCAATTAACAACAACAAAAAAAAACACTCTTCAAAATTCACTGAACAAAGAAAAATTCATTACTCAAAAATCAATTTTATCAAAAACAAATAAATCAGCAAAATTAAAAAAAATAAGTTTAAAAACTGGAAATAGAGCAACTGATAAAATAATAAGTGAACAAGATGAATTAAATGAAGCTTTTGATCAATTATATAATATTGTTAATGATTTTAAAAATGAAATAAATGGAAAATTTGAAACTATTAATTTTAATCAAAGAAATAATTTTAATATTTTTCAAAATGTTTTAAATGAAGGAGGAAATGAGAAAATTGAAATGTCAATTAAAAGAATAATAAATAAACAAAAAGTTGATGTTAATAAAAAAGATGAAATTGCTTTAAAAAAAAGAATTGAAAATTTAATTGATAAAAAAATAAATGAATATAATATATTTAGAGATGAAGAAGAAATGAAAAAAAAAATGTTTGATGATGAAATGGAAAGAAAAAGATTAGAAACTATTCAAAAAATTGAAAATGATAGAATTTATAATAGTATACAAAATCAACAATTAATGGTTAGAAGTTTAACTCCTATTCATATTAAAAAAACAAAGAAAAAGCAAATTTTTGTTGAAGATAAATTAAAATCTTTAGTTATTTATCCTGATATTAAAAATGAAAAAAAAGAAGAGAAAAAAATAGTTTCTTCTCATGATAAATCTAATGTTATTGAAGAAAATGAAAGAGAAAATACTAATCCAAAATTGACTAAAAGTAAAAAAAGTAATTTAAATGAAGAAAATGAAAGAGAAAATACTAATCCAAAATTGACTAAAAGTAAAAATAGTAATTTAAATGAAGAAAATGAAAAAGAAAATACCAATCCAAAATTGACTAAAAGTAAAAAAAGTAATTTAAATGAAGAAAATGAAAAAGAAGATAAAGTTAATAACACACATAAAACTTCAAAAAAAAGTTATTCAAAAAAAAATGAAGATAATACTTCTCAAAAAGCTCCTTCTTTAAATTTAATTAGTGAAAAAGAAATAGTTTCTTTACATACTCCAAGAACTATATTAAATTATTCTGAAGATGATGAAGAAGTAAGTTCTTTATGAATTTGAGTATAATTAAATTATATATTTTTATTAAAAAAATAATATTAAAAAATTGTTTTATTTATATTTAATCAATTTTATTAGAAATAAAATATAGTATATATATTTCTTACATTTATTTTTTTGATTAAGAAATTTTAAACTATTTTCTAAGAAAAATAATGTTTTTAAGAAATTTTATTTTCTTTCCAATTAAAAATAATGATTTTTTCCTATATTAGAATAATTTAAAATTTTAATTTGATCAAATAAATATTAATCATTTATATTTCAATTGTTTTTGTGATTTCTTTAAAAAAAAAAAATCTTAAAAAAAATAAAAAATGAAAATATAAAAAAATTAAAAAAAATAAAAATAAAAAAATTTTTCATAAATGAAACCAATACTATTGACCGATTCAATAATATTAGCGAAAATTAATAAATCAGATATCCTAAAATATCATAATCAAAATCCAAATTGTTTATGCATTTTATCAGATGGAAGAATAGTTTCCTCAGGTTGTGATTGTATAATAAATTTTCATAATCCAATAAATTTTGATTTAGAAATGACTATAAAAGAAAAAACAAATAGTATATTATATATAACTCAATTAAAAAATGGAATTTTTGTCTCATGTTCAGAAGATGGTTACATTCACTTTTATGATATTTATGAAAATTCATATAATTTAATTAAAGTAATAAAACCGCATAATAAACCAATATATAAAATAATACAATTAACAAATGAAGAATTAGTTTCTTGTTCATTAGATAAAACAATAATTAATTATGATAATCAATTTAATCCTTATTTTATTATATTAAATGAATTTAAAGATAGAATACAAGATATAATTGAAATAAGGGAAAATGAAATTTGTGCTTGTTCTTCGTATGATGGATTTTTATTTTTTTATGATTTTAATTCCCATATTATTAAAGGAAGAATGAATAAAATAAATATAACACCTTGGAATCATTCTTTAAAAATGATATCTACTTATTTATTATATGTTTTTGGTAAAGACCAAATTACTATTATTAACATTGATAAATATATTATTGTTAATAAAATTAATACTTTAAATTCTGATTTTTTAAGTTGCTTTACTGTTATTAATGATAGATTGATTACTGGAGATTGGAATGGTAATTTAAAAGAATGGAAAATTAATAGAAGTAATGTTATATTAAAAAATACTATGGAAAAAGCTCATTTTACTGGAATTATGTCTATTGATGTTTTACATGATGGGAGATTAATTTCTGCTTCACAAGATAAAACCATTAAAATTTGGAGTTAATTATTTTAATTTAAAAAAGTTAAATAAAATTATATATATTAAACTATTAATTTTTAATTAAATAAAATGGATGATGATAATGATAATGATAATGAATTTTCTCTTTTTAATCCACGTAATATAATTCTCGAAGAAAACAATCCAAATTCTCAAGAAGAAGATCGAAATTCTGTTGATTTTGAGGGTTCTAACAAAGAAAATAGTGTTGAAAATAATCTTAAAAAAAATGTGAAAAACGACGATATTAATAGTAATAATAAAAATAATGTCAATGATTTTAATTATGAAAATGATGAGACTTTATATTTAGAAGATTATATGGATTCAGCAATGATTGATTATGCATTAGGTGTGCAAAAACAAATGAAAACAGACAGTAATTATTATCAAAAAAATAATAATAATAATATTTTTCAAAATCAATTTAATAATAATAATAATAATGTATTTCAAAACCAATATAATAAAAATAATAATAATATATTTCAAAATGAATTTAATAAAAATAATAATAATATTTTTCAAAATCAATTGAATAATAATAATAATGTATTTCAAAATGAATTTAATAAAAATAATAATAATATATTTCAAAATCAATTTAAGAATAATAATAATAATTTTTTTCAAAATCAATTTAATAATAATAATATATTTCAAAATCAATTCGACAATAATAATAATGATATATTTCAAAATCAATTAGACAATAATAATAATGATATATTTCAAAATCAATTAGACAATAATAATAATGATGTATTTCAAAATCAATTAGATAATAATGTTTTTCAAAATCAAATAGACAATAATAATTTCTTTCAAAATCATTTAGATAATAATATATTTCAAAATCAAATAGATAATAATAATCATCAAATTAGAAAAAAGATGAAAAAAAAAATTATTAAAAAAAAAAGAATTGTGAAAAAAAATGAAAAAGGATTAGATCTAAATTACAATAATTCTAATGATAATGATGACTTTCAAAATTCAAATAGTAACAATTATCCAAATGATTTTAACAATGATTTTTTCCAAGACCTAATTGACTACAATAACGATAGCAATAATAATAATGGAAATAATATTATTCAAAATCCATACAATAACAAAAATAATAATATTATTGAAAATGATAATGATAAGAATAATAAGAGTTTTGATTTTAATCAATATATATATGAAAATGAGAATTTTGACTTAGACACTTTTTTAGAAAATTTATATTTATTTGGAAAAAATTCAAAAAATTATTCTGAAAAAATAAAATTTTTTAATGAAATAATAGAATGGGAAACAGGAAATTATGAAACAAGAATATGGACATATAAATCATATGAACAATTAGCATATATATATTGTGAAAGTTTAGATAGAGAAAATTTTTTATTTGCATTAAAAAAATTATTTGAATTAAAAGATGAAGTAGACGATTATTATTCAATTCCAATGATGCAAAATATAATAATAATTCTTCAAAATCCAGAAATAATTCAATTAAGTCGTCCCTTAATATCATCAGTAGTAAAATTACTTCATGAAACAAAAGGAACAGAAACATATTATAAGCAATTATTATCTTTTCTTCAAGAGACTAAATTGTTTTTCATGGAAGATGAATCAAAAGCACAATTTCCAATCAATTTATTATTACCATATATAACAGATATAAAAGTATATAATTTAGAAGTGAATGTAATAGGAAATGAAGAAATGCAGAAAAATATAGGAGGACATTTATATACTCCTCCAAAAAATTGGACAAGTTATGAATTTGATATCTATCATCATTATGATAATGGAGATGAAACATGGTTAAAATGTGATGGTAATATTGGAGAATGGGCTATTGCTTATCATGGTGTTGCAAGAGCTATGAATAATAATATTCAAATTTTACAAATTGTTGAAAATATTTATAAAACTAATTTAAAACCTGGAAGTGGACAAGCTTGTTGTAATGATATTAATATTAATAATTTTACTAAAAATAATTATAAAATATGTGGAAGAGGTGTTTATTTAACTCCTAATATTAGTATTGCTGAATCTTATAGTGGGTTGTTAAACATTGATGGAAAATACTATTCTGTTGTTCTTCAATTTAAAGTTAATCCAAATTGTATTAGAATTTCTAATATAAATAAAGATTATTGGATTTGTGAAGGAAATACTAATGGTGTTAGACCTTATAGATTATTAATAAAGGAAAGAGGAAATAACAGAAGAAGAAAATAAATTTTTGATTTTTATTGTTTTATGTTATTTTGATTTATTTACGAATATATATTAATATGAATTAAAATTTATTATAATATTATGGTTATATTCATTTTTTTTATATTTTAAAAATAAAAAAATCATATAATTCACAAACACTATTATAACAAATATCTCTTTCATATATATCATCTTCAGATATAATTATATTTTTTAATACTTTCATTTCTATTATATCAATAAAATGAAGAGAATCAATCTGAGCAATAAAAGTAATTTTAAAATACAAATTAAACTTAATTACCGTAAAAGATTGGTCTATCCGGATTTGAAATTTACAAAGGAAATTAAAAAATTTTGCAAATCCGGATAACCTGTCTGTAAAACATATATTTTATTAACTTTTTATATTCATCAAATTGAAATCTAAAATATCAATATAATAATAAATATATAGTTATATTTAATTTAAAATATTTTCAAAAGAAATTTTTTGTTCAGCCTAAAATTTCTGGAAAGTAAAAAAGTTTAATCCGGATAGGTATGTCTAATACTTAAAATTTTTTCTGTCCAAACTTTCAAATCCTGATATCCCAGTCTTTTACTGTATTATTATGATTCAAATTTTTATTTTTGTGATTTATTTCAACTCAATTTCTATCAACTCTAACTTTTTATTATTATTAATTTTTATAATCTTAGAGATTTAGGAGTAAATCTGTTTTTATTTAAATTTAAGGACTTTTTATTTTGAACATTATTATTTCTTCAAGTTTTTAATTTAGATTTTTCAAAAGTTGACATTTCATTATCTTTTAATTTATTTGGACTTAAAATATTTTGTTGAAAAATATTTCTTGTTCTTACACCATCATTTTAAAAATTATTTATATAATTTTTATATATATATGTTAAATAAAATTTCATAAAAAAATATAAAATACTTAACAACACTGTATTTTTTTTTTTTTTCTCTCTGGTAATTTATGTTTATTTAAATGAAAACTTTTCCTATTCATTTTTTGGTAATTATTTATTATTTTATTAACTAAATCCATAAAAGCTTCTTCAACATTAGATCCATTTAAAGCACTAGTTTCATAAAAAGAATACTTATAATCTTTTGCTAATTTTTCTCCTTCTTCATAAGAGATTACTCTATCATCTTCTAAATCAGTTTTATTTCCAACTAATATAATTGTAAAATTATTATTATTTGAAGTTATATTTTCTGAAATTAAATCAATCCAATCTTTCACATCTTCAAAAGTTTTTTTTTTTGTAACATCATACACTAACATAACACCTAAACTACTTTTTAAAGGTATTAAACATTGAGATTTAAATCTTTCTTGTCCTGCAGTATCCCATATTTTTAATTTAAAAGATTTTTTTTCTCCATTTTTGTTTATTTCTATATTTTTAGTTTTAAAATCATGTCCTATTGTTGATATACTATTAATATCAAATTTTTCTTTAACAAAATTTTGAATTAAACAAGTTTTTCCAACACAAGTGTCTCCTAAAAGCATAAAATGAATTAAATTTTCATTATTATTTGTTTCCATTTATTTTTCAAAAAATTTATTTGTGTAAATGATTTATTACGTGAATAAAAAAAAAAATATCCGTTTAAGAAACATATTATAAAATTAAGAAATTTAATAATTGAAAGAAAATATCAAAATAATTAATACATAAATTATTTTTAAAATTAAGTTTTTTTTAAAGAAAATTATAAAATAAATATTTAATTATCGATTTTTTTTTGTCAAATTTTACATTTACCAACAATTTTTATTTTTATGGAACATCACATAATTTTATTAATAGTTACTTAAAATCTTTTAAAACTTTTCTATTTCTTACAATAAAATAAATATACATTAAACATATAAAAAAAGATAAAATTTCGGTCTTAAAGAACATTTAGAGGAATTTTTGAACAATTATAATAGTTATTTTTAAATAATATAAACAAGTTTAATAAGAAAAGACATACTTCATTCTAATAATTTTAATGTATCAAAATATGATAAATCAAAGTAATATTTCACTTTTATAAAACTAAAAATATATTAATTTTAATGAGCTAGAAATTATGAATATTTCTGAAATTAATTTTTTTATTTCATTAAAACTAAAAAAAACAATTCATTTTTTAATATATAATTATACTTTTTTAACAAGAAAAATTATAAATGATAAAAAGATAAAATATATTTAAAGAATATTTTTAAAATAGGTAATAAGCATAATTAGTCTAGTGGTAGGACAGCAGCTTCCCAAGCTGAGAACCCGTGTTCGATTCCCGGATTATGCATACTTTTTTTTAAATTCTATAAATATGGAAAGACAAAGATTAAAAAAGAGGAATAAATAATTCCTTGGGTTTATTTCTTATTTTTATATTAAATATGATCCTATTATACTCACCAATAAATTAAACAAGTTTTTTAATTCATAAATCTTTTTTAAATCTTTTATATATTTTTTTTTTAATTTTTTTTCAATTTATTTTTTATTTATTTCTTTCTTTCAAATATTCAAAAAAAATATTTTATTAATGAAATTATCCGACGAAATTTTTAATCAAAAAGATATTATTTTTTCGAAAAGAAAAATTATAAATTCTAATTCATCTTCATATCTTAGAGTAGGAAAAATAAACTTAGAAAGTACTGATTTTAAGGAAATAAATAGAAGAAAAAAAAATAGGATTTTTAGTTCTTTTCTTTCTTCAAATGAAGATACAAATTATAACTCTAATACTAATAGAGGATTAGATAGTGAACTTTATGAAAGATTAAGAAATGAAAATGTTGATTTTATTAAAACTCTTTTAAGATTAAAACAAAAAATGTATAATCAAAGTTTACTTAATCATGAAAAACAAAAATTTAAGAATATTAATGATGAAAAAATTGAAAATTTAAAAATGATGAAAAATAATATTATTAGTCCTTTAGAAATAAAATCAATTCAAAATTCAAGAATTATAAAAAAAGAAAAACCTATAATAATTAAGAATTCAATAAAGAAAGTAAATTATATAGAAAATAAAAAAAAGGAAACAAAGAATTTTTTTCATAATAAAATTGATAATTCTTTAAAAACTTCAAAAACTTCAATTCATTCAACTCCAGTTCAAACTAATATGAAAACTAATTCTCCTTATAAAATAAATAAACAAAGAGCTGTTAGTGAAATTCCAAATAATGAACAAATAAATAAAATTAAACAATTAATGAAAACAAAAAAAACTAAAATTAATAGAAATAAAAATAATCAAAATAAAAACATATCTTCCTCTTCTATAATTAGTATAAATATGACTTATGATATTAATAATAATAATCCTAATAAAAATGTTATTAAAAAATTAAAAGAAAATAAAAAAAAATCTGTTCCAAAAGCTGTAATTAATTTATTTGATGATTTTGATGACATTAATAATAATAAAATTAAAGGTAAATCAGAAGAAAATAAGTTTCATTTTACACATAAAAGAATTAAAACAAATTATTAATTTATTATTTGTTAAAGTAATTATATATATTTAATATATTCAAATACTATTTTTTATTTATTTATTAAATCAAAAATTTTGTTAAATTAATTTTTAGATTTTTCTTTTAAAAAATAAAAATGCAAAATTATAAAATTGAAAATGAACTTTTGGAAAGAATAAAAACTTTAAAATTTTTAAATGAAGAATTAAATAAAAAGCAAAATATAACGGATACAGTTTATATAACAACAAATAAAAGAAAAGAATTTTTAATTAAAACTCTTCAAGACTATGATAATGAAATAAATCTTTTAGATAATGAAATTGATTTTTACTATAATGAATTATTTGGAAGTTTAAATAATCAAAAAAATAAAAAAATATATCGAAATATAAATTTATTAAAAGAATTATTAAATACCAAAACAGAAGATTTAAATAATAGACAAGAAATAATAGAACAAAAAGAAAATCAATTAAAAGAAAAATTATCTCAACTAAATATAGCTCAATTAGAATTATTTAATCAAATGATAACAAAAATAAATAAAGAAGATTTAGAAAATAATATTTTAATAAATACATCAAGTTTAAAATTAGAATATTCTAAAATAAAAAATGATTATATTGAACAAATAACAAATGATATTTTAAAAGAATTAAATGTTACTAAAGAAAAGAAAAAAAGACCTCATTCATTGGATAATTCATCTTCATCATTTTATGAAAATGATATTAATAAAGGAAATAATAATCATAGATTAACTAGAAAAGATTTTTTTGGATTAAAACAAAAAAGACAATTAACTAGAGCAGCTTCTCAAGAAGGAAATTCTAATTTATATTATATAGGAAAAAATAATTTACAAAATACTATTAATAATAGTAATTGCCATAATAATTCAAAAAATAATTTATCAAGAGTTTCTAGATTTCATTCTAAATTCTTTTCTCAAATTGATAATTGATTTTTAATTTAGTAGTATTCAATTAATTATATAAATTAATAGATAATTATTAAATAAAAAAAGAATAATTTTTTTAATTGACAATATTTATGTCAAGTAATAAAACATTAAGGAAAAGAAAAATTCCTCTTCTAATTTCTCCTTCAATAACATTTAAAGACATATTTTATAATATTAATAATAAAAAAAGGAAAAATTCAAAAATTATTTCAATTGTTAATAAGAGTAATTTTAATATTGAAGAAATTAAAAAAAAAAATTTTGAAAAATTATTACCTTTAATGAGTAAAATGATTTTATTAAATGAAATAAACAAAATACAAAGAAATTATGATTATTATATGATAACATTTTTAATTGAAAAACAAAAATCAAAAATTAATTTATATTACACAGAGTCAAAATTAATTTATGACCAAAAAGATTATATAGATAAATTTTATAAATTAAAAGAATCTTTATCATTAGTTCCTAAATTTTTTAATTATTATAAAAATTATTTAAAATATTTTTGTAGACCTTTTATTTGTTATAAAAGTAATCATAATATTATATTAAGACATATAGAAAAAGCAGCAAAATATTATTATAA
>JAEEGK010016952.1_pt1 | contig 15947 bp, 20 predicted proteins | sample 8958771 | NCBI WGS metagenome assembly JAEEGK01 (sample SAMN16246547, study PRJNA631951) | gut metagenome | biome: gut microbiome; feature: rumen; material: SC-attached | host: Bos | place: Iran: Karaj | collected 2018-10
GGCGAATCTCGCATTTTCAAAGCCCAGAAGGTCCGCGCTGAAGCCGGAATTATCCTGCTGATTGAGCTTGCTGCCAACGACCCCCGAGGCAGCCAGGACCGCAACGGCCAGGATGACCAGCCCGATCAGGAGTTTTCCGATGACCTTACCGGTTTTTTTCACCCTTCCATCAGCCTCCCTGCCGCGCCGGAATAGCGCACATCTGTCATATACAGCCCCTGGGGCGGGACCGTGGGGCCTGCAAGGCAGCGGTTTCCGGCATCCAGGATGCGCGGGATCTCCTCCGGCGCCAGCTTCCCCAAGGAAGCATAGACTACCGTTCCCACCATAGCCCGCGCCATGTTGTAGAGGAATCCGCTGGCGGCGATCCGGAAGGAATACAGCTCGCCGTCCCGGCAGATCTCGAAATCATAAACGGTGCGTACCGTGGTCTTCACATTGGTGCCGACACTGCGTACCGCTGCGAAATCGTGAGTACCCAGAAAGCCCTCCGCCGCTCTGCACATCATGTCAAGATCCAGTTTTTCCGGTCGATACCACACCCGCTGAAGCTCAAAGGGATCCCGCCATCCGCCGGATCGGATATAATATGTGTATTCCTTGCGCTTGCATGAAAACACAGCGTGAAAATCTTCTTCCACCGGACAGGCGCCGGTGACCACAATATCGTGTGGAAGCAGGGCATTGATCGCCAGAGGCAGACGGTCCAGGGGGATCGTGCCGCCGGTGCGGAAGTTTGCCAGATACTTTCTGGCATGGACGCCTGCATCCGTCCGCCCGCAGCCGACGACGGTGATTTTCTCCTTATACAGGCGGCTTAAGGCATTTTCCAGCGTCTCCTGCACGGTAGCAGCGTTCTTCTGCCGCTGCCAGCCGTGATAGGCGGATCCGTCATAGCCAAGCCTAATGGCGATGCAGTTCACAGTCCCAGCCTCCGCAGCAGGATCATCACTGCCAGCAACACAGCGCCGACCAGAAGGGCCAGCCAATCGCGCTTCGCCATTCTCAGCACCTTCATCTTTGTGCGGCCTTCTCCGCCATGATAACAGCGGCTCTCCATGGCAGTTGCCAACTCGTCGGCCCTGCGAAAGGCGCTGATGAACAGCGGAACCAGAAGCGGCAGCATGGCTTTTGCCTTCTGGATCAGGTTTCCTGTATCGAACTCCGCGCCTCTGGCCTTCTGCGCATTCATGATCTTGTCGGTTTCCTCAATCAGCGTAGGGATGAAACGCAGAGCGATGGACATCATCATGCTCAGCTCGTGGACAGGCACGCGAAGCTTTTTCAAGGGGCTCAGCAGCTTCTCCATCCCATCCGTAAGCTGAAGGGGCGAGGTCGTGTAGGTAAGCATTAGGGTCCCCGTAACCAGCATCATGATGCGCAGCGCCATGGTGACGGCGGTCCTGACTCCTTCCCAATAGACGCTGATGCGCCAAACCCGGAAAAGCAGATTCTCTCCTCTGGTATAAAACAGATTGAGAAGCGCGGTGATGATGATCAGAATCACCAGCGGTTTCAGACCGCTGAGGACTGCCTTCAGACGAATACGGGAAAGAGCGATGCAGAATACCAGGAAAAGGAACACCAGCCCATAAGAAACAAAACTCTTCGCAATGAAAAGCAGGACGATATACAGGATGGTAAGGATCAGTTTGGTTCGGGGATCCAGCCGATGGACAACGGTATCGCCGGGAAAGTACTGTCCCAGTGTGATGTCCTTAAGCACCTTCACCGCCCCCTTTCAGGCGAAGAAGCACTTCGACGGCTTTATCCACCGTATAGACGCCATCTTCCACGGGAAGACCCCTGCCCCTGAGCAGGGACATGACCTTGGTGACACTGGGAACGGTCAGGCCCATGCTCTCCAGTTCCTCCACATGACGGAACACCTGGCCTGGCTCGTCATCCATGGCGATCGTCCCCTTATTGAACACCACCAGGCGGGTGGCAAAGCGGGCGATATCCTCCATGCTGTGGGTGATATAGATCACTGTCCCGTTGACGGCAGCATGATAGCGACGGATATTGAAGATGATCTCTTCCCTTCCCCGGGGATCGAGACCCGCAGTGGGTTCGTCAAGGATCAGTACGTCGGGGCGCATTGCGATCACACCCGCGATCGCAGCACGGCGTTTCTGTCCGCCGGACAGGTCGAAGGGGGATTTGTCCAGCATATCCGGCTCCAACCCAACAAAAACCGCAGCTTCCAGGACCCTCTGTTCGACTTCTTCCCTGCTGAGCTTCATATTCTTCGGCCCATATGCGATGTCCGCGCGGACCGTTTCCTCAAACAGCTGATATTCCGGGTATTGGAATACAAGCCCCACCTTGGAACGCACCTGCCGGATACGGGAAGGCGACGAAAAGATCTTCTCTCCTTCCACCAGCACGCTGCCGGAGGTCGGCTTCAGAAGGCCGTTGAGATGCTGGACAAAGGTGGATTTCCCGGACCCGGTATGGCCGATGATGCCGATGAATTCCCCCCGGGACGCGTTGAAATCCACGTCTTTAACGGCGACGTGCTCAAAAGGGGTTCCCTCGCTGTATATATGCGTCAGCTTTTTTGTTTCAATCAGCGGCGTCAAGCTTCCGATCTCCTTTGAAAACCTGATACAGCGCTTCTGCGCATTCTTCCACGGTCAGCGCATCCAGCGGAACAGGATAGCCCTGTTTTTTCAGCTCATACAGCAGCCCGACCGTGGCCGGAACATCCAGCCCGTTCGAGCGCATGAGCTCGACCTGGGGAAAGACTTCTCCGGGGGTTCCGTCAGCGATGATCTCCCCGTCGGACATGACGATGAGCCGGTCTGCCCCGATGCATTCATCCATGTGATGCGTGATGAGGACCACGGTGATCCCCAGCTCCCGGTTCAGCCGATGAATGGTTTCCAAAACCTCCCGCCTGCCCAGCGGGTCCAGCATGGCGGTGGGCTCATCCAGCACGATGCAGCGGGGACGCATGGCTACGATGCCCGCAATGGCGACTCTCTGCTTCTGACCGCCGGAGAGAAGATGCGGGGCATGGCTGCGGTATTCGTACATCCCCACATCCCTCAGCGCCTCATCCACCCGCTGCCGGATCTCTTCAGCGGGGACGCCCATGTTCTCGGGCCCGAAGGCCACGTCGTCCTCCACAACATTCGCAACGATCTGGTTATCCGGGTTCTGGAACACCATTCCCACGGTGCGCCGGATATCCAGCAGCTTTTCCTCATCGGCAGAATCCATTCCGTCGATCCACACCTTGCCGCCGGTGGGCAGCAGAATACCGTTGAGATGCTTGGCAAAGGTGCTTTTCCCGGAACCGTTGTGTCCCAAAACGGCGACGAAGGATCCTGATTCAATGCCGATATCCAGGGATTTCAGAATGGGTTCCCCATCGCTTTCCGGGTCGTAACTGAAAACCAGCTTTTCCGTTTGTATGATCTTCATAGTCGCCTCACTCACGCAAGCCAGCGGCAGGCAGCGCCGCAGGGCAGCGTCAAACCGCTCTTTGTTACCGGAAGCCCCAATTCACGGCTTTCGCTTTTCCCTCCCCAGCGTGCGGAAAACACGGTTTCGGTCAGATAAGTAAGTACAGAAGGGCTCAGGCCTGTGGTGTAGGAGCTGATCAGTACGAACAGGGGCTGCGGACTGAGCACGCCTGTGCATAACTGAAGGAAATCCCAAAGGCTGTCCTCCAGCTTCCACACTTCCCCGGTAGGGCCTCTGCCGTAGGAAGGCGGATCCATGATGATAGCGTCGTAGGTCTTGCCCCTTCGGATCTCTTTTTCCACGAATTTCCGGCAGTCGTCCACGATCCACCGGATGGGCTTTTCGGACAGGCCGGATGCGGCGGCATTTTCTTTTGCCCAGGAAACCATGCCCTTTGCTGCATCCACGTGGCAAACGCTTGCTCCCGCAGCCGCGGCAGCGAGGGTCGCGGCTCCGGTATAGGCAAACAGGTTCAGCACGCGGATGCTGCGTCCAGCATGGCGCACAGCATCGTCAATGAAAGCCCAGTTGGAAGCCTGTTCCGGAAAAATGCCGGTGTGCTTGAAATTCATCAGCTTGACATTGAAGGTAAGATTGCCTTCCCGGATCTGCCAGGAATCGGGAACATCCGACTTGATCCATTTCCCGCCGCCGGATTCCGAACGCCGATAAACAGCGTCGGCTCGATCCCAATCCCTATCCTTGGGGGTCTGCCATATGGCCTGCGGATCCGGGCGGCGGAGAACATACTTCCCCCATCGCTCCAGCTTTTCGCCGCCGGAGCAATCCAGAAGCTCATAATCTTTCCAGTGCTCGCTGACCCACATAACTGACCTCCGCCGAATACGCATAGCTCAAGTAATTTTAGAGTATAACACAAAGCCCAATATATCGCAAATGGATTTTTTATGTTTTACAGTAGGTTCATATTTATGCCCAGGAATGATCAGAGGACTGCTGCAAAATACCGAATCCGAAAGACCATGGCACGCAAAACGCATTGGGAGCGGGCAGAAAGCCCGCTCCCAACAGGCTGTCGACAAAGTGTCGACAGCCTGTGAAGCAAAATCAGAAAATGTATTCTGATTTTGCGAAGATATAACGTGAAGGGGGATTCCCATCCCCCTTCACGGATCCCCCATGCGGATCGAAACCCTGAATCACAGGTTTGTCTACAGTCTGTTGGGAGCGGGCAGAAAGCCCGCTCCCAACAACATTTTCATTCGTTTTCTCAGACGGAGCTGTATTTTGCAACAGTCCCCTCGCGGATTCCATTCAGTTCTTTCTGCCGGCAAGCTGCTGCGTGAGCCAGATGAGGAACCCCGGCCCGCCAAAATCCGAACGCAGGATCTCAACAGCCTTTTCCGTTTCCTCCCAAACCAGTCGGCGACAGTACTCTGTGCCCCGAAGGGAGAGCAGCGTGGATTTCCCGTTTTTCTCATCGGAACCAATCGGTTTTCCAAGTTCGGCGGTACTGCTCTCTACGTCCAGCAGGTCGTCCCGCAATTGAAAGGCCAGACCCATAGCTCGCCCGCAGGCGTCCGCAGCACTGAGCTTATCGAAAGCCCCGGCGCACACACAGCCCATCATACAGGCAGCAGCGATCAAAGAAGCGGTTTTCCCATCGTTGAGAGCGTGGATTTCCGCTTCTGTAAGCTCCCGTTCTTCCCCATCCAGATCCAGGAACTGCCCGCCGCAAATGCCCCGGTATCCGGCGGCCTCCGCCAGGATGCGCGCGGCTTCGGATCTCACCTGCGGAGGATTGGGGGATCGAAGAACGGCGCTGTATGCCTCTGCCTGAAGAGCATCCCCCGCAAGGAGAGCCAGCCATTCTCCGAAGACCACATGGTTTGTAGGTTTTCCCCGGCGAAGTTCGTCGTCATCCATGGCAGGGAGATCATCGTGAATAAGAGAGGAAGTGTGGAGCATCTCAATGCCGCAGGCCGGATCCAGCGCGGCGGCGTCCTCACCGCCGCAGGCGCGGCAGAATTCCAGAACAAGGATCGGACGCAGGCGCTTCCCCCCCGCCAGGAGGCTGTAGCGCATGGCTTCCGTCAGTCTGTCCTTCCTGGGCAGGCTCGTTTCCAGCCGCTGTTCGATCAGCCGCTTGTCCGCCTCCATTCGTTATTTATTCTCCAAGCTCGAACTCCGTTTCCTCCGGTGATCCGTCCGTTCCCTTGGAGAGGACGACTACCTTCTTTTCCGCTTCGTTCAGCATTTCGTCACAACGCTTTGCCAGATTGGTCCCCTCCTCAAACAGCTTGACGGAGTCTTCCAGCGGCGCATCTCCTTTTTCCAGCATGCGTACGATCTCTTCCAGCCGCCGCATACTGTCCTCGAAGCTTAGCTTCGCTTTCTTTTCATTTGCCATGTTTCTTCTCCTCATTCATCGCGTCATCGCTGACCCTGCAGTTCAGATCTCCATCGGACAATCGCAGTCGAAGCAGCTGACCGGGAAAAGTATCCTTCCTGCTGCGCAGGATCCTGCCTTCTTCTGTTTCCGCAATGGCATAGCCTCGGGCAAGGACTTTCAGCGGGCTCATGGCGTCCAGCGCGGCTGCTGCACCGGACAAGCTGCTTCGTTTGTCTCCAAGGCTGCTGCGAAATGCCGTCAGCAGAAGCGCAGACGCATGATCCAAAGCCAGACGTCGGTCAGCAACGGAAGCGCCGGGATCCGTCAACGCTCTTCGTTCTCTCAGCTGCCGCAGGCGATCCCGTCCGGAATCCACCTTCGTGAGGATGGCCGTGAGCATCCGTTTTCTTGCGGTCAGCAGCGTTGCGTGGAGCTCCGTTTGATCCGGAACAGCCAGTTCCGCCGCATTGGAGGGCGTGGCTGCCCGCATATCCGCAACATAGTCGGCAATGGTAACGTCCGGTTCGTGGCCGACAGCGGAAATAACGGGGATCTCCGAATCGTAGATAGCTCTGGCAACTCGTTCGTCATTGAAAGCCCAGAGATCCTCGATGGAGCCTCCGCCCCGTCCGGTGATGATCAGATCAGCGACCTTCCATCGATTGGCATAGCGGAGGGCAGAGACGATTTCCGGCGGCGCTTCCATTCCCTGCACACGCACGGGCAGCACAAGGAGCTTCGCTGCCGGAAAGCGCTTCGTGGCCACCCGGATCACATCGCGTACGGCAGCGCCTGCCGACGAGGTGATGATCGCGATCCTTTCCGGATAGGCAGGCAAGGCTTTTTTGTGCTCTCTGTCAAAAAGCCCTTCCGATGCCAGCTTTTCTTTCAGCTGCTCGAAGGCTGCATGCAGGTCCCCCACTCCATCGGGGACCAGATCATTCACGTAAAGCTGGTAGACGCCGTCCCGCGGATATACGGTGATCCGCCCGAGGGCGATCACCTTCATGCCGCTTTCAGGGCGGAAGCGAAGACGCGACGCTTCCCGGCGGAACATGACCGCTTTCAGCGTCGCCTCCTCATCCTTGATAGTAAAATAATGATGTCCGGAGGGGTAGATTTTATAATTGCTCAGCTCCCCGCGCACATAAACACGCTGAAGGCTGCTCTCCCCGTCCAGCAGTTCTTTGATCTGTTGTGTCAGTTCGCTGACGGACCAAACGTTATCCTTCATGATGCTCGCTCTCAATGAAGGACGCCAGGATGCCATTGACAAAGCCTGCGATATCCCTGCCCTCATAGGTTTTGGCCAGCTCCACCGCTTCGTTGGCAGCCACTTTATACGGCACATCGGGCATATAAAGGATCTCATACATCGCCGTCCGCAGGATAGCGGCTGCTACGCGGGAAATGCGGGCAAACTCCCAATTCCGGGAATACTTTTCGATATAGCCGTCCAATTCCGCCGCATGCCCGGATACGCCTTCCGCCAGCCTTCGGATATACTCCATCTGCTTTTCGTCCGGATAGTCGGCATAGACCTGATCCTCAGTTTTCAGTGTGTCGAAGTATTCCGGATCAAAGAAATCATCCAGGAGCTGCCCGATATCCATACGATTCATCACCGTTGCATAACTGAGATGCATGGCGATTTCACGTGCCGTCCTTCTGGTCATAGGTTTCTCTCCTTCAACAGGACAAGGCGCGTTTTCACCCTGGGCGAAAACGCGGCGATCCGATTCATTTATGCCTGCTTTGTTTTATCAAAAGCAATACCGGCAACGCTCACGTTGACAGCGCTCACTGCAACGCCCGTCATGTCCTGAACGGCTTTTGTGATGGCCTCCTGAATATCCCTGGAAACCTTCGTGACGGAATAGCCGAAACGCACATTGATGAACACGTCCACGGACACGCTCTTTTCATCGGTGGTGATGCGGACACCGCGGGACGCATTCCTTCGTCCGATGAGCTCCGCCAGATCCCCGGGGATCCCGGCGGCGGGACCGCCGAAGCCATCCACCTCGCGCATGGCTTCCCAGGCGATAATGGCGATGACGTCCTCGGAAATATTGACGCTGCCGTCCTCTGTGCTGCTGATGATATAATCCTTGTTCTCAGCCATGGCAAACCTCCGTTGAGTGATTCGTACAGGAAAGTATACCACAGGCTTTGAGAAAATGGAAGTCATTTTACCTCGATTATTTTGATCTGTTCCGTGTTCAATTCCGTCTTTTCCAGGACGATATCCGTGATGCGGCTTACTGCGGTAAAGGTCAGGCCGGCAGGCGGCGCCGGGACGGCCACAATGGCACTCTGTGCATCCAGGAACACGAGGCAGTCTTCGAAGCCCTTTGCCATGACCAGGGATTCGATCTCAGCCTCTGCGACGGTATATTGGGTCATCACAGTAATGGCGTCCAAAGCGCCGCTCACGGCCTCAGCCGCAGCGCTCTCACTTTCCGCCGCATCCCGGAGGGTAGAGATCGCGCTGTCACGCGCCTGCTGCCTTGTTAGTCTGGCGGAGGTGAAATACTCCGTCACGGCGCTGGCGGTGCTGACCGCAGGGACCGGGGCTTCGTAATAAAGCCCTTCCCCATCTTCCGCTGCGCCGACGGCGCTGACGGTCTCCTTCGATTCCGTTTCGGAAAGTGCACGCTCCTGCCGGTTGTATGCCCAGTTCAGATAGACTGCTACGCATACGAACAGGATGGCTGCCAGGATGATCGCATTCCTCTTGATGATTTTCATAGCTACCCCCATTTACGCCCTGCGGCGTTTTTTATGACAGCGAAGCAGTTATCGGAAGCCCGGTAAATACTGCGCTGTCCCAAGCCGTTGCCGACTCGTTTACCTTCCAGTCACCACTGTGATCCGATCCGTCGTCAGGCCTGTAAGCGCTGCCACTGCCTGCGTAACGGCCAGCTTCAGGCTGCTGCCGCTGCCCTCGGTTACGATCAGCGCACCTCGGTAGTGCGGATAGGAAATCCTCACCGTCAGCGCTTCGTCGCCGACCCGGGCCACCTCGCTTCGCTGCTCGCTGCGAGCGCTGTCGGTATCGCTTTGCCGGTCTGAATCCAGATTGCGGGCGTATTCCCGCTCCTCAGATGAATCCAGGCTCAGGATCACCGTCACCTTTCCTGCGCCCTCGATGCGGCTGAGTGCCGATTCGATCCGCTTTTCTTCCCCTTCCAGTGAAAAACTGAATCCGGCCGCCTGCGGTGTTTTTGTGTTCGTACTTTTTTTGGGCAGCAGAACAAGCAGGCCCGCACCCATGATCAGCAGTCCCCAAACAAGGTGCTTCGGAATCTTCTTCCATACACTAATCAGCATCGTCCATGCTCCACGTCTGGCGTTCCGGCGGGATACCAAGCTCCCCCTCCAGCAGCAGCGACATTTTATCCCGCTGTTCTTCCGTATAACGGCCGGTCAGGTCGACAGACCATGGGTATACCGTTTCTCCGCTTTCCTTCAGCCGCAGCCGGATACCCAATCGGGGGATCTCCAGTTTTCTTGCCGCATCCCATATATATTCCTCCGTTTCTCTAAGTATGATGCTTCTGTATAGCTCCTGAGAAAGATCCTCCGTATCCTCCGCAAGGGTGCGCATTTGCAGCTTGTACCGTCCCAGTGCCTCCGTCAGCGTATCCGCGTCCAGGCTTTGGAGCGGGCGAACCAGCAGCAGCGTGAGCATGACCGCACAAATCAGCTTTACCGCCCGTTTTTCGCTTCCCTCCGGGATCAGCAGCAGTACGACGGCACAGAAAACCGCTCCAACCGCAAGGGTGCGCACCCATTCCTCCAGAAAACGGATCAAGATACCGTCGTCCTCAGGAAGGAATAGACCGAAAAGAACAGCATAAGCGCTCCGGAGCCGATACAGCCCATCAAGAGAGCCATGCCGTCGCTGAGTCTGCGGAGCAGCCGGGATATCCGGGCTTCTGCCAATTCTGCCGAAATCGCCGAAACCCCCTTCAGGAGCAAATATCTCAACCCCGTCTGCAGAAACGGTGCCAGAAGCACGCCCGCGACAGTAAGCAGCCCAAAACTGCCCAACGACTGCCGGATCACGGCAGCTGCCGATAAGAGGGATGACGCCGCGTCGCCCGCTATGCTCCCTACCACCGGCAGCACAGCGGACACGGTCGTTTTTGCCGATTTTACGATGGCAGCATCCGCAGTATTGGCTGTCAAGGCAGTCAGGCTGAGGTAGAGCGTAAAGGCAAGCACCAGGCAGGTCAGCGCGGTGGCGCCGCACCATTTGAGAAAGCCCAGGACGCTGCTCATCACGCCGCCGCCCACTGCCGCTTCCGCTGCCGCAGCTGCCAGGTAGAGGCGGATCAAAGGCAGCACGAAGCTGCAGCAGATATTCACCAGGGCATTCAGGAAAAAGGCAGCGGCAGAATACTTTGCCGCTGCCGCCGTTACCTGTCCGGAGAGCAAGGCAGCCGAGCCCAGAACCGGCAGCAATGCGTTTGCCACATCCTGTATCTTCAGGAGCGACGCTTCCGCCACAGCCGTTATGCCATCCTGCGAATCCCCAAGCAGCAGCAAAACAGCGGAGGAACCGGCCAGCGCTGCAGCGTCAAAGCCCTCGTCTGGCGGCGCGGCCACCGTCCGCACAGCTGCAAGGAGAAGGACCGTCAGGAGAACGGCGGAGGTATTCCTGAAAGCATTGGGAGATATGACGGTCTTCACCGCACGCAGCGCCAGATCGCCCAAGTAGCCTTCCGCGTCATATCCGCGCAGGACGCTTCCGTAATCCGACAGACCCGTGTCTTCCGCCGCATCCTCCAACTTGTCCACCCCAAGCGCTTCCGCCAGTTCCTCGCTGCTGTCCGTAGCTCTGACCGGACAGCCGAGCAGCAGAAGAAGCAAAAGCATCATGTATATGCAAACACCAATTCGATCATGTTTTGCAGTAAGGGCAGGGATACGCAGAGGATGGCGCAAACGGATGCCAATTCCACTGCGCAGGCCGCGGTGGCTTGTCCCGCTTCCCTGCAAAAGGAAGCGGAAGTGCGGCCCAGCAGCGCAAGGCCAAGGCTTTTGAGGACCGGGACCGTCAAGGCAGCAGTCAGGCCGGAACGTTCCCCAGCCCTGCGCAGAAGCGCTTCCGCGCCGCTCAGGCTCTGGATCGCCGCGGTGAAGATCATTGCGGCTGCGGCCAGCCCCAGCAGCAGCGCTTGTTCTTCTCTCTCCTTCCGTAATGCAAGAGCCAGCAATGAAGCGATGATCCCCAGCGCTGCGCATTTCCAAAAGATCTCCATTCTTTATCCAAAGAGGCGGCGGATCAGATCGAACAGCTCGCTGATCTCTTTGACGACCATCACAAGTGCAGCGACAAGTCCGGCAATCGTGACCATCAACGCCTGTTCCTCCCGCCCGGAGCGGTTCAGGAGGACCGTCAGCACCGTTACGATGATGCCAAGTGCAGCCAGCTTGAAAACCAGATCGATATTCATTCCTCATCCTCATAGCAGCAGAATCGCAAGCGTCGCGCCGGCGCCGGCCCCCAGCGCTGCCCGCAGGCGGCTTTTCCTCAAATGCTCTTTTTCTTCCAGCTCAAGGAACAAAGCGAGCTTTTTTTCCGCAGCGAGGATTGCATCCGTCTGCTGCACGGTACCGCTTTTCCCAAGGATGCGTCCAAGGTTCTCCAGGGCCTGCATTTCCTCCGGAAGCAGGCAGAGAGACTCTGTCTCACGCAGCGCCATTTCCCATGCGGCGGAAAATGGCAGTTCCCGTCGGGAGAGATTGATGGACGCCGCGCAGAATAATTCTGCCGCAGGCTGTTTCTCCCTCACACCGAGCTTCTCAAGCAATTCCGGCAGCGGCGTACGCCGCTCGGTCAGCTCCGTGCGCAGATCGCTCATGGCATACATCAGTTCACGGAGCGCCCGGATCCTTTGCCTGGAACGAAGTACCTCGTTCATGCTCAAAAGACTGCTGCAGAGTACGATCAGCACCGCTCCGATCCATCGCATCATTTCAGTTCCTCCAGGAAATAACGTCTTCCTTCTCTTCTGCTTTCGATCCTTACAGCCAGATCAAAGCGGCCTAAGGTTATGCCTCTGCGAAACAGCTCCTGCATGTCACCGGCATGCGCGGTGGCCAGCACATCCGCGCCGGCTGCAGGTCCCGAGGACAGCAAAGGCAGTTCCGCCGCCGCAAGCTCATCCACCGCCAGCACCTGGGGAGACATGGTGCGCAGAAGCATCTCTGCCGCCTGCAATTTCGGACAGCCCTCGATTACGTCTGTATGTCTGCCGATATCGAATTGCGGTATGCCTTCGCTCATCGCCGCCAGTTCTCCCCGCTCGTCCACCAGAGATATCCTTGTCCCTCCGTCAGAGATCCGACGCACCAGGTCCCTGAGAAAGGTGGTCTTGCCGCCTCCGGGGACGGAATAAACAAGGACGCTGCGCCCGAGGAGCGCTTTCAGCAGTTCATCCGTAACACAGGCGATCGCGTGGGGGATTCGGATGCTGACAGAAGAAATGCTGCGAAATCCGGCCGGTCTTCCTTCCCGCAGGAGGACGCTGCCGCCAAAGCCAAGGCGATATCCGCCTTCAGCGGTGAAGTATCCCTCTTTGAGACTTTCTTCAGCTGTGTAAAGGCTGCATTTTGTCGCCCGTTCCACCGTCTCCTCAATCTCTTTCCTTCCCACTGTTCCATTCAGAAGCACTGTCCTTCCAGACAGGCATAAGCAAGCTCCCAGGCCGCAGCGAAGCCGTATCTCCTCCGTTTCCATCCGAACCTCTTTCGGCTGGAACAGCGCTTCCGAACGCAGTGCGCCGGGAAGCATGGCTGCTGCCCGGTCGAAGCGTTCCGTTCCGCTCATGATTCCACTCCCTTCCTTTGTTTGCTTTATGACTATGCAGCGAAATCGCCGGACATGAAAAAACCTCCGCGCCGGCCGGCGCGGAGGTTTTTTCGCACGGTTCTTTTGGTTTTACTTGACCTTTATCGCTTTCTTTTTCCCCTTCAGCAGATTCCATAGGGGACCGGCTACGCAAACGGAGCTGTAGCAGCCGGAAATAACGCCTACCATGATCGGCAGGGCGAAATTCCGCAGAGAGTCTACTCCCAGGATCAGCAGGAAGATGATCGGAAGCATCGTGGTCAGCGTCGTGCCCAAGCTGCGGCGGAGGGTCTGTGTGATACTGCGGTCCACCACGGCGGCGAAATCCTCATGACCGCCTGTGCGCTTCACATTCTCACGAATGCGGTCGAATACAACGATAGTGGCGTTGATGGAATAACCGATGATGGTCAGCGCTGCGGCAATGAAGTTCATGTTGAGCTGGATGCGGAAGATCACATAGCAGCTGAGCATCACACACAGATCGTGCAGCAGGCAGATCACGGCGGCCAGGCCGGAGCGGATCTCAAAGCGTACGGTGATATAAACAAGGATCAATGCCGCCGCTACGATGGAGGTAATAAAAGCGGCTTTTGTGATGTCCCTGCCAACGGAGGCAGACACGAAGTTGCTGCTTTCCAGCCGGATCTTGTCCGCCCCGTACAGCTCCATAAGCCCGGTGCCCACGCTGTCCCGCTGTTCCGTCGTCAGCTCCTGGATGCGAATGTTCACGATGGTGCCGCGATCACCCGCGCGCACTACGGCGGAAGGCCTGACCCCCGTTTTCTCCAGCACCATATCCGCGACCTGCGCGGAAATCTCACTGTTGACCGGCTGGCCGATATCATATTCCAGCACGACGCCGCCGGCGAAATCGATGTCCAGATTGAAGAGATTCACACCAAAGGGAAGCAGGAGCAGCGAGACAACGGCAGTGATGCAGAGAACTGCGGAGATGATCGCCGTGATCTTCCCCTTGGAGACGAATCCGATGCGTCTGTTGATGCTTTCGGCGGGAACTCCCGTCCGGGGAAGCCCATACATAAAGGGATTGTACTTCCGAAGTCCGGCAAAAGAGCGCAGAATCGCCCTGGGGACGATCAGCATGCAGATCATACTGAGCACAACGCCGATCAGCAGCGTCTTGGCAAAGCCCAATATGGTGCCCGTACCCTTCCAGAGAAGGACAAAACCGGCGATCATGGTGGTGATATTGGAATCCAGGATCGCGGTGATCGCCCTCTTGAAGCCTGCGTCAACCGCGCTGCGCAGAGTCTTTCCCGAGATCAATTCTTCCCGTATGCGTTCGTATATGACCACATTGGCGTCCACCGCCATGCCGATCGTAAGTATGATGCCGGCGATACCGGGCAGGCTGAGATTCAGCTGCATGGCGGACATGACCACCAGGAACAGCGCAATATAAAGCACCAGGGCCAGATCGGCAATGACGCCCGGGATCCTGTATACGACGATCATAAAAATCATCACAAGGATAATGCCGATGATGCCCGCGGTGATGCTTGTTTCCAGGCTGCGCTCACCCAGGGAAGCGCCCACCGCCTGCAGCTTGGTATCCTGCAGCTTGAAGGGCAGCGCGCCGGAATTGATGATGCCGGCGAGATAGGTGGCGTATTCCACATCGCTGCTGTCCCCCAGCTGGATAATGGGGGAATCTGTATCGATGCCGGTAGATGCATACTCTTCGCTGACGCGGGGGGAGCTGATGACTTCTTCATCCAGAACGATCGACACCCAGCGCAGATCAGGGTCGCTGAGCGAGGCCACGTTCCTTGTGCCGTCCCGGAATTTTTCACGGCCCGACTCGGTCAGCTTCAGGGAAACAATGTACTCATAAACGCCGCCGGTCCCCGTAGGCATATAGGCTGCCGTGGCGGATTCGATATCCTCGCCGGTGATGATGGCACGCCCGGTATGATCGCGGAATTCGATGACGGCGGTACTGCCCAGCATCTGCAGGGCCTGCTCCGGATTGGAAACATTGGGGATCGAAACATTGACGCCCTTGTCACCGGAAAGGACCACGGAGGCCTCCGTATAACCCATGCTGTTGAGCCGCTGCCGGAGCATGGTCTGCACAGCTTCCATGCTTTGCTTCAGTTCGTTCTCTGAGATACCGTCGGGCACGACGGCTTCATAGGTGATCTCGCTGCCGCCTACAAGATCCAGGCCCAGGGAAATCCCGTCCTGCAGGGGCTCGATGCTGACAACGCCAAGGTTAAAACCGAAAAACACACCGAACAGCAGCAGTGCGATGATCAGCACTACGACGCCGATGCTCAGAATACATTTCTTCATAAATCCAACGACTTTCTTTTAGTATTATTGACTTAGAATTCCGAGATCCCGGAAGCGCTGCGGAAGCTGGCGCGGCTGCGCCGCACACCGTCCAAAGCCTGATTCAGCGTGTCCTCCGTGCGCTTGAGCAGATCATCCGCATAAGCGCTGGAAGCGCGGCGGAGCTCATCGGATTTCTGCCGGGCTTCATTCACGATATCTTCTGCTCTCTTTTTCGCGGCGATGACGATGCTCTCTTTCTCCACCATACGAGCCGCTTCGGCGGAGGCATCCTTCTTCATCTGCTCCACTTCCTCCTGGGTCTTGCGGATCACCTCCGCCCTGGCATTGACAAGCCGCTTGGCCTCCGCGACTTCTGCGGGAAGCTGGGCCCGGATCTCATCCAGCAGATCCAATGCGTGATCCCTGTCCAGAATGCATTTATCCACACTGAGGGGGAAGCCCTTCGCGTCGGAAATCGATGCATACAATTGATCGAGCAGTTCGTTGATACCGCTTGCCATGATTATTTACGTCCTTTCCCTTCGTATTTTGCTTCAATCTCTCCAATGATCTCCCGAGGCGCGAAAGCGCTCAGATCCGCACCGAAGAGCGCCAGCTCCTTGACGGCGCTGGAGCTCAGATACATGTATTTTTCGCTGGCGGGCAGGAAAAAGGTCTCCAGCTCGGGATTGAGGCGCTTGTTGATCAGCGCCATCTGACATTCCTTTTCATAGTCAGAGACGGCGCGCAGGCCCCGTACCACCACTCCCGCGCCTTTCATTCGGGCATATTCCGCTACCAGCATATCGGAGGAATCCACCTCCACATTCGGAAACCTCTGCGTCACCGTCGTCACCTGACGGACCCTTTCTTCCATGGTGAACAAAGGATTCTTATCCTTATTATACATGATACAGACAATGACCCGGTCAAATACCCTGGAGGCACGCTTGATGA
>JAEEGK010016954.1_pt1 | contig 15946 bp, 13 predicted proteins | sample 8958771 | NCBI WGS metagenome assembly JAEEGK01 (sample SAMN16246547, study PRJNA631951) | gut metagenome | biome: gut microbiome; feature: rumen; material: SC-attached | host: Bos | place: Iran: Karaj | collected 2018-10
CCGGCGGAGTATATTCGAAACAGGCGCCTTACTCTGGCCGGGCTTGAGCTTGTGGATGGCAGCAGTAAAATAATCGACCTTGCATTGAAATATGGATACGAAACGCCCGAGAGCTTTACCAAGGCTTTTTCCCGATTCCACGGATTTTCTCCCATGCAGGTGCGTAAGGGTAGCCCGCTTAAATCTATGAACCGTTATACTGTTCGAATCACGATTGATGGAGGAACGATTATGGAGTACAAAATCGAAAAATGGGATGAGCTGGATTTGTTAGTCCACGCTAACGACTTTCATGCCGAGACCAGCGACCAGGAGATTCCGGCTTTCTGGGACCAGTATTTTTCTAATGAGACCACGAAAAAGATTCCGGGTTATCTTGGAGTTTGTGCTCAGGGTAGCGGGCCCGGCGGGCTTGCGGATAAGAGCGATGTTTTTAAGTATGGGATTAGCTGCCGTGCGAATGAGATCGAAGGTCTGGTGGCCGCCGATGGATCTGTGAATGCTGCCAAGATTCCCGAGGGCTTTGAGATTATTCACATTCCGGCTTATACCTGGGCGGTCTTCAAATGCGTTGGTCCTGCGGGCGAGGCTATCAGCGAAGGTTGGGATAAGATTTACAAGGAGTGGCTCCCTTCTGCCGACTACGAGCGCATCCTGGACTACGATATTGAAAATTATCTTCCCGGCGATTCTTCTGCTGCAGATTACGTTTGCGAGATTTGTCTTCCGGTGAAGAAGAAGGAGTAGGATTTTTTGTTGGGCGTTACCCGAGAAGCGTCGCCTTTCAGCCGCCGCTCCTCGGGTCGGGCTTTCCGGGGTTCCGCTATCGCTCCATTCCTACGTTCCGGTGGTTTCGATAAACTCAACCACCTCCACTTCGGAACAGCCCTTTCAGGGCTGCCCCTACAATCCCTAACGCTCAGCCACCCATGCTTCGCATGCCTTCGCAGCAGAGCTGCTCGGAGACTCGCTCAAAATGCTTCGCCGGAGCATTTTGCCGGCTTTCAGCCGTCGCTCCCTAGGTGGCCACTCGCAGGCTTTGTCTGCTTCTGCTGCTCCATGCCATAATGCGGGCGGAAAAAGGAATGGTTCGGTTAAATAACAATAAAAACTTCCTAAAATGAATAAGTTAACATATAAATAGCTATAAACATCTAAATTATATGTTAACTTATGGAAACAATCCTTTTATTTATTAAGAAAAAACATATAAATTAGGGAAATTAGTTAAAATATATGTTTAAAACCCAGGATTCCACGCAAAAACATGTTCAAATACTACAAAAAAATGCATTTTCAAAGGTTTTAAACATATAAATTATTAAAAATGCTTTGATTATATGTTAACTCATCCAATATACCAGTGCTTCTCAATTTACAAAACATATAATTCCCTGAAAAAGTCGAAAAAATATGTTTTAATCAGAAATTCCTTGTCAGAACACCAATTTGCATTTATCTTTATAGTATGGAATCTGCCAAAGAAAGCGGGCTTCAGGGAGTGTTATCATTAAAAAACTGGAATTACTATCGCCATCCACATTTATTCCTCAGATTGAATCCCGCATCGCTGAGTTGGAAAATGCACTTAAAACAAAGCAATTTGCGGTAAAGAAAAATCCATCCGGATTAGTGCGAATTGTAAGGCAAAAAAATTATCTGCAATTTTACAAACGCTCCTCCCCCTCAGATGCACAGGGAACCTACATGCCCCGCTCACAGGAAAAGCTGGCCCGCACTCTTATCCAGAATGATTACGACCAGAAAACTATTCCGGCAATCGAAGCAGAAATTAAAGAGCTCAAGGATTTTCTAAAAGCCTACAAAGAAAAATGCAGCGACACGGTTTACAAAAAACTTGCATCCACCCGGCAGGAAGTTGTTACGCCCCTTACCCTGGATGACGAACAATACGCCGCTGCCTGGCTCAAGGTGGAATACCGTCACAAGAAATTTACAGAGGATGCGCCACAACTTTTTACCGACAACAATGAACAGGTGCGCTCCAAGTCCGAAGTAATTATTGCAAATGCCCTCAAGGCGGCGGGGGTGCCTTATCGTTATGAGTTTCTACTTTTGCTGGATAGAAATGCAGGAGATAATTTTGGAAGCGCAACGGATAATGATGGCTCTGCTCCTGCCACAGTTTCTGCAAAATCCAACACAAAAAACTCAGACTCCTACGACCTGGACATTTGTAAACTGCATCCTGATTTTTATTGTCTGAATCTTCGGACCCGCCAGGAGTTTGCCTGGGAACATTTTGGCATGATGGATGATTCCCTGTATGCGGCCAGTGCTACCGAAAAACTTGAACTCTATGCCGAGAACGGATTTTTCCCTGGCAAAAATCTCATCATTACAATGGAGACCTCGGCTAAGCCTCTTTCATCAAAGCTTTTGAAAAGTGTGATTCAAACATATTTGAAATAAAAAATTGGAGAATAAAAATGTCAAAAGTAAAAGGCAAATTAGGAAATGATTTTTGTCCGCAGTCGCTTTTTTTGTATGGAACTAAAAAGGATGATGGCACTCCGGACTTTGGACTTTTCTGCTGGTTCAGTTATGCTACGATAGAAGTTGAAAAAGAGCTTCGTATGGGTGTGATGGCTTGCATCGGCGAAGAAAAATTAACAAAGGATTTAATCCGCAAGAACGGAGTTTTTTCTGCAAACCTTGTAACGGAAAAATTGCTTCCACTTGCTGATTATTATGGTTGTACCAGTGGCCGCGATAATCCTGATAAAATGAAATACTGCCCGACTCTTGAATGGGGCCAGGTGCTTGATGTTCCAACAATTGCAGAAAGTCCTGTCAGCTTTGAGCTGCGTGTTGTAAAAGAGATTCATGCTGCAGAAGGCAGTGATATTTTCCTTTGTGAAATCTGCAATGTTATGATAGAAGAAAAACTCAAGGATAAAACTCTGCCTTTTATGGAGCGGCTTAAACTTGCAGCTCCGGTGATTACTCCTGGCGAAACAACCTATATTTCCATTGATGGACGGGAACTTGGACGATGGGGCCAACCAATGAAATCGCTTACAAATTGAAGTTGACGGTGTAAATTATTCTTTTTTGTGTTATCATAAAAACAAGATGGAATACTTATTTACAGAGCGTGCTCATTTAGCCTGTCCTAACATGTGCTTTGCAATTGCGGCTTGTTTAGGAAAGTCTTTTGATAAAGAAAGAATTGAAGAGAGTGTAGCGAGACTGGCGGAGGCGCATCCTTTTTTAAGAGCCCGGCTTGCTTATGAAAAAGAAACAAACTCTTATTTTTATGATGTGAAAGAGCAGACTCAGGTTGAAGTGATTTTCGCGGGGGAGCTTTGTGGAGAGACAGGGGATGCTGACGATTCAAGAAAACTTTGTGAGCCTAGCAGAATCGCCAAATCTCAAGAAGCAATGGAAAAGGTTTTGGACAAAGGAAGTCTTGCGCCAGTTGTTGAGGAAGATATAATCACTTCTCCAAAAGTCCTCGAACAATTCCAAAAGCTTACCGCCCGCGACTGGAATCTTTTTAGTCAAGGACTCTTGAAAATTGCAGTTTGGAATGCGGGTGATAGAACAGTGCTTCTTTTTTATTTTCATCATTTGCTGGCAGATGGTCGTGGTGCACTTGGACTTGTCCAGGAGTTTGCGGATTTTTATGCTGATGATATTGAGCCTAAAGCTGCCCCAGAACATTTAATTACAAAAGAGGATTTACCTGCGAACTCAAAGCTTTCTTTTATAAGTCGGGCTTTTGTAAATTATGCAAACCGCCAATGGAAAAAAGAAAATCATCAGCTTTCTTATGAAGAATATCATACCTTTGCAGATAGGTTTTTGCAGGAGGATTTTATAGAGCATTCACTTGAAGTTGTTAGTTTTGACAAACTTACAGACATCCACGCACAATGCAAATCTCACAAGGTTTCCATAAATGATTATCTTCTTGCAAAAATGTTTACAGAAGAAAAAGTGGACAGCATTGTTATGGCCTGCGATTTGCGGAATCAACTTGCCTGTTATAATCAGGGTGCACTTGGAAATTACGCGACTGCCTTTAGTGTGAAGTTCAAGCCGGGGAAATCCGCTGACGGCATTGCCTCCGACAACTCAATAACATCTACCAACTCTACAGGCATCTTTTCTCTGGCCCAAAAAGTCCATAATCAAATACAGAAAAAGTTGAAATCTCCAAAAGACCTCTACCTCGTTTTACAATGCTATGCCTCGCTGGAGCCAGGACTCTTAGATGCCTCAATGATTTCCAGCTGTGGAGCCTTTGACAGCAAAACCGCAAAGTTCATAGGAACTAACTTCTTCAACTACGATAAAGCCAAAGGATACAGCATCACAAATCTTGGAAAAATTGAAAGTAAAAATATTGAGACCGCATTTTTCATTCCACCGGCTTCTCCTGCAATAAGGAAAACTCAAGGTGTCCTTACCGTAAATGGAGTCATGCGGATTTGTACAAGCCAAAGAAAATAAGAAGGGGAAATAAATGCAGTTAGAAACACAACGTCTGATTTTACGCGAATACACAATGGACGATTTTGATGCTCTTTATGAAATAATGTCCGATGCAGAAACTATGCAGCATTATCCTGCTCCTTTTGACCAGGCCCGGACCCGACGATGGATTGAATGGAATCTGGAAAATTATCAAAAATATGGCTGGGGACTTTGGGCTGTAGTTCTAAAAGAAACAGGCGAGTTTATTGGGGACTGCGGAATCACACTGCAGGATATTGACGGTCAGTTACTCCCGGAAATTGGTTATCACATTCACAAAAAATACTGGCGCCGGGGTTTTGCAAAAGAAGCTGCTCGGGCTGTCCGCGACTGGGTTTTTGAAAATACAGATTACGACACCATTTATTCTTACATGAAATATACAAATGTGGCTTCCTATTCTACGGCGCTTGCAAACGGTATGAAAAAAGTGAAGGAATATCCTGACCCGAAAAATGAAATTTCTTACGCCTATGCAATTACCCGCAGTGAGTGGAAGGAATTAAAAAATCAGCATCTCAACTTTCTTTTGGACCTGGATCAGACTTTGTTAAACTTCCACGCATCGGAATATATTGCCTTAAAGATTATTGTGACTCAAAACGGTTTTGATTTTTCGGACCAGCTTTATGAATATTTTAAGGCCCGCAATAAGGAGCTCTGGCTTGATTTGGAAAAAGAAAAGATTACAAGAAGCCAGCTTTTTGAAACCCGATTTAAATTGCTCTTTGAAAAGTGCGGCGCTGACACAAGCAAAATGGATCTGCTGAAAATCAACAGCGACTTTATAAAGGAGATGGCCCGGAACGGAGTTCTTATGGATGGAGCTCTGGACTTTGTAAAAAAGCTTAGCAGCCAGATTAAGAATGCCCGGATTTACATTATTACAAATGGTGCCGTTGTAAATGCCCAGGGCCGCCTGGAATCTACAGGACTTAATCAGTATATAAAAGAATCTTTTGTAAGCGAGGCAATGGCTTATTCAAAACCTGCAAAAGAATATTTTGATATTGTCCTGAACAAAATTGCTGAGCCAAAGGAAAACTGTATTGTCATCGGCGACTCTCTTTCTTCGGATATGCTTGGTGCAAAAAATGCGGGGCTTACTTCCTGCTGGTTTATGCCTCAGGGTGAGATTGAAAAATCGATGAAGGAATATGATATTGATTACAAGGCAGACAATTTTGAAGAATTATTTGAGGTTCTGAAAGGCTGGGCGAAATTAAGATAGAATAATCTATAAATGCTGTTGTATCTGCTGTAGATGCAATGACTTATGCAAAAATAAAAAAGAGTGATATGAAAATGCAAAAGATTTCAAAAGAAGACGCAAGAGATTTTCTCGTAAATTATCAGGGATTGAACGGGGCAGAAAAACGTAAGGGCCCCGCCGGAGTTATGGATTATTTTAATAAAGTCCATTGCGTACAATTTGACCCTCTTGATGTTGTTGGCCGCAATACAGATCTGGTTTTACAGTCTCGTATAACTAACTACCGTTCGGAAGTTTTACAAGACCTGCTTTACAAAGACCGTTTCCTTTATGACGCTGCCGATAAAATGATTTCCATTATCCCGACTCAAGATTATCCTGCAATGGCAAGAATCAGACAAAAAACTGTAGAGCAGTTAAAGGATATTTTGGCATGGAGAAAATCTCTTGCAGCCCTGGATTTGCTTGACCAAACAAAAGAATATATAAGCAAAAACGGCCCGCTGCCTGCAAGTAAAATAAAGATAGGTCAGAGTGTAGACTCCGGACCCTGGGGACACAAAAAGCTTTCCAGTGCAGCCTTGGATTATCTTTATCATTCAGGCGTTCTTGGAATAAGCAGTAAGCAGAAAAATCACAAGGTTTATGATCTGGCAGAAAGACTTTTTCCACCGTCATTACTGAATGCAACTGACCCCTTCAAAGACGACGAAGATTTTGCTCGCTGGTATCTTAAGCGACGTATAGGAGCTGTTGGTCTTGTCTGGAATAAAAACGGTGGTACCTGGCTTGGTTTTTATGTCTCTGATAAAAATCTGCGAACTCAACTTATAAACGAACTTGTTGCTTCCGGCGAACTTTTAGAACTGGCAATTGAAGACTCAAAAGAAAAGTTTTATATCCGCTCAGAGGACGCCGGCCTGCTTGGAAAACCCGCCCGCAAAAATATCGCACAATTCATCGCTCCACTGGACAACCTTATCTGGGACCGCGGCCTTATAGAAGAGATTTTCAACTTCTCTTATTCCTGGGAAGTTTACACTCCTGCCGCAAAAAGAAAGTTTGGTTATTATGTTCTTCCTGTCCTTTATAAAAATCAGTTTATTGCCCGCTTTGAACCCGAACCTAACCGCGGGAAAAATCCTCTGCAAATAAAAAACTGGTGGTGGGAGCCAGGTGTAACAGTAAATGATCAGATGCTAGCTGCCATAGAAAACGCCTTTACCCGCTTTAGTAATTTTCTTGGAGTTGATATGATTGAAGAAAAATATTGGAGAGAGAAATTAAGAATCCAGTAGGAAGAAAGCTGCTGAAAAGCATTCCGCCAACAGTTTAAAGTTAGGAAAAATATTTTATGGAAAAAATTGAACTTAAAACAGAACGTCTTACCCTTCGACCAATCCAACTGGGCGATGAAAATCAGATTCACGAATATGCTGGCGACAAAGAAATAACAATGATGTTTTGGTTGCCTAACAACACCTTTGAAGAAACGGTTGATTTTGTAAAGCGCAATGTAAAAGAATGGGAATCAGAGAATCCTACTGATTTTGAGTTTGTCATAATTTATGAAGGAAAAATAATTGGTGGTTGTGACTGCGACCTTGGACATAGCGAGGATCATTCTTATGCAACTCTGGGCTGGATTATAAATAAAAAATATCGTCAGCGTGGTTTTGCTTCTGAAGCCGCTGCTGCCATGCTGGATTTTGCCTTTACAAGACTTGATATTCAAAAGGTTTATGCCCAGTGTGATTGTAAAAATCAAGCTTCTTTTGGAGTGATGAAAAAAATTGGAATGAAGCTGGTTGATGATAAAGGCACTCGTACCTATCCAAAAACTGGAATTACTTCGGGCGAGTTTACTTGCCTGATAACAAAGGATGAATGGGAAAATAAATAGCAATTTAATAATCCGCGATGCCCACCTTTCGTATGCAAAAAGGCTTGTAGGGGATATTAAAGCTGGTCTACATATTCATCAACAATACTCAAAACCGGTCCAAGGTAAGTTTGTCCAAACAAGTTCAGATGATTTAGAAGTTGATATAAATTATAGAGGTCACGCCTGTCTTCATAGCCGGGTTCCAGAGGATTTGTCTCAAGGTAGGCATCATAAAACTTTTGTGGAAAACCGCCAAAGAGCTGAGTCATTGCAAGGTCTGCTTCCGCGTGTCCAATGTAAGTTGCTGGGTCAATCAGCATGGCTTTTCCCTCTGGGCCGCACATTACATTCCCGTTCCAAAGGTCACCATGCAGAAGACTAGGGTGGGCTGGCTCCGTAAGAAACTTATCCAGATGATCCAGCAGCTTTGTAATTTTATTTTTTTCGTCCGGGCTAAAATATGAATTGGCTGCCTTGAACTGTGGAGAAAGACGATTATCGCGGAAGAAAGAAATCCAGGAAGAGCAGAGTGTATTTACCTGCGGTCGGGCGCCTAAAAAATTATCCTGAAAAAATCCAAAGGATCCGTTGCAGTTATCATCCGGCCAAAAAACTCTTGTATCTGCTTTGTGAAGAGCTGCCAGTTCTTGTCCAAGTATTTCCCAATAGTCATCACGGGCTTTGGCAGATTTAATGAATTTTAAAAGTAAAAAACTGTAGCCTACATCTTCGCCGTCGTCTGTTCCGGTGCAAAGAATTTCTGGAGTTGCGATTGTGCCAGTGGAAGCAATAGCTGAAAGCCCTGCGGCTTCGGCAGTAAAAAAATCTGCATTTGTCTTGGAGTTGGCTTTCATAAAAATGCGGTCGCCGGTGTTAAGTGTCAGAGCGTAGGCCTTATTAATGTCTCCACCCGAAAGTCTGTCGGTCTGAGTAATCGCAACAGTGTTTCCAAAAAGAGAAACCAGAGCCTGTGCCAGCGAAGTAAAATGTGGGGGAAGGGAAGTCTTTATGTTATTTTCTTTATTCATTTTTACAGCCTCGATAAATTAGTCAAAAATTATAGTTTTATCTTCAAGTCCGTGGGCGCTGATTGTAAGTTTTGTTTTTCCTTTATCATAGCCTGAACGCAAAACTGCACAGGCGTGTCCCTTGTAGCTTACAGTCTGATTGTCGGTGTAGTTCTCGTCGGTAATAGGATTGCCGGAACCAAAACCCGCAAGCAGTGCAGCTCCCTGAACTTTTGCTGTAAGATTGATTTCTGCGTCTGGAACAAACAAGCCCTGTTCGTCAAGAATATCAATCATTACAAAAGCGGCATCGTGACCATCTGGGGCCAGAGACTTTTTACTACATTTTAGTTTTATCTGAGCCGGCTGACCTGTAGTGTAAAGTAAGTCTCGACTAACTTCCTGACCGCCCCTATAACTTATAGCTTCAATTTTTCCAGGCTCATAAACTGCTTCAAACTCAGCAAGGTTTGGCAGAGGCCTTTCAAAAGAAACTTTTTTCCTGCCTATAGATTTTCCGTTTATTAAAACTTCAACTTCTTCTGCTCGTGAAAAAACTGCAATCTTAACAGGCTTTCCTTCAAAACCGGGATAAGTCCAGTTTTTGTTGAATTGCGGGAAGCCCCAGAAAGTCATCATTTCTACTTTGTCAAAAGCCTGCGGAAGTCTTGTATATAAATGAGTTTTTTCAGAACCCCATACAACGCTACGATATTCTCCCTGAGGAAGCAGCAGGCCTGTGATATCATAATCTGCATCTTGGGCAGTTCTGTAAGGAAAGTGCGATGTCTGCTGGGGCATAATTTCCCAGGGCTTTTTATTTACAATCGGGTCATTTTTATCTGCATAAAAAGCTTTACCAAGTCCTGCTTCTCCAAGATAGTCCCAGGCAGTCCAGGTAAAGTCGCCAATTACATAAGGATGTTTTTCAATAAAAGGCCAGCGGTATCCAATCTGATTTGGAAAATTTTCTGAACCAAGAATTACGCGTTCAGGAAACATTTCGTGGTCTTTTTCATACTGGTCTTCCATGTAGTTGTAGCCCACAATATCAAGGCCGTTTGTAAAAGGTTCCGTTGCCCGCTCCCACAAATTTTCATAAACTCCGATGTTTACATTCTGAGCTTGATACTGACCCTTGGCAAGCATGTCATCAAGACCGCTCCAGAGAGAACAGATTCCATTACTTACAGGTCGGCTTGCATCCAAGTCTTTGATAGTCATGGCTAACATAGTAGACCTTGTATATCCTTGTGCAAGGCCGGCACGTTCGGGAATCTCATTTCCGGTAGACCAGATGATTACTGCAGGGCTACTGCGGTCGCGTTTGATAAAGGCTGTTAAATCTTTTTTCCAATTTGCTTCAAAATACTGATTGTAATCTCCAGCGCGTTTTCCAATCCACCAGGCATCAAAGGCTTCGTCAAAAATATACATACCAAGCTTTTCGCAGGCACGGACCAGGGCAGAAGAAGGAGGATTGTGGGCTGTTCTTATTGCATTAAAACCAAGTTCTTTGAGCTTTTTGATTTTGCGTGCTTCAACTTCATAAAGGGAAACTGCTCCCAAAAGTCCGTTATCGTGATGAAGGCAGCCACCCTTAAGCTTTACACTTTTTTCGTTTATCAAAAGTCCCCGGACTGCATCTGCAGAAATTGTTCGCACTCCAAAAGGAATCTCAGCTTCATCGGCAGGCAGGTCATTTTTATCTTCAAGACGGGTACGATATTCTCCCAGGCTTTTTGCAGTAGCTTTGAGGTTATAAAGATTTGGATTATCACAATCCCAGAGTTTTGGATTTTTTAGATTTATAGAAAAGTAAGCTTTCTCACAGGAATTGGCTGTAACATAAATTGAAGTTTTTGCGCAGGTAGCGACCGTACTCAAATCTTCCTCAAGCTCCACGCAAACTTCCACAACCCTGTTTTCGCAAGTGTCATTTGCAACTTCTACTTCTGCCTTAATAAAAGCAAAACCGTCTACAACTTCGGAAGTCCAGGCATAAATCCCGTCCGCGGGAATATAAACTTTTGGAGCTCTACAAAGCTGTAGTCCGCGATAAAGACCAAGCCCTGTATACCAGCGGGAATTGCTTGCCGAACCCGTGTTAAGATTTACAGTGATTCTATTTTCTTCGCCAAAAGCAACATAGGGAGTAAGGTCCACGTAAAAAGGTGCATAACCATAATTTTGATGAGCAAGCTTGCAGCCGTTAATATCAACTGAAGCGTTCATCATAGCTCCGTCAAACTTAAGCCCGATTTTCTGATCCTTCCAATCTTCGGGGATAAAAAGAAACTTTGTATAATTGCAGATTCCGCCATTAAAAAATCCGCTATCGCAACCTGCAGGACAATCCGCGGTAACCGCAGTTCCAATCATTGCATCGTGAGGAAGATTCACCTGCACCCCTGCATCATTATCAAGAGCGCCAATAGAATCAAGGTACCCCCATCTAAAGGTCCAGTTTTGATCAAGAGAAATAGTTTTCATAAATCAATTCTAATGTGGAATATCTGGCATTTCAAGTAAGAAAGGATGAGAATGGGGAATATGAGGGCAGTTTTCATAAAACAGAATTGTTTTAAATAAATTTTTAATTACTTGAAAAATAATCACTTCTGTAATATAGTTTGTATACAAACTAAAATCCTCTGCGTAATAAAATACGGCTAATAAAATGGGAGTGATGATATGAATATTAAAGATGTAGTAAAAATAATCCAGTCCTCTGACTGTGCACAGATTGCAACTTTTGGAAAAGATGAAACAGAAGGCTTTCCTGAAATCCGCGCACTTTTAAATCTTGCAAATCCTAAGAAATATCCAAAGCTTAAAGATAAGGCAATTTCGGTGGACGGCGAAACGATCACACTTTATTTTACGACTAACACTTCGTCTCGAAAGGTTCGTCAGCTTCGTGCAAATAATAAGGCTTGTCTTTACTTTGTTCTTCCAAAAAAGTTCAAAGGCGTTTCGGCAATCGGCACAATTGAAGAAGTTACCGAACAGGCTGTAAAAGAAGATTTCTGGCAGACCGGCTGGTATATTTATTATCACAAGGGAGCAAAAGATCATGATTACACACTTCTTAAGTTTACGACAAAATATCTGCATTGCTGGGGTGGTGGAAAAACTCATAATTTTGGCGAACCGGTAAATCCGGCAAGCACGGCAAAATCAACACTCCCGGCAAACTCGGAAAATTCAACAAATTCAGCTAACTCGGTAACTCTGGAAGATACAAAAAATCAAAACTAGGAGTCGGCAGATGAAAAAGGTTCGCACAGAAGGTGGAACTCTCATTTCTCAAATACATCAGATTAGCCAGCGTGTTTGGTATGATGTTTTAAGCCGCAATGGATTGGAAGATTTAGCCGGCGCGCGTGGTCGTGTGATTTTTGCCTTATGGAATGAAGACAATATCCCCATCAAAAAACTCGTAGAAAAAACAAGCTTGGATAAAGCGACGCTCACCGGAATTATTGACCGTCTGGAACGTGACGGCTACGTTAAGCGAATCCCAAGTCCAGATGATAAGCGGGCCACACTAATTTCCCGAACCGGCAAAGACGAGATTTTCAAATCAAAAATCCCAGAAGTTTCGGACCAGCAGAACAAACTTTTTTATAAAGGCTTCTCCACCAATGAAATTAAAGAGTTTGAAAACTATCTCAAGCGCATACTTCAAAATTGCAAAGAAGCAGAGGCCGAAAAATGAAAGTCTTATTTTTTGATGTAGGCTACACACTTGTAAATGAAGATGCAGTTTGGGAAAAACGATGCCAGGAACAAGCAGAAACTCAGGAAGCAAAAATGCTTGGTCTTTCTGCAAGAGACATCTATCACGAAATAGAAATAGCTTCAATCTTACGCAAGCCACAATTCCGTACTTTGTTAGATAAATATAACTTTAAAGAAGTTGCTCCCTATCGCACAGAACTCGAAAAATTGTACGACGAAGCTCCAGCAATAATAAAAGAACTCTGCCAAAAATACGAGCTTGGAATAATTGCAAATCAGTTGGATGGCCTTAAAGAACGTCTTCAAGCCTTTGACCTTCTAAAATACTTTAAGTACATAATTTCTTCCTGGGACGTCCAGTTGATGAAGCCAGATATTCGCATTTTTGAACATGCGTTAGATAAGGCTAACTGTAGATCCCAAGAAGCCTGTATGATTGGCGACCGCCTTGATAATGACATTCTTCCTGCAAAAGCTCTTGGCATGAAAACCGTCTGGATAAAACAGGGTTTTGGTGCTCTACAAAAACCGCTTTCAAAATCAGAAGAAGCAGATTACACAATTAACAATCTTACCGAGCTATTGAAGATTTTCTAGTTATAGTAAAAGGCTTTCTTCCGTGTTATCATAGTTATAATAATTTTGTAGACTGAAGTCTAAGGACTAGAATATGGAAATTAAAGACAAAAGAATTGATGATGGAAAAGCTTTTGACTGGGGGAAAACTTCGGCAGAATATGCAAGGTTTCGCGATATTTATCCGCCAATCTTTTATCAAAAAATTATTGACCGCGACTTGTGTATAAAAGGGCAACGCGTTCTTGACCTTGGAACTGGAAGCGGTGTCCTCCCCCGCAACATGTACAAGTTTGGGGCAGACTGGACGGGCACCGATATTTCCCCAGAGCAGATTGAACAGGCAAAGCTTTTGGCAAAAGCAGGCGGATTGAAAATTGACTTTAGAGCTGTTCCAACCGAGGCTCTAATTTCTCAACCGGATTTTAAAAAAGGCTCTTTTGATGTAATCACCGCCTGTCAGTGCTTCTGGTATTTTGACCACGAAAAAGTAATGCCGGTTCTTGCAGATTTGCTTAAGCCAAATGGTAAGCTTGTAATTTTGTATATGGCCTGGCTTCCGGATGAAGATGAAATTGCGGGTGCAAGTGAAAAAATGATTTTAAAATACAGCCCAAAATGGAGTGGAGCCGGAGAGCATCGTCACGAAATCTGGGTGCCTGATGTGGCTTATAAATATTTTGAAAAAGAGTTTCATGAAGAATATGATTTAAAAGTTCCCTTTACAAAAGAAGCCTGGCATGGCCGCATAAAAGCAAGCCGGGGAATAGGAGCATCTCTTTCGCCACAGGAGCTTGAACGCTGGGACAAGGAACACCGCGAACTTTTGGACAAGATTGCTCCGGAGCAATTTGAAATTTTACATTACGCCGCAATTACAGTGCTAAGGAAAATTTGAAAAATAAAATTGCAGAATTATTTGACGGTTACCTTAAAGCTTACGACAACGGCTTTCGTTCTTATAATGAACTTTTTAGAATTGTTGGAACAGGAAGAAGTTTCTTTGTAGAAAAAACATAGTCGCCATGCTATTATAAAAATATGGAACTTTGGGACGCATATAATTCAAATTTTGAAAAAATCGACGGAGTGACTTTAATCCGCGAGAAAGAGGATGAGATTCCAGACGGTCTTTTTCACCTCGTATGTCATATACTTGTAAAGCACACAGACGGAACTTATCTTTTGATGAAGCGGGATCCAAACAAACCTGCCTGGCCGGGGTTCTGGGAAGCTAGTGCAGGCGGATCTGTATTGCAGGGGGAAAGTCCTTTAGAAGGCTCCTTAAGAGAACTGCGTGAAGAAACTGGAATTGTGGCTGACTCTCTGAAAGAGCTTGACAGGTCTTTAGGAAAAACTAGTCTTCATTACCGTTACCTTTGCCTAACTGATTGCGCAAAAGATTCCATAAAGCTTCAGGAAGGCGAAACCAGTGATTATCGCTGGGTTAGTGCACAGGAACTTTTAGCCATGCCGGAAACAGAGCTTCTTGGCTGCCAGATAAAAAAGTATATCAATATAGAAAAATAAATTAACCTAGGATGAAGAATCCCGCGCTCTTTCCCGCAACAATTATTTTTTTGCCGTCAAATGTAATTTTTCCACCGAAAGTATAAATTGCATTTTCAAGCTGGACTGCAGAGTCGCCAGTCTTTCCACCAAGCTTTTTCAAATCACAAGAGAATGACGTTTCCTTTTCCGAAGGATTTATAATCACAAGAATCTTTTCGCCACATTGATTTTTTTCTGCCGCGCCATTACTCCTTACATACGCCAGCGGATATTCATTTTTCTTTGCATAGATGAAATCAATTTGACCCCGGCTCTGAAGCGCTTTGTGTTCCTGACGAATTTTTATCAGCTTCTGGATTTCGTGGTAAAGCGATTTTTTATTTTGCTGCTGAGCCAGAACTGTCGGGCGCTTTGGAGAAGGATCCAGCGGAATATAAAGCTTCTCCGCCGGCGCTGAACTAAAGCCCGCGTTTGTAGAAGAATCCCACTGCATTGGTGAGCGCGAACCAGTTCTTCCATAACCGCCTTCTACAGAAACAAGATTTTCAACATAGTTCATGCCAATCTCATCTCCGTAATAAATAAAAGGAGCCCCTGGCATAGAAAGCAAAAAGGCAAAAGCAAGCTTAAGGTTGTCTCCTTTTATGTGGCGGGCAAGTCTGTCCATATCGTGATTTCCCGATGGAATACAAATGAGACCCATGCGCTCAGGATTTGCACGTGCCTTTTCGTAGCTCTCCTTGTACTTCTCTACAAACTCAAAAACATCACCTTTGCCGCTGGCCGCAAAAAAAGGATTTTCGCAGCGGAACAAATCGTTGTAATGAGAAGGCCCAAAGTGCAAGAGAAAATCCATGTGAAAGCCGCCTTGCAAAGATTTGTCTGGCTCGCCCCATTCAGAAACCATTGCAGCCTCCGGGAACTCCTTGTCTAAAAATCCGCGGACATTTTGCCAGAGCTTTATTGTACCTTTGCCGTTATCATCATGCTTTACAAGGGAACCGGCCATATCTACGCGAAAACCATCACAGCCCATTCCAAGCCAGAAGCGCATAATATTTTTGAGCTCTTCAAGCGTAGCCTTTGGGCCTGGCGCGTCCATGGGTTGCTGCCATTTTTTTTCAGGGTCCGGTTTATAAAATCCATAATTCAAAGCCGGCTGATGAGAAAAAAAGTTTACAGCGCAGGAACCGTCTCTGTCAGAAATTCCACGCAGGCTGGCCATGCCATCAGGCTCTACCCAGATTGAATCTGTCCAGACATAACGGTCGGTGTATTCATTTTTGCCTGCTTTCATAGATTCTTTAAACCACTTGTGATCAGTAGAAGTATGCCCCGGAACAAGGTCCAGAAGAATATGCATACCACGTTTGTGAACCTCTTCAAAAAGCCGTCGCAAATCTTCATTAGTTCCATAGCGTGGAGCGGCAAGATAGTAATCAGAAACATCATACCCCGCGTCGCCAAAAGGTGAAGCAAAACACGGACTCATCCAGATTGCATTAC
>JAEEGK010016955.1_pt1 | contig 15945 bp, 10 predicted proteins | sample 8958771 | NCBI WGS metagenome assembly JAEEGK01 (sample SAMN16246547, study PRJNA631951) | gut metagenome | biome: gut microbiome; feature: rumen; material: SC-attached | host: Bos | place: Iran: Karaj | collected 2018-10
AAGTTTCTCTCCCTCGGCGATCAGCTTTTTGTTTTCATCGGGAAGCTTATCCGGATGATGGAGATAATAAGCGTAAAGGGTTATGACTAAAGTCTCGGCCTTTCCTTCTTCGGATTTAATGTCGGGATTCGTATAAACCCTGTCAAACATAAACTGTCTGATATCCTTCATGGCCTGTGCAACTCTGTCTGTCATGCAGATATCATTCTTGTCGGTACTGTTTGTAATGATATCGTGCATAAAAGTATCAAGTCTGTCGCCGGGAGTGGATCCGAGAACTTCTCTTATGGACTCGGGAACATCAAGTTCCGTAAGGACACCGCCTCTTACCGCATCGTCCATATCATGATGGATGTAAGCTATCTTATCGGATAATCTTACAACCTTGCCCTCAAGAGTATGTGGCATAAGGGAAGTCTGATGATTAAGTATTCCGTCTCTTACTTCCCATGTAAGATTCAGGCCTTTACCGTCTTTTTCAAGTTTCTCTACGGTTCTGACGCTCTGCTCGTTATGCTTGAATCCGTAGGGACAAACGGATGCAAGAGCTCTTTCTCCCGCATGTCCGAAAGGAGTATGTCCAAGGTCATGTCCCAGGGCAATGGCCTCGGTAAGATCTTCGTTAAGTCTCAGGGCCTTTGAAATGGTACGGGCTATCTGGGAAACCTCCAGAGTATGGGTAAGTCTCGTCCTGTAATGATCACCCTCGGGTATCAGATAAACCTGAGTCTTATCCTTGAGCCTTCTGAAAGCTTTGCAGTGGACTATCCTGTCGCGGTCTCTTTGATAGACGGGTCTTATATCACACTGAGGCTCATCAAAATCACGTCCTTTTGAGTTTTTGGAAAGTGACGCGTAGGGGCTTAAGATCTGCTCCTCACGCTCTTCGAGCATTTCTCTGACTTTCATGGCAATCTCCCTAATAAAAAAACCGGCCAGTATATATATACCGAGCCGGTCGCTTTATCCCTTTATTTTTTTGAAAAAATTTTATACAGGTTTTTGAGAAGGATCCGCACCATGCATCTTCATGGCTATTTTCAGGAAGATGGGCATCAGAATGATGATAAGTACAAATCCGACTACGAAGCAGATGAAAAAAGAGCTAAGGAACATCCGTCCGAAGTTCACGCTCTCTGCCGGTGCTCCGTGAGCGATAGCGGATTTATATGCGAAAAACACCATGCAAAATGTCATTATCGGAGTATAGATCAGATCTGATACGAAACTCTCAAGACACCTTCCGGCAAAAGAAAAAGGAGGGAGTTTAAACGCACCTACAATCTTGTCGTTTACTTTCTTCATAGGAACTACGATACCTATTACCATGCTGATAAGCCCGCTTATCACAAAACTTATGAGCCATGACGGAACAGTGAAATGTCCCGAAGTGATGGTACCGGTCAGCGAGAGAAAGAAACTCATTGCAATGCCCATGAAAGCGCTCATGGTGATTCCGACCTTTTTCATTACCGAACTATCCATAATATCCTCCAAAATCCCTCACGCATTAATACTATCATATCGGGGTTATGTCGGAAAACACGCAAATTACGCAAATTTATGCGTATAATCTTATTTTTTCTTATAGGGTCCGTTATCAGTTTGCCCCGTAATCATTAAGCTGATCACTCCTGCAGTTCATCCGAATTCTTTAGCGAATCTTGCGGGATCCATATTGAACAGTTCTTCACCCAGAGCATCGCTTATCTCAATAAGCATGCGCTCATAAGTACACTGAAGGGGTGAGATCTCATTTTCATTTCCCGTGTTCATCCTGTTGGAACAGCCGCAGGAATTGGTGCATCGCTTTACAAGATCACAGCCTACGCAGGTTTCGGGAGTCGAAGCTCTCTTGGATATCTCGATCAATTTCTCGTCATTTATCCCATCATAGACAGAGCCCAGCAGATAATCCGGGTCACCTATAAAAGAGGTGCAGGGATATAACTCACCTGAAGGAGTAACCGGCATCTGCCTTACTCCCAAATGACACTTTTCCGCAGGATTCTTATCCCTGATGCATTCTCCTATCTTAGAATAGATGGGTCCGATAAATACACTGTCGCCCTTAATAAACAATTCCCTGATATACTCGCAAGTCTGCTCAAGCTGGTCTCTTAAAAGTTCAAGATCTTCGTCAGTCCAGTTAACCTTCCTGCCATATGCAATGACCAGAGAGATATGTTTAAAACCGAGTTCATGCAGATATTTTACGGATTCTGCATAATAAGGAACAGCCTGAGGTGCGATGGTCGCAAGTGCCGTGGCTTCAGGCATGTATTTAAGAAGTAGCTTAGCTTTCTCTTCAACAACGGATGAGGTAGGCTTCCCGCCCACAAATACTCTGCACACATCCTGTGCAGTTCCGTCAAAAGAAAGACCGATTCCCATCTTCACCTTAGCTGCACGCTTAAGGAATTCCTCATCAAGTAAAGATCCGTTTGTGGTCATCTTACAGTCAAATCTCATGCCTGTCTCTTTGACCTTATTCTCGCAATAATCCAGCGCTTTATAGATAAGATCCTTTTTCAGAAGCGGCTCCCCACCGAAAAAGCACAGGCCTGCTCTCAGGCCCTTTGAAAAGGCGAGATCGCAGGCTTTAAAAAGTACCTCTTCGGACATGTCCTTGGGACACTTCTCACGAAGACAGTAGGCACAGTCCATGTTGCAATTGTCAGTAAGATGTAATGTAAGATTCATATCTCTTCTCTTCCCGAGTCCCTTTCTGCATTTTCAGGGTTCATCTATCGGAGCTCCACCATCAAGAACAAGATCGGGTTCATAATACGCACTTGCATCCTGCTCTTCGGTGTCATCTACCAAATACTCGGGGACATCCCCGGCAAGCTCAACTACATCGTCAGGCTCAGTATACATAACAAGCCCGCCATCATAATCGATCACATTATCAGGCTCCACTACTGAAACGTCTCCGGCAAGCTCTATTTCCCTTTCATTAGGAGTATCAGGAGTCGTATTAAGAACCGTTGCGCCTTCAAGATCGGGGCCTGCTCCGCATCCGCTTACCGTCATTGCAACCATAGCTGCCGCAACAGCCACTGCATAACCCGGTTTCTTATATCCTTCAGCTTGTGTAATCTTCATAATATCATCCTCCCTCAAGGTTCATAGACTTCGACGGATCCCGAAAGCATAAGATCTTCTTCTATAGGCTCACAATATACTTCTGATTCCCCATCCTCGATTTCTCCGGTCTCTTCAGTGACACCTTCATCCTCGGAGTCATCTATCTCGTCGCCTTCTTCATCCACATAAGGAGTAACATAACCATCAAGTTCGATTACATCATCCACCGGTTCCGCAACTTCTCCCGCTATCACCACCTGCTGCTCTTCGGGAGGAATAGCAAGCGTCGCTTCACCTTCAAGCCGGGGACCGGGTCCTCCGCATCCCCCTACGGTAATTATGGTCATAGCCGCTGCAACTGCTACCGCATAATTCGGTTTCTTATATCCTTCTGCCTTTGTAATCTTCATATTCTTGCCCTCCCTTGGGTCTCTTACCCTAATAGACGGCAAGAAATATCCTCAGGTCACAAATATATAAAATATTTTATCATAAAGTACTTGAAACCGCTTCTGCGTGCAGAAGAAGGGGTGAGGCGGAAACAGAAAAAGGTCCGGTGGACCTTTTTCCCGCCGAACCGACCGAGGAACACGCATGCGTGTTCCGAGATTGAACCCTAGGGTTCAATCTCGCTTCTGCATAATAGAACAGGGTCCCGTGAGTTTCACTCACGAGACCCTGCTCTATTATGCAGAAGAAGGGACTTGAACCCTCAAGAGATTGCTCCCACACGGACCTGAACCGTGCGCGTCTACCAATTCCGCCACTTCTGCAGACAACGAACAAATTTTAAAACAAAGTGCCATTATTGTCAACAATTCATAGGCTTCTTAGTACAAAAAAAGCGCCCGACCCAGGTTGTCGGGCGCCATGATCATTTAGTTGAATTTCCAGCTTCTTATCTCACCTTCTGATCCGTCAAATACGAACCTGATATCGCTCTTGCCGGTAACCTTCAAAGTAAGATCAAATGTTTCATCGGCAAATGCATCCGAAGCACTAGTCTTAAACTCGGCTACCTTATCGGATCCGGCATAAACACAGATTCCGATTCCGGCCTTTGATCTGGAAGTAACGCTTACGGAAGATGCACCGGAAGTTCCGAAATCAGCACCTTCAATACTCATCCAGCTTCCGCTCTCCTCAGGCTTTACAAGCATTTCACCCGCAAAGAGTTTCATATCGGTAGAACCCTCGATATAAGCTTCGGTCTTAAGTCCTGCCATAGATGCAAAAGTAGCTGCGGGAACACATGCATAAGGATCAAAGCTTCCTACCTGAGCCACACCCTTTCTGGTTCCGGTTGACTTAGCAGGAGCACCGTCAGCATCCACATTTATCTCATCAACGCTGGTACTTCTGAAACCGCCGTCGAGTCCCATGTACTCCTCAAGAATACGGCTGTGGTATGCGATGTAATACTTTCCCTTGAACTCAAACATGCAGTGATGATTGTTTCCGCCTCTTCCGAAGAAGAATCCGGGATTCTTAAGAACTGCTGCCGAAGGAACAAAGGGGCCGTCAGGCTTATCGGATACCATTGTAAGAATCTCACCCGATTCAAATCCGAGCTTTTCGGTTGCTTCGGGAGTTACGTTGAAGTTTGAGCAATAGGAATAGTAATATTTTCCGTTAATCTTGTTAATTCCGGAATCCTCAAAGAGATAAGCCACATTCTCGATAGGCTTGGGATCTTCCGCAAGTCCGATCATATCATCGGTAAGTCTTACCACTCTTGCAGTTCCGGGATTTGATGCTTTGTCCTCAGAAGGAACCCCGCCACCGATATAGAGCCAGCCTGTTCCGTCGTCATCTACAAGTACTGCGGGATCAAAAAGCCAGGTTACGGATGCACAGTTGGGAGTATCTCTGGATACAAGAGGACCGCCGATGGGATCTACAAAAGGTCCGGTAGGGCTGTCGGACGAAAGAACTGCGATGCCGTTTCCGCTGTTTGCGAAATAAAGGAAGAACTTGTCCTTACCGTTAATGGTCTTCCAGCATGCTGCGGGAGCCCATGAATTGCCTCCCCAGGTTGCAAGACCGTCTTTCCCTGCCGCATAAACAACTCCGTGATCGGTCCAGTTAACAAGATCGGATGAAGAAGCAACACTTATGGTGTTGATCTTGGAGTAATTATTCTCCGTGAGTTTTCCGGACTCATCATAGGTAAGAATGTCACAAGTCATGTACATATAGACTCTGTCTTTATAGATCATTGCGAAAGGATCGGCGCCGAAACGCTGAGTCATGATCGGGTTGTGATCTCCCGCAGGCTTAAAGCTTTTCACTAAATTATTGTCCATTTTTATTCCTTCCCCGGATGCTTTTTTGTACCCGTAACACACCCGTTACAATACCTGTTTATTATCCCACGACCGCAGAATGCACGCAATAAAAAAGGACTTTCACCACATTTTTCGGGTGAAAGTCCGCATTATTTAATCATTAGGTCAAGGTGTCAAACATATATCCGTTTGATACGCCTGCTGCCTGGGCATTTCCATTGTAAATGGAACTTCTGGTAGCGGCATATGATGCATTGCTCTGAATCATTCCCGCCGATACGCTTACGCTGTATCCGTATGAAGATTTCTCCGCAAACAGATCCTTGATGTCCGACGCTTTAGCCTCTTTAAGCTTGTCCTCATCGATTTCAAGCTTTCCGCCCTTTCCGGCCATAAGTCCCATGGAATCCATCTTCTCGGTATAACCGTTTGAAAGAGAACTTAAAACCGTGATCCTGCTGGATATGGAGGAATCATTTACAACTTCCTTATCCGCCGCAGCTTCTATCATGGAGTTATAACTCTTAACGAAGCTCTTAACCGCAGATACAAGAAGATCCGTATCTTCCTCGGAAGCTTTTCTGATCTTTTCTATGGACGACTGAACAGCTCCCGCCGCTTCTGAAACCTTGCCATAGCTTTCGGAAGATGTATTCTTGCTTGAAGCTTTTTTAACGTCCTCTGAAACAATCTTGGATGCGCTCTCGGAAGTCTTATCTTCCGCATAGTACGCCTTCATGAGCTTGCCGTATGCTCCGCTCTTTACAAGACCGTAGTCCTTGAGCCAGCTCATGGAATTAAAAGAATCACTTTTTGAATTAGGAAGTGATGAGAATAAAGAACTGTAATCAGTTTTTGCCTGTATATTTTTACTCATAGGCTTTACCTCCGGCCATCCATGCCCGAAAAAAACGGTCGCCCGCAACAAATGTTCCTTCAACTTAAAAATAACATCTGTAGCGGGCGGTGTAAAGTTTATTTTCTCTTAAATACGGGTATGGATTCGATAGGTGCGGCAGCGGTGATGGTCTGACCACCGTCATAAACCTTGCCGTCACGGATATCTTCCCACTTGCCTGCCGGGAGATAAACCTGTCTTTCCCTCATTCCCTCATACATTACGGGAGCTACCAGGTAATCGGAACCGAACATGTACTGATCGTCCAGATCCCAGCACTTCTCATCCTCGGGGAACTCATAGAACATAGCTCTCATAAGAGGTGATCCGTTTTTGGAAGCTTCATCGTAAATTGACTTGATGTAATCCTTAAGATCCCATCTTATCTTCAGATTATCGGTAAGGATCTTCTGAACTTCTTCTCCATAGCTCCAGATCTCATTTGCGTGACCTGTATGGAGATATCCGCTTCCCCAATCCTTATGATCCAGAGGCTCGATGTTAAGCGGTCCTCTTTCTCCGTGGAGTCTTAAGATGGGAGTAAATACTGCCCACTCATACCATCTGACAAGAAGCTCCTTGAAGTAGTCGGTATTAACGTCACTCATCATGAATCCGCCGATATCGGTGGTCCACCAGGGGATACCCGCAAGGCCGATATCAAGTCCGCCTCTTACTGAATTCTGAAGAGCCTCGAAGGTTGAATAGATATCTCCGCTCCACATAAGAGTTCCGTACTTGGGAGATCCTACCCATCCGCAGCGAAGAAGATTTACTACCTGCTTCTTCTCATCGACTTCTTTTTCACCTTCATAGAAACCCTGAGCATAGCACTTGGGATAGATACAGCTGACTTCCGCTCCGGGTCCCATGTAATATCTGTAATTGTCAAAATCATATGCGGCAAGATCGGGCTCTGCGTTGTCCAGCCAGAACATGTCTATGCCGTAATCGTAATAATTCTTCTTGCACTTCTCCCACACATACTTTCTTGCTTCGGGATTGGTGGCATCATATACGATGCAGTCGCCCTGATAATCGTAGGTTCCGTTGGTGCCCTTCTCAGTTCTCATAAGAAGGCCTCTGTCCCACATCTCACCGAAATTCTCGCTCTTCTTATCAACGGAAGGCCATACGGAAACCATGACCTTGATACCGTAGGAATGAAGCTCATCAACCATTGCCTTGGGATCGGGCCAGTATTCTTTGTCGAATTTCCAGTCGCCCTGAAGAGTCCAGTGGAAGAAATCGATTACGATAACATCGATCTTGATGCCAAGCTCCTGATACTTTCTTGCAACGGTAAGTACTTCGTCCTGGGTTCTGTATCTGAGCTTACACTGCCAAAGTCCGAGAAGATCTTCGGGCATTTCGGGAGCACGACCTACAACCTCCGTGTAGTTTTCGATGATGGCTTTGGGGGAATCATCGGTGGTGATCCAGAGATCGAATTCCTTGGATGCATCTGCGACCCACTCGGTCATATTTTTACCGAAGGTTACGTTACCTACAGCAGGATTGTTCCAGAGAAGTCCGTATCCCTTGTTGGAAATCTCAAAAGGGATGGAGGTCTGTGCGTTACGCTGTGCAAGTTCAAGTGTGGTTCCTTTGAGTTCGATAAAGGAATTCTGATAAACTCCCATTCCGTAAATCTTCTCACCGCTTATAGGCTCGAAGCGGAGTGTGAGTTTGAAGTCGCCGTTAAGATGGGGCTTGTACTCTCTGCCCACTCTCTTAAAGCAGCTTACGGCATTATTCTCTGTTCCGCCGTAATTGCTGTAGTACTCCTTCATCAGAAACTCATCATTCTTGTAATAAGTGATAATACCTTCAGAGCTTATGGAAGCAGATGTTGAACCGTTCTTGATATAAGATCTGTCTTCACCGATCTTGATCTCCGCTCCTGTCTTATCTGCAGACAATTCATCCTTGGGACAAAGTGCCCAGAGATTTCCGGTAAACTCATTGTTTCTCGTAGCTCTGATACGGAGTGCATTCTTACCCCAACCCTCAATCCTTACGATTTCCCCGCGCTTCTTAAAAATAAGTGCATTTCCGTCCTGAAAAAACATTGTACCCTCCTATACGTTTACTTAAGTTCAACCCTGAAGACAACCGGCATGTCGTCTTCAAATATGTGATCTGTCCTGATATCAAGTCCGTTATCAAGATGATCCCATTTAACTTCCGCGCCGTCTGCAAGCAGTACGACTTTGGAAATAATACCTTTATATGATGAGCTACCGTCCTCACCCTTCTTGGCCATGCTCTTAATAAGATAATGACCGTCGGCTGAAGGCCTCATAGCCGCAGCATAGATATGTCCGTCCTTTTCGGTGAATCTGAAATCCGCGGATGTATAATCTAGAACCTCGGCATCTTTGAATCCGCCCTCTTCTCTGTTTACACTTCCCTCACCGTAGATCTTGTAAGGATTGCTTCCGTAGATCATCTCACCGCATGTCTCAAGCCACTTTCCTATTCCGAGAAGAACATCCTTCTCTTCATCGCAAAGCGTTCCGTCAGCCTTGGGACCTACATTGAGGAGGAGATTTCCGTTCTTGGATACGATATCCACGAGTTCTCTTACGACTTCTCCGGCTCCCTTATAATCCGCATCATGTACATAGCCCCATGACTGTCTGCAAATGGGAGTATCTGACTGCCATGTATATGCGGCTGCTCCGGAAAGACCGCCTCTTTCTATATCTCTTACGCATGCTCCGGGACCGAAGGCATCGCTCTTTGCAACCATGATACCTTTGAGTCCTTTTGATTCCATTACGTCATAGTAATATGCGGCAGCCTTCTTAAGATAAGGCTTTAACGCACTCTGTCCTATCCACCAGTCAAAATAGATAACCTCGGGAAGGAACTTATCTACCATCTCACAGACTCTGTAGAGCCAGTCCTGCATATACTCTTCGGAAGGAGCAGGCTTACAGTCGAAATCCTGAATATCTTCGGGATCAAGGACCGAAGGCCAGTAGAGGTCTCCGCGTCTGAAGTCTCCCTTGATATCGGTATCGCTTCTTCTTCCGTTACCAAGGAACCACCAATGCTCAAATCTGTGTGATGAGATACCGAATCTTACTCCGTACTTCTCAGCTGATTCCTGAAGCATTGCACAAGTATCCTTGTGAGGACCTTTTTCAAACGCATTCCAGTGAGACGCTTTACTCTTATACATCTGGAATCCGTCGTGATGCTCTCCTACGGGGATCACATACTTAGCACCGGATTTTTTAAATACATCCATCCAGGCGTCGGGATCGAATTTCTCTCCCTTGAAACGTTCTATGTAATCGATATATCCGGTCTCTGATAAAGGTCCGTACTTTTCGACATGATGCTTGTTCTCATCACTGCCGACGGTGTACATGTTGCGGGGATACCATTCATTCTTGTATTCCTCTGAAGTAAATGCCCCCCAGTGAATGAATATTCCGAACTTTGATTCCTTGAACCAACCAGGAATTCCGTTCCCCGCCAGTGATGACCAGTCATCGGTGTAAGGTCCCTTTGCGATGACGGCATCAATTCTCTTCATTTCCTTCTCAAGGTCGGGAAGATCGGAGTAAAGGTCTCCTGCAGGAGCTTCTGATTCTTTCTTATCGCTTTCAGCATCCTCAAGTTCTTCGTCACTGTCAGCAAGATCGATGATATCCAAATCGTCATCATCCGATTTATCTTTGTCTTCTTTTTCTTCCGGATCTTTTTTCCTGGAAAGTACTGCTCCGGCAATGATCATGAGAACCGCAATAACAGCAATGACAACTCCGATCACAATGCCTTTTGTAGAATCATTTTCGGAAGTCTGTACTTCAGGTACCGCAGGCTCTGCAGGTGCGGGAGTTACTTCTGTGGGAACAGGCTCTTCGGGAACTATCTCAGGTTCAGGTTCCGGCTCTTTGGGAACTTCATAGAGGGAATTGATGGTGATCATATATTCGATCTTGGTAACGCCAGCAAAAAGATCTGCTTCAACGGTGCCGGATCCTTCTTCATCAGCTCCGCCGTAAAGTCTCCATGCACTTTCGATGCCTCCGACCGCTTCATCCCAAGCTCTTGCGGTAAGAGTTTCATCAAGAGCTATAACCGAACCGTCAATGTTAAGCGCAACGGTTACATCCGCTTTGCTGTACTCGGTTCCTTCTTCCGGAACGATCACGGGAGAAATAAAATATGCATGTCTTAATGCGGAAGGAAGTGTCAGGGAAACGGTTACGGTATCTCCCACCTTGGCTACCGCTTCAACAGATTCAATGTCTCCTGCGTTCTCCTCATTTCCTTCGCCGAAATATTTAAGTCCGTGGTCTCCGCTCTCTGCCAGGTCTCCGTCAAATGCTATGAATACTCTTGCCTCTCCTTCACTTGCGGGGCCGGTCTCATCTGCGGAGTTAATGGTCACGGTATATTCAATTCTTGTTGCGCCCTTGAATACATTCGCATCAACGTACTTAAGTCCGCCTTCTTCAATGCCGCCGTAAAGTCTCCATGCAGTCTTGTAATCGTCCTTGTCCGATTCCCATGAGATAGGAATGTCTTCGCTGTCCTCACGGGTTATTTCCACGTATTCTCCGTTAACTTTCAGAGTGACATCGGCAATTACATTCTCGATCGCGATATTGTCATACTGAGATACGATCACGGGGGCGATATCATAAACGCCTGTTACCTCTTCGGGAAAAGAAAGAGAGACCGTTACGGTGTCTCCCACCTTGGCACTTGCGGTAACCGCTGTGATATCGGGAGTGGATTCCTTGCCGGGACCTGCATAAACAAGTCCTCTGTCTCCCGCTTCAGCGCCGGATCCGCAAAAAGAAATAAAGACGGATAATTCTTCTTCATACTGCTCAGCCGCTTTAACGGATGCGGCAGGCATCGTCATAAATGCTGTAAGAAAAGCAAGTACCAGTGCTCCTGTTTTCTTAAATATCTTTTTCATTTCGGCACAACCTCTAAAAAAATACCCACGGAAGGGTGCCGCACCGGCACCCTTCCACGGGTTATTCATGAATTTAGTAAGTATTAAAGTCTTTCAAATTCTACCTTCTGAGCATTTTTGCCCATGACAGCTTCAATCTTGTTATCTCCGTCCTTAAGCTTGGATACGGGGATGACTGCGGAATCAAGCTTCTCTCCGTTTACAACGAGGTAAGAGATACCTTTGCAAACATGCTCGGGGTTCTTAACTTCGATGTGGAGGTTCTTTCCTCTGAATACTCTGTCGACTTCATATCCGTCCCAGGAATCGGGGATACAGGGATCGATAAGCATTCCGTCGTACTGAGGTCTGATTCCGAGTACGTACTGTGTAAGTGAATAGTATGTCCAGGCAACCGCACCGGAGAGCCATGAAGTACGGCAGTTACCGGGTCTGGGTGATTCATCCGAATAAGTGGTCTGGCCCTGAACATAAGGCTCTGACTGACGGATCTCGGCTCTTGTGTTGTAGCTTGCGGGAAGCGCAGCCTTTAAGTACTTATATGCTCTGTTTCCGTTGCCGGCAACAGTTTCTGCCATAACGCCCCAACCCTGAGTATGGTTGAAGATACCGCCGTTCTCTTTGATACCGGTAGGGAATACTACGCAGCCCATAACGGTCTGGGGAGTGTAGACGATAGCGGGTGCGCAGAGCTTAAGTCCGTACTCGGAGAAGAGCTGCTCATCAACCGCATCGAGGCAAAGCTTTTCCTGATCGTCCTTGCAGGCACCGGACATAACAGCCCATACCTGAGTGTTGAGGTAAACCTTACCTTCGTCATACTTATCGGTTCCGTAAACGGTTCCGTCTTCGCCGACAGCCCAGATCCACCACTTGCCGTCCCATGCTTTCTTCTGGATGGCTTCATCGAGGATATCTCTCTGCCCCAGAGCCCATGCTGCCTCGTCTTCTTTTCCAAGGAGCTTGGAGATATCTGCGTAGGTGGTAAGACCGAGTCTTAACTGGAAGGTGACCATTACGCTCTCGCCGTGGTAACCGGTCTGGAGGCAGTCGTTCCAGTCAGCTGCAAGTCCTGAAGGAAGTCCGTCTGCGCCGCTTCTTTCAATATTGAAAAGAAGGGCTTTCTTAAGGTGATCGTAAACGGTGTCCTCACCGTGATCTGCATAAGGTACTACTTCATTGAAGAAATCAATGTCTCCGGTCTCCGCAACATATGCAGGGATCGCATTGAAGAACCACTGGCAGTCATCGGATCTGAATTCCTTCTCATCGGGGCACTTCTCGTGGCCGGGATTATGTCCGAGCTTGATAAGAGGCATTGCACCTCCGCAGAAGGTCTGGCCTGAAAGCATCTGCTTCAGACGAGCTTTGGAAAGTTCGGGTATCGCAGCATTTACGCCGAGAGTATCCTGAACGGAATCACGATATCCGAGACCGTCTCTTTCTCCGTTGTAAACAAGAGAAGCTGCTCTTGACCAGGAGAAGGTGATGAGGTTGTTGTAAAGTCCCCATACATTGGCGGTGTGGTTGATATCTTCATCGGGGGTCTTAGCCTTGAATGAAGTGAGCTTTGAGTGCCAGTCTGCTTTAAGCTTTTCGAACTCTTCGTCGAATCTGGCAATCGAACCGTACTCTTTAACGGTCTTTTCTCCTACGGCATTTGCATTACCGATGCCAAGGAGGATGAGTACTGTTTTCTTTTCACCGGGCGCAAGGACCATGTCGGACTGGATGGATCCGCAGGCGGTATCGCCGTAGCACCAGGAATCGGAGCACTGTCCTTCGATGACAGCCTTGGGCTCCTTGTATGATCCGTAAGTTCCGAGGAACTTCTCTCTGGATGTATCGTAATGAGTCATGGGAGCTTCGCAGACTGCGAACCACTCCTGCTGTACAAGTCCGCCAAGCTCATACTCGGGGTGCTGCTTGTAGATATTGTCATGGATCGAATAGCCGAGGATGTTATCTGCCTTCTTGTCGGCTTCCATGATGAAAAGTGAATACTGAAGGTTTACAAGGTCCTGAGTGGTGTTCCACTGGCTTGCGAACTCGCAGTATGTGAATGCTGAAAGGTTTCTGGGCTTATCCGACTTGTTCTCTACGTCAAGTCTCCAATACTCGAAGGTCTGTCCCAGAGGAACAAAATAGGTAGCATCGGTGTGGATATCCGCATAATCCGAGCTTATGATGGTGTAAGCCGTACCGTGACGGCAAACATTCTTATAGGTATCAAGAGGTTTTCCGACAGGCTGCCATGAAGCAGACCAATAATCCTTAGAATCATTGTCTCTCAGATAGAAATATCTTCCGGGCTGATCCATGGGAATGGAGTTAAAGCGAAGACGCATAAACCTTCCCTGAGCACCGGAGCGGTAGAAACCGTATCCGCCTGCATTATTGGTGATGATGGCACCGTACTGGGTAGTACCGAGATAGTTACTCCAGGAAGTCGGAGTATCCGGCCTGTCAACAACGTATTCGTAAGCTTCGTCGTCAAAATGTCCGTACTGCATAGATTTTATCCCCTTTGATATATTTTGTTTTCACCCTATAAAAAAAACGGGCATTACTTGAACAGTATAGCAAAACGGGTACTAAAAAAATAGTTGGATAATACGGTCTTCATCCCGTTTTACATTCGAAACGGGAAGCCCATCGTTACCTGCCATCGAACCCCTCGCGCCGGTATCTATGACTTCCCGTTTCTACTGTAAGTAATCCCTACATCTGTACAATAATTTTTTAACGAAAATAAAGCAAACAAAATGTAACTCAAATGTGATACTATAGTATTGTGCGAGGGGAAAGCGCACATTTTACGGATTTAGTATCAAAGAGGCTCACAAAATGAAAGACAGATCTACAGAAGAAAAAAGGCACCATTCTAACGCACGTGTCCCCTACACCTGCTACAAGGGAATCATCCCGGACTGGTTTCCGTCCGTACCACTCCACTGGCACAGAGAATTCGAACTTGCTTATATATATGACGGAAAGGGCATTTTCAGGATTGAAGAACAGATAATACCCGTGAAAACGGGAGATATTGTCATCATCAAACCGGGTGCTCTCCACTCCACGGATAAAACGGACTGCAAAAAGTTCTATTATGATACTATCGTATTTGACGACTCCTTTATCTTCGGAAATCACGCGGAAAGATGCTTTACCGATCTTCTGAGCATTTTCGAAAGGGAGGATTCTTTTATCAAACTCCCCATAAATTCCGAAAACTCTTGCTATGAAGAGATCAGGCAAAACGCATTGGAGCTCTTTGATGCCGCAAGACTTTTTTCGGGAAGCGGGGATCTGAAAGTCAAAATATCACTTCTCAAGATCTTCGGACTCATCATAGACAGCGGGGCAGTCAAAACAGGCTATAAATCCGAGATTTCATCGGATTCTATTAAGCCCGCCGTAGATTATATAAGGGAAAACTACAGTGACCATATCACGGTCGATATGCTGGCAGATAAATGCCACTTGAGTAAGAGTTATTTCATGAATCTGTTCAAGAAGGTTACCGGAAACACTGTTATCGGATATCTTATGCAGGTAAGAGTGGACAATGCCTGCAGGCTTCTTGCCAATGAGAATATGTCAGCCTCCGAAGCGGCTTTGAGCGTCGGCTACACCAACATATCCAACTTCAACAGACAGTTTAAAGAATTAACGGGTTGCACACCCAAGGAATATAAAAAGAGAAAATAAGTTACAAGGTGCGTGGGGATTATGGATAAAGAAAGAATCAAGAACTTAAAGCTCGCCATGGAGCGTTCGGTTTCATTGGGCGAAACCGCAGGATCTTTACTGCTTGTCATCAAAGACGGCAGGGAGGAATGTTATCTCGAAACTGGATATGCGGATATACCTGATAAAAAACCGTTAAAAAGAGATTCACTTTTCAGACTCTATTCCATGACAAAACCCATCACCGCAGCTGCCGTGATGATCCTTGTCGAAAGAGGACTGATCGAGCTTACGGATCAGATAAAATATATCTTCCCTTCTTTCAAAGATATGAAGGTTCTGGAAAACGGAAAAGCATCCCGTGCGACAAGGGACCTGAATCTCTTTGACATCTTCAACATGACAAGCGGTCTTTCATATCCCGGACCTGACGGTGCTTCATATGAAGCGGGTCTCATCTTTGACGATATCATCAAAGGTCTTTCGGAAGTTCCCGGTGGTAAGATGACCACCCTTGAATATGCTGACCGTACCGGAAGAGTTCCTCTTCTCTTCACCCCCGGTTCCCACTGGGCATACGGAACAGGCGCTGATATCATGGGCGCGGTTATAGAAAAAGTTTCGGGAATGCCATTCGGAGAATTTCTGAAAAAGGAAATCTTCGAGCCTCTCGGAATGAATGATACAGACTTTTATGTACCTGCAGAAAAAGCAGACAGACTTGCGAAAGTTTATGAGACCGTACCCGGCTCGGAAATGATCGAATACACGGGAGAAAATCTGGGCATAGAAAATCCTCCCATTCACAAACCCGCATTTGAATCGGGCGGTGCGGGACTCATCTCTTGCATCGATGATTACGCTGCATTTGTAACCATGCTGCTTGGCGGCGGTGAATATAAGGGCAAGAGAATCTTAAGCGAAAACAGTGTAAAGTTTTTGACATCGGGAGCACTTACCCCGGAGCAGCAGACAGATTTTAACTGGGAAGGATTGCAGGGATTTTCATACTCCCATTTCCTCAGGATCAT
>JAEEGK010016958.1_pt1 | contig 15943 bp, 10 predicted proteins | sample 8958771 | NCBI WGS metagenome assembly JAEEGK01 (sample SAMN16246547, study PRJNA631951) | gut metagenome | biome: gut microbiome; feature: rumen; material: SC-attached | host: Bos | place: Iran: Karaj | collected 2018-10
CCGAAACGTCAGGGGGCAGCGGTATTCCTTTTCAATTTGATCTCCTGGACCGCGATATGAACACAGTCGCAACCGCATGCGGCTGTTCGGAAGGGTGCTCCATTTCCGCAGCGTTCCGCCTGAAGAACGCCCACCCATGGTCTGTATCTTCCCCATATCTGTATACATTGCGCTGGCAATACGGAAAACAGACCGGAGTACGAAAGCTTGGCCTGCGGACTGTCCGTATGGATCCGGATACCGGTCTGTATATCAACGATGAACCGGTCAAGCTGAAAGGCGTCTGCCTGCATCACGATCTCGGCGCTCTCGGCGCGTCTTTCCATGAAAAGGCTGCCCGGCGCCAGCTGAAGCTGATGCAGGATATGGGAGTCAACGCACTTCGGACCAGCCACAATCCGCCTGCCAAGAAATTGCTGGATCTCTGTGATGAGCTGGGCATTCTGGTCGTCGATGAAGCGTTTGATATGTGGGAACGCCCGAAAACCCAGTATGACTATGCCCGTTTTTTCCCGGCCTGGGAGGAACGGGACGTCGCTTCATGGATCCGCCGGGACCGGTGCCATCCCAGTGTGATCATGTGGTCCATCGGAAATGAAATATACGATATATATGCCGATCTCCGTGGAGCTGAAGTTACCCGGATGCTGAAGGATCAGGTCGAATTTCACGATCCGGCTCACCATGCAGCTGTTACATTCGGGTGCAACTATATGCCCTGGGAAGGCGGGCAGCGTTGTGCCGATATCGTAAAAACCGCCGGTTACAATTACGGGGAAAACCTGTATGCCGAACACCACCGTCAGCATCCGGACTGGATCATTTACGGCAGCGAGACCGGCAGTGTCCTGTCCAGCCGGGGAGTCTACCATTTCCCGATTGAAAAACCGATCATGAGCGAAGCAGACCTGCAATGCTCTGCACTCGGCAACAGCAACACCAGCTGGGGCGCATCCGATCTCCGGCGCATGATTGTCGATGACATGCACTGTCCCTACAGCATGGGACAGTTTATCTGGAGCGGTATTGACTATATCGGTGAGCCCACCCCTTACCATACACGTTCCTGTTATTTCGGCCAGGCCGATACCGCCTGTTTCCCCAAAGATCCCTATTACCTGTTCCAGAGTATCTGGGGAAGCACCCCCGTTCTGCATATCGGTGTATCATGGGACTGGAATCCCGGGCAACTGATTGATATTCCGGTGATGACAAACTGTGCTTCTGCCGAGCTGTTTCTGAACGGAAAGTCCCTCGGAAGAAAAACAGTGGATCATTCTGACGCCGTGAAATGCCTTCCGGTCTGGAAAACCGCCTACGTTCCCGGAACACTGAAGGCAGTCGGATATAATGCAGCCGGTCAGGAAATGATGGCAGATACCCGGATCACGCCGAAAGATACTGATCACTTCGTCATGTCCGCAGAAGACATTCACCTTCTTTCTGACGGATACGATATCACATTTGTGGATATCACTGCCGCCGACTGTGACGGAAATCCGGTCCTGAATGCCCGTGACCGGGTCCATATCACTGTATCCGGAGGCGGATGCCTGCTCGGGACTGACAACGGGGACTCCACGGATCCCGACGGATACAAATCCTGCAACCGCCGTCTTTTCAACGGAAAACTGCTGCTGATTATCGGTTCAACCGGAGCAGAGGATGATGCTGTCATCCGGCTGGAATCCCCCGGCCTGCCCTGCAGTGAGCTGATCATCCCTGTCGCCGGCGCTCCTCGAAAGCCCGGGACCACCCGGATTCTGCGAATTCCCGATCTTCCCGGTCCGGAATCCGTCCCAGTCCGCAAGATTGAAATCGAACCGATTGACAGCATCCACCTGAATCCGTCCCGGCGTGAATGCCGTTTCCGCTTCCGTACTCTTCCCGCACATGCCCAAAAGCAGAAAATCATATGGCAGGTGACAAATGCCTCCGGCATTGAATCCCCGTATGCAGCCCTGTCCATACTGAGTGAGGATGAGGTCTGTGTCCGTGTATCCGGTGACGGCGACTTTTATCTTCGGGCCATGACCGGAGAACAGGAAGATCATGCGGATTTTATCAGCCAGATTGAATTTTCTGCCGAAGGCATCGGTTCTCCCGCGCTTGATCCCTATTCTTTTGTTTCCGCAGGTCTGTATGATCTTCATTCCGGGAATATCGGAACCGGAAATGAAAAAGGTGTGGCTTTTGACCGGGAAGGGGAGAGTATGATCGGATTCTCCTTCCTCGACTTTGGGAAGGCTGGATCCGATACCCTGACTATGCCTGTTTTTGCCCTGGACGATAACGCATATGATATTGAACTTTTTGACGGCGACCCCGGAAACGGCGGACAGCTTATCCAGGTCCTCCGATACCAGAAGCCTTCCATATGGAACGTTTATCAGGAAGAAACATTCCATCTGAACCGCCGCCTGACCGGAATCCGTTCCCTTTGTTTCCGGATGCACCAAAAGGTTCATCTCCGCGGTTTCCGCTTTGAAAGGCAGAGCCGGGCATTCATTCCGCATACAGCCGCGGAAGCTGACCGCATCTATGGTGATGCATACACCGCCGCGAAAGATTCCATCCGCGGAATCGGAAACAATGTCACGCTTTCCTTTGACGGGATGGATTTCGGAGATGCCGTGAAAACAAGTCTTGAAATCAACGGCTATACCCCCCTGCATGTCAACACGATTACGATCCGGTTTACCGGACCGGACGGAAGCACACATACAGAAGCCATTGATTTCCGCGGAACAGGAGACGGGATTCCGACACGCCAGGTTTTCTCTGTCCGTACTCCCGGCAGCCTTTGCGATGTTTCCTTTGTATTCCTGCCGGGAAGCCAGTTCGACTTTGATTCCTTCAAATTTTCGAAGCCTGTTTTTCCGGAATAATACCCATCAATTTTCCCTGTTGACTTCTGACTTTTAAGACGTTATAATACATCTTGATTTTGAGGTTTACGCCCCGAATGACCAAGTATCAATGGAGGTGCTTTATGGGAAAATACTTTGGAACAGATGGTTTCAGAGGAAAGGCCGGCGTCGTCCTGACGGCTGACCATGCATTCAAAACCGGGCGTTTTCTGGGATGGTATTACAGTAAAAAACACCTGGACGACAAAGCCAGGATCGTAATCGGCAAGGACACACGGCGTTCATCCTACATGTATGAAAACGCCCTTGCCGCCGGCATTACTTCGTCCGGTGCAGATGTTTACCTGCTCCATGTGACAACCACCCCCTGTGTCAGCTATATTACGCGGACTGAGGGATTTGACTGCGGTGTTATGATTTCCGCCAGCCATAACCCTTATTATGATAACGGTATCAAGCTGATGAACAGCAAGGGTGAAAAAATGGATGATGACCTGCAGGATCAGGTCGAAAAGTATATCGACGGGGAAACCGAAGAGCTTCCGTTCGCAAAGGAAGATCAGATCGGCTGCACGGTTGACTTCTATTCCGGGCGCAACCGCTATATCGGCTACCTGACCAACCTGGCAACCCGTCCGTTTGATGACCGGAAGGTTGCGCTGGACTGTTCCAACGGTTCCAGCTGGATGATCGGGCCGGCCGTATTCAACGCACTGGGCGCAAAAACGTATGTAATCCACAACAAACCCGATGGAGTCAATATCAACCGCGACTGCGGCAGCACGCATATTGAAAGCCTGAAAAACTATGTCCGGGAAAACAACCTGGATGTTGGTTTCGCTTTTGACGGAGACGCGGACCGCTGCCTGGCTGTGGATGAAAACGGTGAGGAAGTCAACGGCGACAAGATCATGTATATCTGCGCCAAATACCTGAAGAGCCACGGCCAGCTGCCCAGCAACACCGTTGTTACCACCATTATGAGCAACTTCGGCCTTTACAAAGCGCTGGATGCAGCCGGAATCAATTATGAAAAAACCGCTGTCGGCGACCGGTATGTTTATGAAAACATGAAAGCATATGATCATCTGATCGGCGGCGAACAGAGCGGACATATCATTTTCCGCAAGCACGCACGCACCGGGGACGGACTGATTACCGCCATCATGCTGATGGGAGTCATGATCGACACACAGCTTCCGCTTTCCGTGCTTGCCGAAGGCTGCAAGATGTATCCCCAGGTTCTGAAAAATGTCGTGGTCGACGACAAGGACAACACCCTGGCAGAGCAGGCGGTTATGGACGCGGTGAACGAATGCACCGAAGCGCTTGGTGACAGCGGCCGTGTTCTCCTCCGGAAGAGCGGAACGGAACCCGTGCTGCGGGTCATGGCGGAAGCCGGCACCCGTGAGGAATGCGAAAAGAACGTTGACAAAATCATTGAATCCATGAAGGCCAGCGGCCATCTGATTGAGGTGAAGAAATAATGCTGAAAACAAAAGACCTGTATGACCTGACTCACACGCGCGCCGCATCCATCCTGGAGGAATCCGAATATCCCTGGCAGGCCCTCGGGAAGATCAAGGAATTCATCATCGAGCTGGGCAAGACCCTGCCTGCGGATGAGTTTGACGAAGTCAGCGAGAATGTCTGGATTGCGAAGGACGCCAAAATCTATCCGAACAACTATATCGGTGCTCCTGCCATTATCGGGCATGAAACCGAAGTCCGGCCCGGTGCGTTTATCCGGGGCAGCGCCCTTGTCGGCGACCACTGTGTGGTCGGCAACAGTACCGAACTGAAGAATGTGATCCTCTTCGACAATGTCCAGGTTCCGCATTACAATTATGTAGGGGACAGCATTCTCGGTTACAAAAGCCACATGGGTGCCGGTTCCATCACCTCCAACGTCAAAAGTGACAAGCTTCCTGTTGTGATCAAGTGCGGAAGCGAACGGATGGAAACAGGCATGAAGAAAATCGGCGCCATGCTGGGCGACCGGGTGGAAGTCGGCTGCAACAGCGTCCTGAACCCCGGCACCATCATCGGCCGTGATTCCAACGTATATCCGACCTCATGCGTCCGCGGAACAATCCCGGAGAAAAGCATCTGGAAAGACAACGGTACCATCGTTGCAAAAAAATAAAAAACTGAAAGGCGGTATTGTTTATGAATGTTATTATCGTAAAGGATTATGAAGACGGCGCACGGAAAGCCGCAGATATCATTGAGAAGATCGTCCGCGATAACCCCACCTGCACGCTCGGCCTGGCCACTGGTTCCAGCCCTGTCGGAATGTACCGTGAGCTTGCACGCCGCTGCAGTGAGGAAGGCCTGGATTTCAGCAAGGTCCACAGCGTCAACCTGGATGAATATGTCGGCCTGGATGGAACCCATGACCAGAGTTACCGCTATTTTATGAACAGCAATCTGTTTGACCACATCAACATTGACAAAAAGAATACATATGTCGCAAAGGGAACCGGCGATGTCGCTGCCAACCTGGCTGAATTCAATGCGGTCCTCGACCGGACCGATATCGCGATCCAGGTCCTGGGCGTCGGTCCCGACGGTCATCTCGGCTTCAACGAGCCCGGTGATACCATGTATGACGGTGCCCATGAAGAGACGCTGGATGATTCCACCATTGAAGCCAACAAACGGTTCTTTGCCAGCAAGGAAGAGGTTCCCACCCATGCGGTTACCATGGGCATGGGCAACATCATGCGTGCGGCCCGGCTGCTGATGATCATCTCCGGCAACAAGCAGGAAGCCGCCACCAAGCTGCTGATGGAAAACAAAATCGATCCGCACTGCCCCTGCACCTTTATGCGGATGCACCGGGATGCTACGATTATTATCGAAAAATCCCTGGCGGATGAAATCGGATACAAGGGATAACTGCCCTTGCTCTTCATAACAGAATAAAGCAAGGATGCGGACGTTTTCGTCCGCATCCTTGTTTCATGTTCCGGTCTGACAGGCCGAAACCTGCATCACCTTACGCTGAACAGCAGTTCATCATATGTCGGGAAAGGCCAGTACGTTTTGTCCGTCATCTGTTCAAGAGCGTCCGCATGAATCCGGACTTCCTTCATGGCCGGCAGCACGCGGTCATGCATATACCGTGCAAACACTGCCGGATCCTCCGTGCCGGGTTTTCCGTTCAGCGCATCGGCGAGGCACACCGCCGCATGATCCAGGCTGTCCGTTTCCCCGCACAGGGCAGAAAGCTGATCCACGCCGCTCTGAAGGGCACACCCGGCAACACCGATCTTCTGCACGGATCCCGCGACATCACCTGCAAAACGAATGACGGAAGGCGAGATCTGACGACGGACCATCATCAGCATCGTTTCCGCTTCAATATTGATGATCTTCGCATACGCATCCAGCCCGATATCCCGGCGGGAGCGCAGTTCAGCCTCTGACAGGACCTTATGAATTTCAAATACGGAGATATTTTTTTCCGCCGTATAGCAGGGCAGGGCATCCACAGTGGAATCCAGGAAGGTCAGCCCGCGCTTTTCAGCTTCCTTCCGCCATTCATCGGAATAGTTGTTTCCGTTGAAAATAATCCGCTTGTGCTCTTTGATATTCCGGACAATCAGATCATGAAGGGCATTACGGAAATCATCCGCCGCTTCCAGTTCGTCCGCAAACTGACGCAGGCTTTCCGCGACAATCGTATTCAGCACCACGTTCGCATCGGAAATGGAAGCTGAAGAGCCCAGCGAACGGAATTCGAACTTGTTTCCGGTAAAAGCGAAGGGGGATGTGCGGTTCCGGTCCGTTGTATCCTTCGGGAATTTCGGCAGCATGTGCACGCCGATCGTCATTTCGGATTTTTCCCGGCCGCTGTAATCCGAACCTGCTTCCAGCGCCTCCAGAATCTCGGTAAGCTCATCGCCGAGGAATATGGAAATGACAGAAGGAGGTGCTTCAAAACCGCCCAGTCGTTCATCATTTCCGGCGGAAGCAACGGATGCTCTCAGCAGATCCTGATAATCATCCACCGCTTTGATGACCGATGTCAGGAACAGAAGGAACTGCGCACTTTCATGGGGACTGTCCCCGGGATTCAGCAGATTATAGCCGGTATTGGTAAACATGGACCAGTTGTTGTGCTTTCCGCTTCCGTTCACGCCGGCAAACGGTTTCTCATCCAGCAGGCAGACCAGGTCATGGCGGCGGGCCACTTTCTTCATCATTTCCATGGTCAGCTGGTTATGATCACATGCAACATTCGCGATCGAATAGATCGGAGCCATTTCATGCTGGGCCGGAGCAGTCTCATTGTGCTCCGTTTTGGCCAGTACGCCCAGTTTCCAAAGTTCTTCATTCAGTTCCGCCATGAAGGCCTGAACACGCGTCTGAATCGTGCCGAAGAAATGATCCCCCAGTTCCTGCCCTTTGGGTGCTTTGGCACCGAACAGCGTACGGCCCGCGAAAATCAGGTCACTCCGCTGATCAAACAGGTTTTTGTCGACCAGAAAGTATTCCTGTTCCGGCCCGACGGTCGGGGTAACACGGGTCGCATCCATCCGGCCGAACAGATGCAGGATCCGCACTGCCTGGCGGTTGAGCGCCTCCATGGAACGCAGGAGCGGTGTCTTTTTGTCAAGCGCCTCCCCGCTGTAGGAGCAGTATGCAGTCGGAATACAGAGAACCCGATCCTTGATAAAAGCATAGGACGTGGGATCCCAGGTCGTATATCCGCGTGCCTCAAAAGTAGACCGAAGACCGCCGCTGGGCAGGGAAGAGGCGTCCGCCTCGCCGCGAACCAGTTCCTTTCCGGAGAATTCCTGAACAACCTTTCCCCCGGAAACAGGTGAAATAAACGCATCATGTTTCTCTGCCGTGACGGAATTCAACGGCTGGAACCAATGCGTATAATGGGTGGCACCATGCTCCAGGGCCCAGTCCTTCATTGCGTTGGCAACCACACTGGCAACCTGCGGATCCAGCCGCCGCCCTTCATCGATGGTTTTATGCAGTGCCCGGTAAGTTTCCTGCGGCAGCCGCTGGCGCATGACAGAATCATTGAATACATTGATCCCAAACAGTTCGTCCATCATAGCCACAGGTACATTCCCCCTTGCCGGTTAATGTATCCAATATTAGAAGAAACCCATTTGATTGTCAAGGATGATCATTGTTTTGAGCAGAAAAATGTGGTAGAATATTTTCGTTCGTTAAAGTGTGAAACAGACAGGATGTGACCGGATCAAATGTTCGAACCGAAAGTAAAAAACAGGCAGACCGATATGCTGATGAACGCAGTTATCCAGCTTCATGACGTGGAAGACGCATACCGTTTTTTCGAGGATCTCTGCACAATTCCCGAAATCCGGAGCATCAGCCAGCGGCTGGAGGTGGCTGACCTGCTCCGAAAAAAGGAAACATACCAGCGGATTGCCGAGGAAACCGGGGCATCCAGCGCTACGATTTCCCGTGTTAACCGGGCATTGAATTACGGAGCCGACGGATATAACCGTGTTCTCGATGAGATGGAGAAATGCAAGTAATGGATATCTCTGTACTGAACAGTGAACAACGGAAAGCCGCCGAAACGCTTGAAGGTCCGCTGCTGATCCTGGCCGGTGCCGGAAGCGGAAAGACCCGTGCGCTGACCTACCGCCTGGCCAACCTGATTGATCACGGAATCCCCGCATGGTCCATTCTCGCACTGACATTCACCAACAAAGCCGCCCGGGAGATGAAAAACCGGGTTGAAGCGCTGATCGGAAGCCAGGGAGCAGATGAGGCATGGATCGGCACGTTTCATTCCATCTGCGCGCGTATTCTCCGGCGGGATATCGAAAAACTCGGATATTCCCGCTCTTTTGTGATCTACGACGAAGATGACCAGCTTCGTGTGCTGAAAGAGATCTATAAACAGCTGAACGTGGATGACAGTTTCATCCCGCTGCGTGAGACCGCCTACAAAATCAGCGACGCAAAAAACCGGCTCCTGACTCCTGATGAGTGGTTTGCCCAGTCCGGCCGTGATTTCAGGAGCAACCGAATCCACGATATCATGATTACATATGAATCCAGGATGAAAGGCCTGAACGCGCTGGATTTTGACGATCTGCTGATGAAGACCCTGGAGCTTCTTGCCAGTCATCCGCCTGTTCTTGATACATACCGGAAAAGGTTCCGGTATGTCATGGTGGATGAATACCAGGACACCAACCACGTCCAGTACGAACTGGTCCGCATCCTGACAGCCGAAAGCCGGAACCTCTGTGTTGTCGGTGATGATGACCAGAGTATTTATGGATGGCGCGGCGCCGATATCCGGAATATCCTCGATTTTGAAAAGGATTATCCGGATGCTGTGATTATCAAGCTGGAACAGAATTACCGGTCTACAGCCACCATTCTCGATGCCGCCAACCAGGTCATTGCCCACAACACAGACCGCAAGGACAAAAAACTCTGGACGGAGAAGGACAGCGGAAACCGGATTACTGTTTACCGCGCTTCCGACGAACATGATGAAGCCGCCTGGATTGCTGCCCGCATCCTTGAGCTAAAAAAGACCGGAATGGGGTACGGCCATGACGCAGTCCTGTACCGTGCGAATTCCCAGAGCCGTGTTATTGAAGAGATGATGATCCGTTCCGGAATCCCTTATAAGGTCTTCGGCGGACAGAAGTTCTACGAGCGAAAGGAAATCCGCGATATCCTGGCATATCTTCGCGTCATTGTAAATCCTTCGGATGATATTTCCCTCGGGCGGATTATCAATGTTCCGAAACGTTCCATCGGGGATACCACCGTCCAGGCACTGACCGATTATGCCTCCGCCTCCGGGATTCCCCTGTTCAGCGCCCTGAACGACCTTCCGGATTCTCTGGGCTCCAGGGCACGGAATGCCGTGTCCGACTTTGCCACGCTGATGACTATGCTCTGCGCAATGAAGGACTCCATGCCGCTGGAGGAATTCGTGGACTATGTAATCAGTCAGACCGGACTGGAAAAGCAATATATCAACGAAAACACTGAAGATGCCGTCGCACGGCTGGAAAATATCGGTGAATTCCGCGGCACACTGCATGAATTTGCGGTTTCCGCAGAAAATGCAACCCTGGAGGCATACCTGGAAAACGTATCCCTTATGACGGACCTGGACCGGGAAACCGATCAGGAGGGGTTTGTCACCATGATGACCCTTCATTCAGCCAAGGGGCTTGAATTTGATCATGTTTTTATCCCCGGGATGGAGGAAAATGTTTTTCCCAGCTACCGGAGTGTCAATGAGGAGAACCGGCTGGAAGAAGAGCGCCGGCTCATGTACGTCGGTATTACCCGTGCCAGGAACCGCCTGTTCCTGTGCCACGCAGAATCCCGCATGCTGTACAACCAGTTCAGCCACAATGCTCCAAGCCGGTTCCTGGATGAGATTCCGGAACGTCTTCTGAAACGGGAATCCTTTGACGGATTCAGCGGCGCAAGAGGTTTTATGAACTATTCCCGGCAGGATCCGGCCGTTTCCCGGAAGAAGCCGGAATTTTCCGGATGGAGCCGTCCAACGGAAACCCGGCATGAGCATCCTTCCGCCCCGGCCGGCATCGGCAGCAAACCCCGTCTGACACTGAAAGGCGTCTCCCTGGACAGCATTCCGGGCGTCAGCCGCGGATTTATGCCGAGTCCTGCCAGGGAATTTGATTCCTCCCTCCGGAAGCTGTTCCGGGAAGGGGATTCTGTCATGCATCCCAAATTCGGAAGCGGAAAGGTCATCCGGATCAGCGGAAGCGGTTCGGATGCACGGATTCTGATTGATTTCGGCAATAACGGCACCCGGGAGCTTTCCCTGGCCGTCGCCCCGATTGTCAAAGTGGAGGAAGAGTCATGAATGAACAGAAATCAGCCCGGATGCTTGAGCTGATCCGACAGCTGAATGACGCTTCACATGCTTACTATGTGCTGGATAATCCCTATATATCTGACATGCAGTGGGATCAGATGTATGATGAGCTTCGCGCGCTGGAGAACGAAACCGGTATTGTACTGGAGGATTCACCCAGCCGTCATGTGGGCGGCGGAGAAACGCTCCGGGGTTTTGAAGAGCACCGTCATATTACCCGTCTGTGGTCCCTGGATAAGGTCCAGAGTCTCGAAGCCCTCGACGCATGGATCCTCCGCACGGAAAAGCTGGCCGGAAAAACCAATCTCCAGTACTACGTGGAATACAAATTCGACGGTCTGACCATCAATCTGACCTACGAAGGCGGAAAACTGGTTCAGGCCGCAACACGCGGGAACGGAATCATCGGGGAAGCAATCCTTCCGCAGGCCAGGACAATTCACAGCCTGCCGAAAACCATTCCGTATACCGGAAGGATTGAAGTGCAGGGTGAGTGTATCATGCGGCTGAGCACCCTGGAAAAGTATAACGCAGCTCATCCCGATGACCGCCTGAAAAACGCGCGTAATGCTGCTGCCGGTGCGCTCCGTAATCTGGATCCCGCCGTTACGGCGGAGAGGCACCTGGATGCGTTTTTCTACCAGATCGGGACAATCGACAATCCGCCATACGATTCCCAGCCCGGAATGCTCCGGTTCCTGCGGGAAAACGGATTCCAGGTCAGCCCTTTCCTCGGAAAGGGAACCGGGCGGGAAGAGCTTGAAAAGTGCATCCGGGAAATTGAATCACAGCGAAAGAGCCTGGACTGGCTGATCGACGGCGTTGTGATCAAGGTCGGGGACAGCCAGCTCCGCGAGCAGATGGGCTATACTGAAAAATTCCCCCGCTGGGCTGTCGCATACAAGTTTGAAGCCGAGGAATGTGTTACTACCCTGGAAAATGTTACATGGGAGCTTGGGCGGACCGGAAAGCTGACGCCGCTTGCACATGTAAAACCGGTGGATTTTTACGGCGTCACCGTCCAGAAAGCCACGCTGAACAATATGGGAGATATCCTGCGCAAGGATATCGCTATCGGATGTAATGTCTGGATCCGGCGCAGCAACGATGTAATCCCTGAAATCATGGGCCGGGCCGGAGAAGCCGTGCCAGGGGAAACCCCCATTGAAAAGCCCTCCGCCTGTCCGGCCTGCGGCGGTCCCCTGACGGAAAGAGGCGCCCATATTTTCTGTATGAACCGAACCAGCTGCAAGCCACAGGCCGTTGCCCGCATCAGTCACTTTGCCAGCCGGGAAGCCATGGACATTGATGGGCTGAGTGAAAAAACCGCAGCCCAGCTGTATGACCAGGCCGGCATCCGGGAGCCGGCCGACCTCTACAGCCTGACCCCCATGGACTTCCTGATGCTTGACGGTTTCAAGGAAAAGAAAGCCTCCAAGCTGTCCGAAGCCCTGGAAAAAAGCAAGCACTGTGAACTGGACGCCTTCCTGTTTGCCCTTGGCATTCCCAATGTCGGGCGGAAGACAGCCCGCGATCTGGCCGATGCTTTCGGCAGCCTGGACAGCCTGGCCGCCGCTGATGCCGAAGCTTTGACCTCCATCCCGGATATCGGAGAGGTTGTTGCCGGGAGCATCGTTGAATACTTCACTTTCCCCGAAAACCGGCGGACTATCGAAAAACTGATCAATGCCGGCGTCCATCCCAAGGAAGCTGCCGGCAAGGCGGAAGGACCTTTCAGCGGAATGTCGGTTGTCGTTACCGGAACACTGCCCACGCTGAGCCGGAAGGAAGCCGAAGACCTGATCCGCGCATGCGGCGGAAACGCCTCCGGATCCGTCAGCAAAAAAACGGCATTCGTTGTTGCCGGAGAAGCCGCAGGAAGCAAGCTGTCCAAGGCACAAAGCCTCGGAATCGAAGTGATCGATGAGCCGGAGTTCCTCCGGCGCGCCGGAAAATAAACCCATTTGTGATACAGGAGGTTAAAAAACACTCATGCTGTTCAGCGGAATCAATTCCTTTATATCCAGCCTGCAGGCCGATCCCCTGGGAACGATCCTGGAGTATGTGTTTTTAGGCGTCTGTATCCTGCTCAGCCTGATCCTGCATGAATGCGCACATGGTTATGTCGCCCTGAAGTGCGGCGATCCGACTGCCTGGATGCTGGGAAGGCTTTCCCTCAATCCCGCCAAACACCTGGATCCCATCGGTACCCTGTGCATGGTTTTTCTCCGTGTCGGCTGGGCAAAGCCGGTTCCGGTCAATCCACGGAATTTCCGCCATTACAGACGGGATTACATCCTGGTGTCCATTGCCGGAATTACAGTCAATTTTATCCTGTTCCTGATCGGTCTGGCCGCATATATCCTGATTCGCAAGCATGCCACCTATACTGTTGTCTGGTATTACCTGCTTCAGTTTTTCTCAATGCTTGCCCAGATCAATATCGGCCTGGCGATCTTTAACCTGATCCCGGTACCTCCGCTCGACGGATACCGCATCCTGAATCAGTTTGCGTTCGGCGGAAAGCTTGACCGGAGCCTGACCCCGCAGACCATGATGATTATCCGTTACGCATTCCTGGCTCTTTGTATCACCGGCGTGCTCAGTCCGGCACTCGGCAAGGTTATCGGAAGCGTGTTTAATTTCTTCCTGAATCTGTTCTGGAAAATTCTGTAAGGCTGGAGTTTGAAACCAAATGATTGCACGGGAATTCAGGCTGAAGGATTTCGACGGTCCGCTGGACCTGCTCCTGACGCTGGTCGGAAAGGCGCAGATTGATATCCGGGATATCTTTATCAGCGAAATCACCGATCAGTATCTGGAAATCGTCCGGAACGCCCCCGACCTGAACATGGATGAAGCCAGTGATTTCCTGGTGATTGCCGCCACGCTGCTTGAAATCAAAAGCAGGTCCATGCTGCCCCGGCCCATTGTCCATGAGGAAGAAGAGGATCCGGAAGAGGAGCTGATCCGCAGGCTGGAAGAATACCGCCGTTTCCGCGAGACCGCTGACCGCATGAAGTATTTTGAAGAAGCTGCCCGGCAGGTATTCACCAAGCTTCCGGAAGAATACCCGCTTCCTCCCCAGGAATTTGAGCTGACCGGATTATCCCTGGACGGCCTGGTTCAGGCTTTCCAGCGGATCTGGGAAAGAAAGCCGGTTCTGGACACCAATCCCGAGAGCAATCATTACGCTCCCCGGAATATCCGCCGGGATGTTCACACCGTCCGTGAATGTATGCTGGATCTGATGCATACAATCAAAAAGAAAAGGAAGATCCGTTTTGAGGATATCTTCTCAGAATCCCCCACGCGGGAAGAAGTCGTCACCATGTTCCTGGCCGTGCTGGAACTGCTCAAGCTCGGCCAGATGCACGTAAAGCAGGACAGCGTATATGAGCCGATTGTCCTGTATTCAGGAAAAGGAAAGCCTGTAAAGGATATCCAGACAGAAATGGATACCGAAACCATCAATACCGCAGGAGGTGATGTCCTTTGACGGAAGGAGAGGGAAACCTTTTCGGGATGATTGAATCCATCCTGTTTGTTGCCGGTGAGGCCGTGGAATTCCGGGACCTTTCCAAAGCCCTCCGGATCGGTGATGATGAGCTGGAAAAAGCTCTGGAAAAGCTCTCCGATGAATACGACTTCAACCAGCGTGGATTTATGCTGAAGCGTTTCGGCACCAAAGTCCAGCTCGCGACCCGTCCCCTGTATGCGGACGCGGTTGTCCGCCTGCTGCAGCCTGTACAGATGCAGAGCCTCGGCCAGGCGGCCATGGAAACCCTGGCCGTGGTCGCTTACCGCCAGCCGGTCACGCGGGCGGAAGTGGAACAGATCCGGGGTGTGAAATGTGATTACAGCCTGCAGAGCCTGATGATCAAGGGGCTGATCCGGGAAACCGGCAGGAAGGATACCATCGGCCGTCCGATCCTGTACGGTACGACCGATGAGTTCCTCAGCCATTTCGGCATCCGCAGTCTGGATGATCTTCCGCCTCTTCCGGATGATACACGGACTGCAGATATCCCCGAAGTTCCGGAAGATTCCGGAGACCTGATTTCATAAATGAAACCTTTCTTAAGTTGGTAAGTGAGACAGGAGGTTGAAAAAGATGGATAACCAGAGAAAACCGAGAGCCCGTGAGAAAAAAGTCGTCGGAAGCGGCAAAGGGGTTGAAATCCACGGTGAAGGACTGGGAACCGGTCCGGTCAACAACATGGGCAATTATGAAGACCGAAAGCCCCATCAGACTGCCTCGCCCCAGGCCGGACGTCCTTCCGGCTCCGGATTCGGCAGTTCCTTCGGGCAGGGCGCTTCCCGGCCCGCAAGACCGCAGTCCGGCAGCGCACCCCGTCCCTCCGGTTTCCAGGATCCTTTCCGCCGTCCTGCCGGCACTTCCGGTTCTTCACCGCAGCGGCCTTCCGGAACTTACAGCAGTTCATCCCAGGGGAGGCCGTCAGCCGTTCCCGGAACCGGATACCAGCAGTCATCTTCCTCCCAGGGCAGCCATCATCATCAGACTACCCGCAGCGGCGGAACCGGTTCAGGCGGAAGCGGCAAACTGATTATGCTGGTCCTGATGGCAGCTGTCCTGTTTTTCTTCGGCAGGAATTTCCTCGGCGGGGGCAATGAGGAAATCCCGACCTTTGCCGGCAATGAAAACTCCATGACTTCCCAGACATCTGCCGGAACCGGGGGCAGTGCCGGAGCGGGAAGCAGCCTTTCCAATCTGCTGAGCTCTTTCCTGGCCCCGGGCAGCAGCTCTGTCTATGATTTCAGCGGCGGAAACCTCCTTTCCTCCGTAACCGGAAACAGCGGGAATACCACCGACTATTTCACCTCCACCCCCTCCGGAAGCAGCGGAAATACCAATACCGGCAAACCGGATACCACCGTTGCCAGCGGCGCACGGTCAAAGTTTACGAAGATCCTCGGCGGCAATAAGGATACCGTTACGCTAATGGTCTATATGTGCGGAACCGACCTGGAAAGTCAGAACGGCATGGGAACAGCCGATATCAAGGAGATGCTGAATGCCGACCTTGGCGACCGGGTAAACCTGCTGATCTATACCGGCGGATGCTCACGCTGGAGGAATAATGTTGTTTCCAACCAGTACAACCAGATTTACCTGGTCCGGAGCGGACAGTTGTCAAGGCTTGAAAACAACATGGGAACAGCCTCCATGACCAAT
>JAEEGK010016960.1_pt1 | contig 15943 bp, 13 predicted proteins | sample 8958771 | NCBI WGS metagenome assembly JAEEGK01 (sample SAMN16246547, study PRJNA631951) | gut metagenome | biome: gut microbiome; feature: rumen; material: SC-attached | host: Bos | place: Iran: Karaj | collected 2018-10
GGTCAGGTTTTGGGACAGGATGAAAATGGAAATAATATCTATTTAAAAAATGGCCCTTATGGAAATTATTTACAACTTGGTGATGCTGTTAAGGGAGATGTTCGTGGTCCAATACGAGCACCAATTCCAAAAAATATTCAGATTGATGCTTTGACTTTGGAAAAGGCAATATTCCTTTTATTCCTTCCAAAATCTATTGGTTTTGATGGCGAAGATGAGGTATTTGTTGCAATTGGAAAATTTGGTCCTTATGTTAAAAAGGATAATATTTCAAAAAGTATTCCTGCATCAACATCTATTTTTGATGTGGATATAAAGATTGCACATGATCTTCTTTTGGGGGCTGTGGAAAAACCAAAAGGAAAGGAACTTGGTCCTCATCCGGATGATGGAAAACCTGTTGTTTACTTTAAAACTGGAAAGTTTGGACCATATGTTCAGCATAATCGTGTTTTTGCGTCTATTCCAGCAAGTGTTGCAACAGAAGAAACAATCACTTTGGAATTGGCAATTGAAAAATTAGCACCAAAGGAACCAAAGAAAAAACCCGAGGTAAAGGAAAAACCAAAACCCAAAAAGTAATTTACAATAAAAAATCTCATATGTATAATAACTAAAACTTTAAGAATTAAAAAAAAGGAAAAAATTATGTCAGGACATTCAAAATGGGCAAACATTCAACACAGAAAAGGTTTGCAAGATAAAAAACGCGGAAACTTATTTACTAAACTTGCAAAGGAAATTACCGTTGCAGCAAAACTTGGGGATCCAAATCCAGATATGAACCCAAGACTTAGATTGGCAGTTTTGGCAGCAAGAAAAGAATCTATGCCAAACGACAATATTAAACGTGCAATTCAAAAGGCTCTTCCTGGAAGTGGCGAAGGTGATTACACAGAAATCAGATACGAAGGTTATGCACCAGGTGGAATTTCTGTTATTGTTGAATGCTTAACTGATAACAAAAACAGAACTGCTTCTGATATTCGTTCTATTTTCTCAAAAAATGGTGGAAACCTTGGAGAAACAGGTTCTGTTGCATACAACTTTGAACATGTTGGTTTCTTTATGTATAAAAAAGAAGTTGGCGATTTTGATACAGTGTTTGAAACTGCACTTGAAGGTGGTGCACGTGATGTTGAAGAAGAAGATGAAAACTATATCATCACTTGTGAAATTCCAGATTTTTCAAATCTTTCAAAAGCATTAGAGAAATTTGGTGAACCTGAAAAGGCTGAAATTATTTGGCAACCAAAATTAACAGTAGCTGTTGATGGCGAGGGAGCTGAAAAAATCGAACGTTTTACTGATGCGTTGGAAGACAACGATGATGTTCAAAAGGTTTACACAAACGCAGAATTTAATGATTAGTTGAACCCTTTAGAATTTATCCCCGCTTTTTGACGGGGATTTTTTATTCCAAAATTACATCCAAAAATTTTTTTATATTCTTAATATTTAAATCAATTTCAACAGGAATTATTGCTTTTCTGTATTTTGTTGGGATTTTTACATAATCCTTTGATGTTGTAAGTATTGGCATATTGCCAGCCGTTTTTATTATTTTTTCAAAATCTTCTTTCTTATATTGATAATGATCAGGAAATTCAAACAAGCGTTTGATTTTTATTTTTTCAGACTTTAGTGTATCGTAAAATTTTTGTGGATTGCCAATTCCTGCAAAGGCGATAACCTGTTTTCCAGAGAATTTTTTTAAATTTTTTGGTGCAACCTTTGCGTTAAAAACTGGAATTTTATACTTTGAAAGTTTTTTTTCAAACGCTTGTTTGATTTTTCGCATTATGACAACAGCAGATGCCTTTTTTATACCAGATTTTATAGTTTCACGAAGAGGTCCAGCTGGAAAAATAAACCCATGCCCTGTAGTATTAACACCGTCAAAAACCAAAACTGATTTATCCTTAGAAAGTGTATAATTTTGAAGTCCGTCATCCATAATTATAATATCAACAAGATTTTCCAAAACCTTTGCACCAGTTCCACGATTGGTGCAGATACATACTGGAATCTTGCCCTTAAATCTTTGATAAATCATAAAAACTTCGTCACCCACATCAAGGGCAGTATGTCTTTTTTCATCGACCAAAATAGGCTTGTTTGAAGAAAGGTGACCACCATATCCACGGGAAAGAACACCAACACGAAAATTTTTCTTAAGCAATTCTTCGATTATTTTTATAACAAGTGGGGTTTTACCGACACCACCAAGTGTAATATTTCCAACACAAATAACCTTTACCTTTGAGTGGTAAGGTCTTGAAAAACAGTGTTTCATGCTGGAAACAAGCCAATAAATTACTGATAATGGTAAAAATAAAATCCCAATACCGAGTTTACTGTTGAAATATTTAGGAGTTTGTGCTTTCATATCAATGTTCCTTTTTAACTAAGGGTAATTATATAATAAAAAGTATGACTAGTCAAATGAACATAGAAGAACTAAAACAAACTTTTAATATGCTTGAAGAAACAGAAGAAAAATATGCCTATGTCATAGAACTTGGCAAACAACTTCCTTTATATCCTCAGGATAAAAAAAATGATGAACACAGAATTTATGGTTGTTCCTCAAGTGTTTGGTTTGATTTCAAAAATGAAAATGGAAAATATTACTTTGATTTTGACAGTGATGCATTAATTGTAAAGGGATTACTTTTCATAATTAAGCTCATTTTCGATGGGAAAACGCCTGATGAAATAAGAAAAATTCATGCTATGGATTTCTTTGACGAAATAGGTCTTAAGTCTTCTCTTTCAAATCAAAGACAGGTTGGACTTTTATCAATTATTACAAAAATTGAAGGACTTAAATAGGATAAAAATGCTTTAGATTTGATTTTTTTCCAATAATGATGTATAATAAAAGAATGAAAAAATTAAAGGTAGCACATCAAAAAATAAAAAAATATATCACAAAACCTCATTTTCAGGTTTTCGTGGCAAGTTTTTCTATATGCCTTTTACTTTTTTTTATAATATCAAAACAATCTGGAAGTAATATTCCACCAAGGATAAAGGATGCCTTTGATCCAATAATTTCAACAGAAAATTCTATTAATAGAAATATACAACCTGTTGCTTCGTCTGGTGGAATTTTTAATGGTATGTTTTCAAATGTGAAGGAATATATTGTAGATGTAAAAAATGGAGATAGTGTTGCATCTATACTTTCAAATTTTGGTATTTGTTATAGTGAGATTTTAGAGGTAAGTAAATCAATAAATCCTATTTTCAAGCTTTCCGATTTACGACCTGATAATGACAGATTGATTATAAAGGTAAAACCTTTACCTGAAAATAGTGATAAGACAAAAGCTGAGCTTTATTCATTGGAAATAATAAAAAGCCCTATATACAAAATTGTATCAACGAAAACAAATAACGGTTTTAAAACTGTTGAGTCAAAATCTAATATAAATTCTGAACTTGTTCGTGGTGAAGGAGTTATTGAAAAAGGCACAAGTCTTACGCAAGTGGCTGTGCAACATGGCATCCCATACAACATAATTGATAAATTTTATGAAATATTCTCGTTCGATGTCGATTTTGAACGTGATATATATCCCGGTGACAAATTTCAAATTATGTATGAACAACTTTACTCGGATAATGGTGAATATTTAGGAAGCGGTAATGTAATTTTTGCTTCACTTTACCTTAATTCAAGACGAAGTGAGTTTAGACTTTTTAGATTTGAAAATGAAAAAGGTGTTGTCGGATACTATGATGAAAATGGTAAGGGCGCATCAAAAACATTAAAAAAGACTCCTATTAACGGTGCAAGAATTTCATCAAAATATGGAAACAGAAAACATCCTGTTCTTGGATATTCAAAGGCACATAAGGGTGTTGATTTTGCTGCACCAACTGGGACACCTATTCCTGTCGCAGGAAGTGGAAAGGTCATATTCCGTGGTTGGATAAACGGTTATGGTAATTATATAAAAGTTCGTCATAATGGAACCTACTCTACCGCTTATGCTCATTTAAGTAGATTTAAACCAGAAGTAAAAGTTGGAACACAGGTTAAACAAGGTCAAATAATCGGATATGTCGGATCAACTGGGCTTTCTACTGGTCCACATCTTCACTATGAAATCATAAAGGATGGAGTACAGGTAAACCCTTTGTCTGTTAAACTTCCATCAATACAAAACCTTGCTGGAAATGATATAAAGAAGTTTGAAACTTCACGTGATAAAATAAATATTCAGTTCGCAGTTTTGGATAAAAATTTTAGCCAATTTGCAAATCTTATAGATATAAATTCTATTGATACAGAAATGTTAAAATAGTCCTATTTTTTTGATAAAAATCTTTAATTAAAATTTATTTAATTTTTCCATATTTCCCTTGAAAAATAAAGAAAGATTTTGTATTCTTTCTCTATTATTTAAAATATGTTAGGAGTATTTATTATGAAAGTATCTAAATTTAAGTTTTTTTCTATTATTTCTATTGCGTTGGTTGCATTGGCTCTTGTTATTCCAAGTTTTGTTTCGGATAAAACAAGGGAAAATTTACCAAAGTTTTTACAGGGTAATCCTATTGCACTTGGTCTTGACTTAAAGGGTGGTGCATACATCCTTTTAGAGGCTGACATTGACTCGGTTATAAAAGAAAAAAATACTCAAATAAAAGATGTTGTTAGAAAAGAGCTTCGTGGAAATAGAGAAAAAGATGAAGCAATGATTCCATATACAAACCTTACTGGAACTGCAAATTGGACAACAGTTATTATTAAAAATCCTGACGATATTAAAGAGGCAAAACGTCGTATAAAAAAAGCTATTGCTGATGATGTAGAAATAGAGTTTGAAGAAAATAAAATGAAAATATTTTATTCAGAAACTTCAATACAAAAAATAAAAACAGATATTTTAAATAATTCTATTGAAATAGTTCGTCGTCGTGTTGATTCATTGGGAAACAAGGAACCATCAATTCAAAAACAGGGTGAAAACAGAATTATGGTGCAACTTCCTGGCGCTGATAATCCTGAAAGAGTTAAAGAACTTATTGGAAAAACTGCAAAAATGACTTTCCATATGGTTGATGAAGAAGCAATGAAATCAGGAAAGATTCCAATGGATTCCGAAGTTGTAAACGGACTTGTTATTAAAAAAAGAGTTTCTGTTAGTGGTGAAAATCTAACCGATTCAAGAGTAGCATATGATCAAAATGGACGTCCTGCTGTAACGACAACATTTAATTCTGTTGGTGCAAGGGCATTTGCAAAATTAACAACTGAAAATGTTGGTAAAAGATTTGCAATAGTTCTTGATGGAAAAATTCTTTCTGCCCCTACAATACAGGAGCCAATTACCGGTGGATATGGTCAAATCACAGGTGGGTTTACAACTGAACAGGCAAATGATTTATCAACTATGCTTCGTTCCGGTGCACTTCCTTGTGAATTAACAGTTGTAGAAGAAAGAACCGTTGGTGCTGGACTTGGTGCTGACTCAATTGAAAAAGGAAGTTTTGCAAGTATGCTTGGCCTTGCCTTAGTTCTTTTCTTTATGATTGCAACATATGGTGTATTGGGAATTTTCTCTAATATAGTTTTGGTTTTAAATATATTAATTATATTTGCAGGTCTTGCAATTACTGGTGCGACATTAACACTTCCTGGAATTGCTGGTATCGCACTTAATATTGGTATGGCTGTTGATGCAAATATATTGATTTTCGAAGGTATGCGAGAAGAGGCAAAACGTGGCGTCAGTGCAATAAAGTCTATCGAAGATGGATTTAATACTGCATTTTCTGCAATTATGGATTCAAACATTACTACACTTGCATCAGCACTTATAATGTTCCAATTTGGAAGTGGTCCAATTAAGGGATTTGCTGTGACACTTACAATGGGTATTTTGGCATCTCTTTTCACAAATATCACTTGTCTTAAAATGATACTTGAATTATGGGCAAAAACTGGTAAAGCAAAAAAGATTGATTTATAAGAAGGAAATAAAAAATGAAATTAACTGATTTAACAATTACACAAGCAAAAGATTTACTTAAGAAAAAAGAAATTTCTGCAGTGGAGCTTACACAGGCATTTATTGATAATATGGCGAAGTATAAGGACCTTAACGCCTTTGTGACTGAAACACCTGAACTTGCACTTTCACAGGCAAAAGTTGCAGATGAAAATATTGCTCAAGGTAAAGCCAGAGAATTGGAAGGTATCCCAATGGCAATTAAGGATTTGTATTGCACAAAGGGGGTCCGAACAACTGCATCATCAAAAATGCTTGAAAATTTTGTTCCTGAATACGAATCAACTGTTTCAAAAAAATTGTTGGATGCTGGAATAACTATGCTTGGAAAAACATCATTGGATGAATTTGCTATGGGTTCAACAAACCTTACATCCTATTTCGGAGAGGTAAAAAATCCATACAAAAGAAATGGCGAGAATTTAGTTCCTGGCGGTTCATCTGGTGGTTCGGCATCTGCGGTTGCATCTGGTTGTGCAATGGCCGCAACAGGAAGTGATACTGGCGGTTCAATAAGACAACCATCAAGCTTTTGTGGTTTGGTTGGTATGAAACCAACATATGGTCGTGCTTCACGTTATGGTATAGTTGCATTTGCATCATCACTTGATTGTCCAGGACCAATAACAAGAACTGTTGCTGATAATGCCCTATTTTTAAAAGTTATTTCGGGACTTGATGAAAAGGATCCAACAACTGCACCAAAAGAAGTTATTGATTGGACCAAAGTTTTGGGTTCATCCATTAAGGGGCTTAAAATCGGTATTCCAGAAGAATATAAAAGTGATAAACTTAATCCAGAAGTTCAAAAACTTTGGGATGAACGTGTTGAAGATTTGAAAAAATTGGGTGCGGAAATTGTAAGTGTTTCACTTCCACACACAAAATATTCTTTACCTGTTTATTACATTATTGCACCGGCTGAGGCATCTTCTAACCTTGCAAGATATGATGGTGTAAAATATGGTTATAGAACAAATTCACCATATCATTCTTTGGATGAAATGTATGAACTTACCAGAACAGAAGGTTTTGGTGCCGAAGTTAAAAAAAGACTTCTTATTGGTTCAACAATTTTGACCGAGGAATTTTATGAACGTTCTTATTTAAAGGCTCTTAAAACTCGTCGTATAATTTGTGATGAATTTGAAGAAGCATTCAAACAAGTTGATGTTATTTTAACACCTTCTGCAACTGGTGCTGCATTCTCAAAGAATGATAAACTTACACCACTTGAAATTTATTTGAATGATGTTTACACAGTAGGTGGATCTTTGGCAGGACTTCCTGCAATATCAATTCCTGTTGGAAAAGATAAAAATGGACTTCCTCTTGGACTTCAAATTATGGGAAGAAAATTCGATGAAGAAACAGTGTATAAGGTTGCATCACAACTTGAACTTATTTCACAGTTTGATAACACACCTTCAAAGGTTATGGGAGAATAGATTATGGTTTATACAGTAAAGGCAAAAGATAAAGAATATGAAATGAATATTGGACTTGAAATTCATTGTCAGGTCATAAGTGAATCGAAATTATTCTCGGCATCATCAACAAAGTTTGGCGCTCAACCAAATACTCATGTTTCATTTTTCGATAGCGGTTTTCCAGGACAACTTCCTGTTATAAACAAGTATTGTATTGAACAAGCAATTAAAACTGGTCTTGGGCTTAATGCAAAAATTAACAAACGTTCAGTTTTTGATAGAAAGCATTATTTCTATGCTGACCTTCCTACTGGATACCAAATTACACAACAATTTCATCCTATTGTAAGTGATGGTTGGGTGGAAATTACTGATGGAGAAGGAAATCCTAAAAAAATCCGAATCGAAAAACTTCATGTTGAGCAAGATGCTGGAAAGTTAAATCATGAACTTTCACCAACAAAATCTATGGTCGATTTCAACCGTGCTGGTGTTGCATTGATGGAAATTGTTTCAAAACCAGATATCTCAAGCCCATATGAAGCAGGTGAATATATTAAAAAGATGCGTTCCATTGTTCGTTATCTTGGCACTTGTGATGGAAATATGGATGAAGGAAGTATGCGTTGCGATATTAACATTTCTCTTCGTGAAAAGGGAAGTGATAAACTTGGAACAAGGACTGAAACAAAAAATGTAAACTCGGTTCGTTTTGCAATACAGGCAATTGAATACGAATCACAAAGACAGGCTGATATTCTTGCCGATGGCGGAAAAATTGATCAGGAAACACGACTTTTCGATGCAAATACTGGAACAACACGCACTATGCGTAGTAAGGAAAATGCAATTGATTATCGTTATTTCCCTGATCCAGATATTATGCCCCTTGTATTAGAAGAAGGCTTGGTCGAAAGAATTAGGGAATCTATGCCTGAACTTCCTGATGTAAAAAAGAAAAGATTTATGGAGCAATATAAACTTTCCGATTATGATTCAAATATTTTAACATCAGAACGTGCAATTGCTGAATATTTTGAAAAGGCTGTTAGTGCTGTAAAAGATAATGATGGGAAAATGGTTTCAAATTGGATGCAATCTGAACTTTTTGCTGTGCTTAATAAAGAAGCAAAAGACATTAGCGAATCGCCAATTAAACCAGAAGAACTTTCTGAACTTATCAACCTTATAAAAGATAGCACAATCAGTGGTAAAATCGCAAAAGATGTTTTCAAGCTTATGTATGAAGGTGATGAAAAATCTGCTTCGAAAATTGTAGAAGAAAAAGGTTGGAAACAGGTTTCTGATACTTCGGCAATTGAAAAAGTTATTGATGATTTGATTACAAATTCACCTGACAATGTAAATGCATATAAAGGTGGTAAAGTTCAACTTTTTGGTTGGTTTGTTGGTCAAACATTAAAGGCTATGAAGGGACAGGCGAATCCACAAATAGTAAATGAAATTTTGAAGAAAAAGTTGGGGTAATATGAGTAATACTTTTCATCTTAAAACTTTTGGATGTCAAATGAATGCTTATGATTCTTCCAGAATCGTGGATTTGCTTAAAAAAAATGGCATGCAAGAAACAGAAGATGAAAACAACGCTGGTATTGTAATACTTAATACTTGCTATATAAGGGAAAAGGCAAGCGCAAAAATTTTTTCCGAACTTGGAAGAATTAGAAAATCTTATCTTGATGCGAAAAAACAACAACCTGTGTTTGCCGTGATTGGTTGTGTAGCAAAGGCCGAGGGGGCGAATATTTTCAAACGTGCATCTTATGTATCTGTTGTTCTTTCATCACAAAAATATCATTTACTTCCTGAATTTTTAGAAAAGGCTTTGGCTGAAAAAAATACAATAAAAAAAGAAATTGAAGAGGGAAAAAAGAAAAAAACAAAATTATCCCACTTTATTGATACTGAATTATCCGGTCTTGAAAAATTTGATTGTCTACCACCTGTTAAAAAAACTGATAAGGTTTCATTTATTCAAATACAAGAAGGATGTGATAAATTTTGCACATACTGTGTTGTTCCAAATACAAGAGGTCGTGAAATTTCCAGAAACGAAGACGATATTTTAAAAGAAGTTAAACATTTGGCAAATCTTGGAGCAATAGAGTTTAACCTTTTAGGGCAAAATGTCGATTGCTATAATGGGTTGAATTCAAATGGTGAAAAATCGAATCTTTCTTTGTTGATTAAGAAAATTGCAAAAATTGATGGGGTAAAACGAATCCGCTATACGACATCTTATCCTTCTGAATTTTCTGATGAAATGATTGAGCTTCATAAAAATGAACCAAAACTTATGCCGTTGGTATATCTTCCTATACAATCAGGAAGTAATGAAGTTTTACATAAAATGAATCGCAGGTATACAAGGGAACAATATTTGGATTTAATAGAAAAACTTAAAACTGCAAACCCTGATATTCAAATTTCATCTGATTTTATTGTTGGTTTTCCAAATGAAACAGAGGAGGATTTCAAGCAAACTTTGGATATAGTAAAAAGGGTAAAGTTTATTCAGTGTTATGCCTTTAAATATTCACCACGCCCTAACACCGTAGCTGCAAAAATGGATGCTCAAATTGATAATAAGGTAAAGGCTGATAGGTTAAGACGCCTTCAGATAGAGCTTAGAAAGATTCAGGACGGTTTTAATAAATCTTGTATTGGAAAGGTTATGAGTGTTTTATTTTCCGATGTATCAAAAACAAATCCAGATTGTATTATTGGCAAAAACGAATATCTCCAGCCTGTTATTGTAAAGGCTGATGCCGGTCTTATCGGAACGATTCAAAATGTTAAGATAGAATCTGCAAGTTATGCAAATTTACAGGGAAAAATTATTTAGTGTATGAAAAATAGTAAGTACCAAAAATTTTTCGCATTTTATATTCAGGCTTTTTTTCAACAACTTTTTCCCTTGATTTATCATTATTGATAAGATTATTCACAAAATTTGTCATCTTCAAAAGATCAAAAACTTCTTTTGATGACATATCATCAACTATACAATCTATTATAAAAGTTCTTATCTTTCTTAATTCAAAAACATTATGAATAAATAGTTTTAATACAGTCAAATCATCGTTTTGTTCAATTAAAAAATGTCTTCCTGGTCTTTTACTTTTCAATACTTTAATATCATAATTCATTACATTAATCCTTTTTTAAAAATTAGAAGTCTATATCAATTATTTATAAAATCAAGCGTTTTCTTTGGGTTTTTGTTCTTATTGAAAAAATGGAATAAATATATAATGATTACTTTTTGTAAAAAGGAGATAAAAATGTTTGAACTTAACCAATACCCACTTCCATATAAAAAAAATGCATTGGAGCCATATATTTCAGAAAAAACAATGACTTTCCATTATGAAAAGCATATGGCCGGTTATATTGAAAATCTTAATAATGCAATACAAGGCACGGAATTTGTTAATATGAGCCTTAAACAAATTATTATTAAATCAAGTCATTCTAAAGACACAAAATATATTTTTAATAATTCTGCACAAGTATTTAATCATAATTTCTTTTTTAATTGTATGAAGGTGGGAGTTCCACAAAATCTTCCAAAAAAACTATTTAATGCATTTGCATCAATTGATGATTTTAAAACTCAATTTAGGGCAGTTGCAAACACTGTTTTTGGAAGCGGTTGGGTATGGCTTGTGACAGAGGCAAGAGAATATAAAATCGTAAAAACAGCAAACGGAGATACTCCTATTGCACATAATCAAACACCTCTTTTATGTCTTGATTTATGGGAACATGCATACTATTTGGACTATCAAAACAGGCGTGGTGAATATATTGATACTTTCCTTAACCACCTTATTAATTGGGAATTTGTAGAAAATTGTCTTTAAAAAAAGCCCCGTTTGGGGCAAAATTATTTTCCATAAGGTTTTAATGTAAATAAAACTATAAGTGGATCTTCGGATTCAATTTTTATTGTTAAACCTTCATCTTCACGTTTAAATGTATAAATATCATTTTTTGCAATCTTTAAATCCCAACCCAAAGATTTTAATGTTTCCTTATAGAATTTTAAAAATTCGGATTTTTCGACAACAGTACTTGTTATATATTGTTCAACAATACGAAATTCTTCAGTATCAAAGGAAAGAGCTTCTTCCTCTTCAAAACCATCCTGAAGTGGAATTTCTTCGAATGCGGACATAAAACCTTCGGCCCTTACAGGAAGAGAAAATGCAAACAATAAAGCAATTATCAAATATAGTTTTTTCATTTTTTATTCCTCCTCACCACCTTCTTCATCATCTGTTCTTGCAGTGACATTATCGGATTTTGTTGTAAAAGTTTCACTGTTTATCACAGTTGCACCACCAGTAGTATCAAAATTATATTCAACACTATCATCACCATAATTAAATGCTTCTTGTGGCATTAAATCCTCCATATCTTCTGTAATACGAAGCATAATATCCCTATTCAAGAATACTTGAATACGGGTGCCGGATGGAACGGTAAACGGAATCTTTTGTTTTGCGCTGTCTTCGATAAGTTTTTGCATAACACTTTTAAAGTTTTGTTGAACTTCTGCCTTCATCTTATCCTTTGATGACATAGCAGCAACAGTTTGTGTTTGATCCCATGCATAACCGTAATCACTTTCATTACCTTCTTCACCGTCAGTTTCAATTGCATCATCAATTGTATTATATGTTCCATCGGTTCGTTTAACACGGGTCACAATCTTTGATGTTGATGGGAACAAAGCCTCCATTGCAACAGGAAGTGCACTGTAAAGTAATGGTTTTACAAATAGTTGTTGCATATACTGGGTATCATTTTTACCAGGGACACCAGCACGACCCTGTGCATCAGCAGAATAATTTCCAACATCGGCTAAATTAAACTCTGCACCATCAGGACGGATAAGTCTGTTCCATGTAATATTAATTTTTTGAACTGCCTGAAGCATACTTTCCGGAACCTCTGCAATACCAATAAGTTGTGAACCAGATGGAATTATAATTGTTCTTCCATCACCACCGTAAACATTACGTTCAACAGTCGCAGTAATATCTTGTTTTCCACCCTGTTCAGATGAAAGGTAAACTGGTCTATTCAAAACAGCAGGTATAGGTTTTGATTGACGAAGGACGTATCTTTGATCCTTTGGCATAGATGATATTTGAGAACTTTCTGCAATTCCATAAGGAACAAGTTTCTTTCTTTCATTAGTATAGATACCCAAAGTATCCTTTAGTTGATAAATATCTTCCTCACCAATTGTTTTACGAGGAGGGTTGTCCCCCTCTTTTATAAGTTGTCGATTTGCACGAACTTCTTCAAAATCAGGTTGAACAGGACCACTTACGGCCTGCATTGTTTCATCAAGAAGTGGCAATGCAAGTTCAATTCGTTTTTCTTCTGACTTTTTCTTATCAAGAACAGCACCCTTTCCAATAACACGACCAGTTCCAGATTCAACAACCATACCATCATCTTCCATCGTTCCAATGATTGATGAGCAGTTTGGTGTATAAACATCATTGTTACCTTGGACCCAACCAATAAATGTCCCACTGAAATCATATGCCTTACTTGCATATTTTTTACAATCATCAGGTTTGATTGTGCGTTTTACTTTTACCTCTTCTGTTTTTTCTGGAGCCAAATCCTCGGAAATTTCATATTCATCACCTTCTGGTTCTTCCTCTTCTTCTTCAAAGAAGGTATCTTCTTCCTCTGGAATTTCTTCTATTTCTTCCTCTTCATCATTATTTTCAGAAATATTAGATTGCAAAATGACACTTGCCTTTTTAGTGATATCCTTTGCGTGAACTTTATCATCTTCGTATTCATCGTATTTAACAACAATAAAAAGATTTTTATTTTCCTTTTTTACAGGTGTCCATGAAAGATTTAATGTACAACTGGAATTAGGTGTAAGCTTTTCACGTGCAGTACAATCTGCACTATCTAAACTAAGGCCATCCAAATCATATGATAAAGACACATCTGTAATTTTTATTGGATTTGCAAGAACAGATAACATCATCTGGCGAAAAACTTCTTCACCAATTGGCTGATCCTCTATTTTTATATCTTCTGGTTCAAATATAACAGTAGGAGTAATATAAGGAATATCCTTTTGATTTTTTTGCTCCTCAATACTTTCCATATCCTTTGCAACAGAATTAAAATCAGATTGATTTCTGTTTGCAGTTAGTATTGCGCCAATTATGAATACAAGGAACATGCAAACACCAATTATGATAAGCAATGTGTTTGTTTTCTTTGTTATTATAGCAGATTTGCTTTGCTTGTTATCAGGAAGCATTGCTGTATTTTCATCAGATACAGTAGCAGCTTTATTTATATTTTTTTTATCAAGCAAAGCCATTAAAACCCACCATTTACTATTGAGCTCTTACAACAGCACAAGGAACATTTTGTAATGATAACTTCTGACAAATTTCATCAGCAACTTCTATCTTACCAAATGGTCCTATTCTTAATCTGTAAAGTTCACCACCATAATATCTTTGCTGACCTATTTCATCAATACCACTTGTTTCAACAGAATAGAATGGTGTATATTCATCAAGCCATGGAAGTTTTTCACTTAACTCTAACCATTTTGTTTCAAGCTCAACAACAGACTTGCCTTTGAAAATTTCAACGCTAACGCTCTGGCTGTTTTGCTTTACAAGAGGAACATAATGATTTGGTAAAACAGATGCATTTGTCTTTCCCTTTGAAACCATGGAATTATATATTGCTTGGTTTTCAGTATTTGAATAATAACCTTGCATTGCACCCATAGGCATTTGTTGTGGATATGCATACGCACCCATTGACATATCCTGGTATCCATAACCACCTTGCATACCATATGCACCATATCCACCAATAGCTTCTACACCAGCAGGCATATAGTCAACACCTGTCACAGCACCACCTACGGAACCAGCCACAGCCAATAAATCCTGTGGTGGTGGTGGATTAGATAATAAATATGGTTTTGAACGAAGTTTTATACATACAATTCTTCCACCATTTCTTAAAACTAAATCACCAATTGCTTCAACAACCAAAAGACGACTTTGTGGGCCTTCGGTTCTGAAACCAACAGGAGATTCACCGCCTTCTACAAGAAGTGATACAACAGGTCTTTGGTTCATATTTAATGCCTTTTCACCGAAATCAATGTATGTGAAAACGTTATCACGCCATACACGTTCAGGAGCAATAACATAATCATCAGGATTTGGAACGAAAACATCCAAATCAAAACGAAAATCTGTTGGATCAACATTTATACTTTTTATCCAACCAAAATCTTCACCTTCCCAATCATTATCACCTGTTTCCCTATAACTTTGACCACCCATAATTGACTTCATTGATGAGAAGTTATTTCCACCAGAAGATGCAGAAGAACTTCCTTTTTTGTATTTATATGGAACAGAAACATCAATCACAGAAGATGTAATCTTTTCTGTATTAAGTGGCTCTGATTTAAGATAGAAAACATATTTGTTTCCACTTGAACCGAAAATAAACAAGTTTGTATCAGCCATTGCTCGTCCATCAACAGGGGAAATCATAAATACATTCTTTTCAACAGGACGACCATCAAAGAAATCCTTATCCCCAACATATGCATCCTTTATTGTTTCCCATTCTGGAAAGTTTATAACTGTTAACATTCCATCACGAAGTTTTATTGGCATAACAGAACCTGGCTCCCATTGTATTTTTTGGTATCCTGGTTTTGTTTGATTTTCACCCATATTTTGCATAGGATTATCCCAAGCACTTTGAGTTCCAAAACCAGCGGCAGTTGGACCTTCTTGTGAAAAAGCAGGTTGAACAAACATACTAAATAATAAGATAAATGTAGTTAGAATTTTTTTCATTTTAATATTTCCTATTCCTCTTTCCTATAATTTACCCCTTTTTTATTTGATAATACAAGTCTTTTTTTCAATTTTTCAAATATTCATAACCTGTTATTTCAAAACCCAAAGGATTTATCCATTTATTTTTTGCATTTTTCATAACTGATTTGGTCACAAAATTGCAAGTAATTGATATTTTTTTCGTTGTAATTACTGGGTTTACACCAAGTGAATTTGTTGTTTTTACAGAAATTTCTGCAATCCATTTTTTTGAATTTGGTTGATAATCAAGTTTTTCAATATTTACTGTTTTTACAACCTTATCTTTGTTAAGAAGAGCAGAAATATATTCTTCACTTCTTAAAAATTGTTCATATACAGATTTTGAAGATAAAAAGAAAATGTTTCCATTTATTCCAAAAACATCCGCCATTTTTGCTCTGTCAGAAAATAAACTTTCCCTATCGACAATATATTCTGAAATATAATTTTTTGCTATTTCATAGCCTATACTATTTTGAGAAATAGAAAAAGATTGATTATTAGTTTTTGTTATATATAAATTTTCAATATTTCCATTCTGGCTTGATAC
>JAEEGK010016963.1_pt1 | contig 15939 bp, 12 predicted proteins | sample 8958771 | NCBI WGS metagenome assembly JAEEGK01 (sample SAMN16246547, study PRJNA631951) | gut metagenome | biome: gut microbiome; feature: rumen; material: SC-attached | host: Bos | place: Iran: Karaj | collected 2018-10
CTTTTGTTACAATATATTGCAAAATGACCTGAGTGTTCGCAAATCAATTTAAGAACAGCTATGGCCATGGATAAAAAAACGGACATCAGTAATTGTATGATTGACTTGCAAAGAAACCTAATATTCAAAAATGATTATCAGAGAGGTGAATAAAATGAGAAAATATGATGTAAATGGAATAAACCTGACAATTGATGAAATCCAAATGAGCGAGAGTACTATTCTTTTCTGCTGGAGTTCAGACATAGGCTTTGGTGAGTATGCATTATTCCATAATAGCGAAACTGATGAATGGGCAGCTGATAACAGCGTATAATTCAATGGATAAATCAAGGCAGGCGAGACTATTGGGATACGCAGAGGCATTGATGAATCATTATGGGAAAAAGGACCTGTAGTCAAAGCCTTATTTTTTTTTTTATATATATTTTATTCTTATTTAGTACATTAATATACGGCAATATATATAATTAATGTGACGCGTTCAATCGTGCATAATTATGAGAGGTATTGAAATGGGCAAAAATAAGAGTGCTAGCGGTTTTTCTCTGGGTGGTCTATTTAAAACAATCTTTTTATCTGCGATGATTTGTATGGTTATACCGCTTTTGGTGGTGTCTATAGTTACAATGAATACTGTTAAGGCCAACCTTATCAGTTCCACCAATGCTAATCTCAAACAGCTCGCTGTGGAAAAGGCTAATGAGCTGAATGGCGTCATTGATAACCAGATGAAGCTGGTTTATACCTTTGCTACCGCGCCTTCTGTCAGAAGAATACTGACTGAGAAGGTTGCAAGCGGAGACATGTCACCTGATCAGGAGCTTATTGATTATTGTGGCACTGTTATGAATAACGCGAACGGTATGTACGAGAACTTTTTTGTAACAGCCGGATCTATGGGTATTGCTGATGGAATCGGTGGTGCTACAGTTCATGACTGTACAGGCGAGATTTACATTGATCCTGTTTATAATAACGGGATTTTCCTTGGTACCGATGTTTCACCGGTTACCGGACTTCCTGTTTTTAATATTTGTTATAGCATTGACGACATTAACACTGGGAAAAGGATTGGTATTGTCAATAATGCCATGAGCCTTGGCGTTGTCACAGAGACACTGGTAAGCTCTATTGATGATCCTGATACCAGGGTTCTTATCATGCAGGGGGATGGACTTGTTATTGCATCTGAGAATGTAGACGAGATACTTACCCTTGATTTTAATGCTGAAAATGAAACAACGAAAGCGGTTGTAGCAGCTGCAGCAGCCAATCCATCCGGAACAGTGCAGTTTACACTTGGCGGCGTTAGCAGTGTCGGTGCCTATACTACAAGCAATGGTCTTACAACTCTTGTATTCATGCCTGTAAGCGCCTATATGTCACAGATTAATAGAATCATAAATATGATTGTTCTTGTATCTCTTATAAGCTGCGTTATTGCGGGTGTAGTAATCACGGTTTTGTCTTTGAACATCATTAAGCCTCTTTCCAGAATGGTTAATCTTATTGAAGGCTATGGCAATGCGAATTTCTCAGAGGAAGTTCCTAAGGAGCTTATTAAGAGAAAAGACGAAATTGGAACCCTCGGTAAATCCATGTCCAAGATGCAGGGAACAATCAAGGAAGTATTCAGCGAGATCATATCAGAGACTAATTCTGTATCGGATAATCTTAATGTTTCCAGTGAAAAAATGTCCGATCTTGCTGACAGGATCGACTCAGTTAATAATCTCACAGCCGACAGAGCTGCTGAGATGGAAGAAACTGCAGCCAGCACAGAGATGATCAATCAGAACGCCATTTCAATCAAGGATTCTGTTGGAAGTATTGCGCAGGAGACTCAGCGTGGAATTGAGATCATCAATGATATCAATACAAGAGCTTCCAAGATTAAGTCAGATGCTATAGAAGCTCAGAGGCAGGTTACAAACCTTTCTGAGAAGCTTAGAAATGAGATTAATGAGGCTGTAGAAAAGTCCAAGGATGTTAATAAAATTGATGAGCTTTCAACAGCTATCATGGATATTGCGTCTGAGACTAACCTTCTTTCCCTTAATGCAAGTATTGAGGCTGCAAGAGCAGGAGAGGCGGGCAAGGGCTTTGCCGTTGTTGCTGAGCAGATCGGTAAGCTTGCTGAGAGCTCACAGGATACAGCAGCTACTATTCAGGAAGTTACTCAGAACGTCATTATTGCTGTTAACAACCTTGTTGAAAATTCTCAGAGGACAATCCAGTTCATTGATGAGAATGTAGTAAGCGACTACCAGACACTGGTTGACATGGGACAGCAGTACTATGACGATGCGGAAGCTATGAGAGAGCTGGTTGAAACCATTGATACCTCAGCCGATGCCCTTAATTCTACAATAGGAACAATGAGCAGCTCTATTGGCGAGATTAACGTAGCTAATAGTGAAGGTGCAAACGGTATTACCAATATTTCTCAGAATACATCTGATATTCTTGATATGTCTGCAAACGTATCAAATATTATGGATTCGCTGTCAGACAGTACCCAGAAGCTTAAAGATACAGTAAATAAGCTTACAGTATAAATAACAATTACTGAAAAGCCTGCAGTAATGCGGGCTTTTTATATTGTCTGGTAATTCTGTATGGGGACTGGGTTATAGGGCCAAAACGAAAATGGCAGAATGCACGAGATAATCAGTGTGACAGAAGTGTGATACATCATCTGATAATATATAAACATGATAAGGAACGACAAGGCACCAAGGGTAGCGATGCTTTGCCGGAAGGGATGCGGTTTCTTATGAGGGGCATAGCTAGTACGTGCTTCTAAATCACTTCCACCATAGTTATATTTTGCAAAACCGCTTTCTGAACAGTAACGATTAAGACAAGTAAAAAAACTCCTGGATATCCTTTGGTTTAAGATCTTCCAATATTCTCCTTACAGAGAGCCGGTCCTGTTTGTACTGGTTCTGAAGTGTTTCCGCATAAGAGATAAAAGCCCGGCACAGCTCGGAATGCTCGAATTGAATTGTGATGTAAGGGGAGCTTTTACGTACAACTGCAACAACTTGCTCGGATATCAGCAGTTTGATGTCCTTAAACGGAGCCTCAGGCAGAAGAACAATCCGATAGTTAGGATACGTTTCCAATAATGATATGATGTTTCGGATGTGCTCATCGTACTCCTCAAGGGTATAGGTGACCGACAATCCCGGCAGATCCATGAGAACGCAACCGTCAAATATATCCTCATAAGCCGGGAGCGGCATATATTCGTGGACATAACCGCTTTTTACTTTCCACTCGAATGCTTCAAAGCGCTTTCTGCGGACATTTAGCAAATGCCTGGTTGTTTCGGCTGTAGCGCCTGTCCGCTTCATAGCCTTACGCAGCGTTTCCTCCGGCATGGTAGCAAGGGATAAGGTACTGTCCAGAACAGAAATGGATGTTATATCCTTTCCACCTATTGTCCCGGAGTCAGTCGTATTATGTGCATGCACAAGCTCTCCGGATCGAAGCAGCAGTTCCTGATAAGCTGCTTTATGAGCCTCAAGCTGTGCTGGATCGGTATCGTAGCGGTACATCCCCTTTTCTTTCTCTGTTCCGACCACATTGGAGCCCGCAATGCAGGCATATCCCGGGCACAGGAACAACGTCATGGAAAACCTTACACGACTGGGCAGCTTACAGTAATATGAGTGAATCATGCCGGATGGGTAAAGAGGCAGCCAGCTGAGGATAGCATTATTCATTTCCGAAAGCTCACGGCTTATATTGTGGATGATATGGATCCTTGTTCCACCTGTTACGCAAAGGGTCATCAAGGACGACCACTTTTCACGGAAAAGAGGATCTGACACCATCCAGTCCATATTCTGATCGGAATACAGATATAGCTCCTTTTCTTTACGGCGAACTACATTTCCCAGAAATCTGATCACTGCACGCCGAAGTCCATCCTCCCCGTAATAAGTAGTTGTGTTCTCATCCCAAAATGATGAACCTGTTGTTTCCTCAAAAGAAAGAGTCGGAGCAGGAACCCCAGCATTGAAGGAACCGACCTGATCAACCAGACTGAGTATAAATGGAGAAGCATTTTTTTCTTCCATGGGAAACAACCAGTCATGGAATAACTCGAGGGCAATATCAGTGTCTTTTATTTCCTGTACACGGACTCCCATCAGCTTTGCAAGCTGTGGCAGCTTGTCCTGCTTAGTAAGCTGTTCTAACATGACTTCGCAGGTCTTATTCATCAATTTCTCGTTCGATACAGGAGATGCAAAACCATTTCGAAACCGGCTGATATATGAGGCATCAACATTTAACATTTTTCCAAGCCGGATATTGGACAGCTCCGTAAGTTTCATCACGGCATCAATCTTCTGCCCGAAGAAGCGATATGAATTCAGATCCTTTCGCGGCTTAACTTTTATTGGCTCCTCTTTTTCCCCTTCATAAAGCCAGTTAATTATTTCAGACTGGATCTGTTCGGGATCTCTTGTGTTTTCCCCACTGTAGCACTCGATCAACTGATCCATCTTCATCTTTTCGTCAGCATATAGATATAGTGCCTGTACGATCCGCCAGATGCTCTTCCCCTGTTTCCTCGGAATGCGCACACCCTTCAGGATGCGATCCAGATTGGAACGGTCGCAACCTATAATGTGCGCCAGATCGGGTACTTTTGCTCCTGTTGCATTCAGAATAAGCTTCAAACGCTCCGCAAACATTGAGACCACCTTTCCACTACTTTATTCCTTAATACTATCATATGCTGTACCACCAACAACTGACAAGAAAAAAATCAATGACATATTCCTTGTCAGTTACTTCAAATAACTACGTCAATGGTATTCTATTGTAAAGACAAGATATTCTGAGCATTGTGGAGAGTAGGGGATGGTCAGACGTGCATTTATAATTGTATATGCTTTTTTGATCATCACATTATTATTATGTGGTGTTATTTCTCGTCGCTCTAAAAAGGCTATAGGAAGATCAGTGAGCATTTTCTGCCTGTCCCTTATTCCCCCTGTGCTCGGCAATATGATAATAATAGGAGCCACCACCACTTTACCTGCTCTTATAGGCTGCTATGTATATTACATTGGCATGGATCTGATCATGCAGACACTTATCATGTTCACTAACAGATACTGCTATGCCCCGAAGGAAATGGCTACAGAAAGGCATCAGGTTCCTTCCTGGATAAGCTTCTTTCTTTTGTTTGATGTTATCCAGATGCTGATGAACCCTTTTTTAGGTCATGCCTTTGTATTGCGAGAGATTGAGGTTTACGGAGCACCATATTTTATCATGGAGCCTTTGATCGGACAGACGTTTCACAGAATAGTATGTTATGGGGCATTATTATTTATAATGTTTGTCTTTGTTTCCCGGACTATAAAGGTTCCAAAGATCTATAAAGAAAGATATGCGGTCATACTTATCAGTATGATCATAGGAACACTATGGCAGACATTTTATATCTTTTCCAGAACACCAATAGACCGCTCAATGATTGGCTTTGCAGTATTCGGGATTTTGATCTTTTATTTTTCTATATACTACAGGCCGGTAAGGCTTTTGGACAGTATATTATCAAGGATGGCTTCCAGCACAAAGGAAGGAGTATTTCTCTATGGACCTGAAGGGCGGTGTCTTTGGGTCAATAGTTATGGATTGGAGCTAACGAAAGCCCCTTTAGATGATTATGAACATGCCGCACGTGTTATTGCAGACTTTTTTGGGGATGTGTTATCTGTACAAGGGGATACAGAATATGAACAATCCATTATCAGCGGTACTGATGAACAGTTTTTTACTGTCTCAAAAGGAGACTTTTTTGACGACAATCAGAAATTACTTGGAACATTTGTGCGTGTAAAAGACATCACGGACGAAAAAAAGAGGCTTGACAGGGAACTGTTCATGGCCAACCATGATGCTCTGACCAAAGTCTATAACCGGGAATACTGTTTGAAAAAGATATCCGATAAACTGAGACAACATTCACTTGGCGACTATTACATAGCAGCCATAAACCTCTGTGATTTTAAAGTGTTTAATGATGTTTTTGGCCGTGACTTTGGGGACGCAGCACTCATTCAGGTAGCTGAATGGATGAAAAGGTATTCTGATGAAAGCTGCATATATGGCCGTATAGGTGGAGACATGTTTGGATCCTGCCTGCCCAAGGCTATGTTTGATCAAGCCATTGTGGAAAAAGATCTTACAGATTTTTCAGTTAAATGGGGAGATGCTGAACACCACCTGGTAGTTCATGTTGGATTCTGTTCTATAGATGAAGGGGATGAGGATGTTTCCGTTCTGTTTGACAGAGCAATGATGGCACTGGACTCCATCAGGGATAATTATAAAAAGCACGTTGCCTTTTTTGACTCCAAGATCAGGGATAAGATGCTTTGGAACAAGGAAATCTCAGGGGAGTTACAAATGGCGATCGATAAAGGCCAGATCTGTCCCTATTTTCAGCCTATTGCGGATAGAGATGGGAAGATAGTTGGAGCTGAGGCATTGGCAAGATGGATACATCCTGTCTATGGTTTCATGTCACCGGCAGAGTTCATTCCGTTATTCGAAGAAAACGGCATGATAGCAGATCTTGACCGGCACATATGGAAATCTGCATGTAAGACTTTGGCAGACTGGGAAAAGAAATATCCGGATCTTTTCATTTCCGTAAATGTGTCCCCTAAAGATTTCTTTATGTCAGATGTACTGTCAGATATCATGAGTTATGTTCTGGAATATGATATTGATCCCGGAAAGCTCAGGATAGAAGTCACAGAGACCAGTATGATGCGTGATACTGATGACAGGATGAAGGTGCTGGAGGAATTCAGAAAGCAAGGCTTTATTGTTGAGATGGATGATTTTGGAAGTGGATATTCCTCACTCAACATGTTAAAAGATATGCCTGTTGATGTACTAAAGATTGATATGAAATTTCTCAGTAAGACCAGCGATGAACGCAAAGCTGATATCATAGTCAAGAATGTCATAAGGCTTTCAGAAGACCTCGATATCACTTCTCTTGCCGAAGGTGTGGAGACTGAAAAACACTTTAATAAGCTTAATGATTTTGGCTGCACGCTGTTCCAGGGTTATTACTTTTCAAAGCCTCTGCCTTTAGAAGAATTTGAGGCAATGCTCAAGGAATAGATTTTGAAATCATTTAGGGAGACTATGATTATGAAAATCGCTGAATTGATGGCAAATAAGCTTGAGAAACTCTTTCAGGAGGCATCGCTGGAGAATATTAAAGCAGATACCTACAAGGACCTCTGTGGTGCGCTTCATGTCACGAAAATGTATTATGACATGGATCTTGGTGGTGATGACAGATACCGGAACCACAGGACGGGGAAACTTGTATTTGAAGCAACACCAGTTGATGACAAGCTTGTTCTTTATGATTCCGGCATGCCGGGAGGCTTAAAAAAGTGTTACAACTTCTACTATGATGGAAATGAGTATGTCCATGCCTACATAGAATTCGAAAAAGCTGTAAAAGAAGATGACATTGACCAGGAACTGTGTGCGTTTATGGCAAATGTTATCTACATCATCATAAGCAGACAGAACATGAGAAAGATGCTTGACTATGCTGAGACATCTGATGTTCTTACAGGAATCCCTAATATTGCAATGGTACAAAGAAAATATTATACGGTACTACAGCATTCCAGGCCACAGGATTATGCCGTTCTAAGGATCAACCTCAGAAACTTCAGATACATTAATGAGATATGCGGTGCACAGGCAGGAGATGAAGCCATAATACAGTATTCAAGGAAACTGCTTAAGTTTACAGAAGATGATGAATGTGCCGGACGCATGGGCGGGGATAATTTTGTAGTATACCTGCACAATGAGAATCTAAAGAACTTTTTAAAGAAGATAAGTACAGTCACCATATCAAAGCTTAAAAGTGCTCCAAATAATCGCTTTGACGTTGTGGCATGGGTCGGGATATCCATGCTCTCAGAAGATGAGAACAAGACTTTCCTTGAACGCCTTAACGATGCAAATGTAGCCTGTGGGCTTGGAAAGAGCAGATTAAAGCAGGACGTTGTTTATTATGGCGAAGAGCTGAAAAATATGGTGATGCAAGGAAGGGACATTATAGGAATATTTCCGACTGCAGTAAAGAACCATGAGTTCACGCCTTTTTTCCAGCCTAAGGTTGACATGAAAACGGGCAAACTTGTTGGTTTTGAAGCGCTGTGCAGGTGGTTCCATGAGGACCATTACATATACCCTGATCAGTTTATTCCGATATTGGACAGAGAGGGGCTTATACCGAAGCTTGATCTTGCCATATTTGATGAAACCTGCAAAGCGATAAAAAGATGGAAAGAAATGGGACTTACTCCACCAAGGATTTCAAGTAACTTTTCCAGAAAAGACCTTTTTGTACCAAAGATAGAAAGCAAGATATTAAAGGTAATAGAGGAAAATGGCCTATCTACTGACGATGTGGAAATAGAGATAACAGAGAGCACAAAGGATGTTGAGTATGAGAGACTCATTACATTTGTAAAGACTCTCAAAGAAAATGGGCTGTTTATATCCATCGATGACTTTGGTACCGGATATTCATCCCTGTCACTTCTCCATAACATCGATGCAGATGTAATAAAGATCGATAAGTCTTTTACAGATATGATAACAGCAGATGATAAAACTGCGATTCTTGTTGAAAGCATAATAACTATTGCACAAAGACTAAAGATGGAGATCATCGCAGAAGGCGTTGAGACGAAGGAGCAGGGTAAAAAGCTTGTGGAACTGGGCTGTAATCTGGCGCAGGGGTATTATTACAGTAAGCCGGTAGACTATCAGTCTGCGACAGAGATCATAAACAGTTGCGATTATGCACCGGTCGTATAAGACATGGTAGCTAAAGATAATAGAAAGACAGGTTACAAAAAGTGAATATACTTGTAATTGACCAAGACGACGACTTTTGTGTTGAAATTGCATCCATGTTATGTGTCCATGATGTTCTTGGAGCCACTACCTTAAAAGCTACGGAAGAGATAATAAAAAAGGAAGACTTGGATGTTATTCTGATTGAATATGAAATGGTAGAAAAAAATAGCGACAGTTGGAATGACGTTCTAATGCTGCCAGCAAGGAAGAAAGGCATCCCAGTCATTTTTACAGCAGATTCAAAGATGAAAAGTCAATTCATGAGAGCTATGAAATTTAGTCCGGACTGGTATTTATTAAAACCCATAACAAGAGCGAAGCTGACAGAAGAAATTCAGAAAGCAGTAAACAAAACCAGAGAGCAATATAGCGTAAAGAATCAGATGGCAAAAGAAGAAGAGAAAAGGGTGGATGATATAAATCAGATATTGGCAGAGATGGGCTTTTAGTATCTGATTATGCTATATAGGTATAAAAATAGTTCTTTAATTGGTTTAAAGCAGGTGCAGCAAGCTTTAATGGAATCAGCCAGTTCCAATAAATATCGAACACACAATTACTCAGTAGCAATCTCCTAGCACCTGTTTTAAATAACAGTCCTCCAACTCCTGATTTCACAATGATTTTGGGAGCTGGAGGACATTTTTTAAGATATTAAACTTTTATTGAAAACTGAGCTTTTGACAGCTCAGTCTTTAAGGCATGCTAATGGGATAATTTTGACCCCATCATCTCTTGTATAAGCCATGTTTCCACCAGTAATTACAATAAGCAAATCGGGTTCTCTGAGTGGTACTTGGTTTTCAGTTTTGTTATATTCACGGACTAGCTCCTGTATTTTTAATAGATGGCAGGCGCCTTCCTCGATTTCCTTGCTTCCAAGTTTAAATTCAATTAGGGCATATCGCCCATCTTCAATATGTAGAACAGCATCTGCTTCTAAACCATATCGGTCATGATAATAGGATACTTTCCCGCCTATCGCCTGAGAGTATACCTTCAAATCTCTGATACTCATGCACTCAAATATAAATCCAAAGGTTTTCAGATCCATCTCCAGATAAGCAGGAGTAAGTCCTAAAGATGCTACAGCAATAGAAGGGTCTATAAATTCCCGTTTATATCCAGAGCGTATAGCAGAAGCTGATCGGATCGACGGACACCATGCCTCAATGTCTTCAATAACAAAAAGTCTTTCCAAAGCAGTCAAATAGGAGTCAAGAGTACCTTGTGATAAAGTCTCAGCCTTTGCATTAATGTCTTTGAAAATGTTACTCTTTTTGGCCAATGTGGAAATATTTCTTGAGTATGATTTCAGAATTGCTTCTGTTAGCGTTGGATTTCTACTGGTTCCATCTACAGTCGAAATATCTGATTCACACACATTTCTCAGATAATCTTTTGCAACAAATAGCTTTGCTGCATCTGATTTTTTCCGCAGTGTTGAGGGCCATCCGCCTCTGCAAGCTGCGAAAATCAGGTCTTCCACTTTCATATCGGATGTGATTCCATCTATATCAAAGTCTGGATCATCAAAAAGATCTTTTAGTGATATCTTTCCGTTAGACTCCATAGATTCAAAAAGGCTCATTGGATACATCTTAAGACGCGAGATTCTTCCTGTCCCGGTATGATGTATCTTCTTTTCATCAACTGATGTAGAGCCTGTCAGTATGAAGAGCCCATCTTCCCCACGGTTATCAACTGCAGTTCTTACTGCATCCCATAACACAGGTGCTTCCTGCCACTCATCTATGAGGCGAGGGTTATCTCCTTTTAGCAATAGTGAAGGCTTAGTGTTTGCTGTTGCCAGGTAGGACTCTCTCATATCCGGATCTTGCATTTTCAATACACTTTTTGCCTGCTGTTCAGCGGTAGTTGTTTTCCCGCACCATTTGGGTCCTATTATCAGTGTCGCTCCAGATGCCTCTAAACGTAGTTCTAATTCTGAATCGATTATTCTATGTAAATACTCACTCATATCAACACCTCTCTAAATAAAAGAATATAGTAAAAATCAGGAATGGTCAATAATTACTGTGTGTTTTTGTGGCGTTTTATTATGGATTTTTGTGGCATTTTATTGTGGGTTTTTGCGGTGATTAGACTATAATTTGTCGAAAATGTAAAGTGTGCTTGACATAATCAAAAACAGAAGTATAATGAAAATGTAAAGCAAACTTTACACAAGAGGAACGAAAGTCATGGTTAACCGTATTTCAGAATTAAGAAAAACAAACGGGCTGACGCAACAGGATCTGGCAGATAAGTTGGAAGTGTCAAGACAAACGATAATTTCACTGGAAAAAGGAAAATATGATCCTTCAATCGGGTTGGCACATAAGATTGCAAAGTTGTTTAAGCTCAGCATAGAAGAAGTGTTCATTTTTGAGGAGGATTAGTTGTATGAGTAACCAGAAGAGAAATATCATGTATATCGCGTTGTTAATTGTGGGTGTGGTTTTGTATGCTGCAGGAAGTCTGGGGTATATTGACAGCTTTTGGAGTGGAATGGGAGGTGCAATTATCGGAGTTTCTGCAGTACGGCTGGTGCTTTCAGTGAAATACAAAAATGATCCGAAGTATGCAAAATATGTAGATATTTCGAATGAGGATGAAAGAACACAATTCATTGCCGATAAAGCTCGGTCGTGGGCTCTTCGCTTTTCGATTTTCCTCCTTTGTGGTTTAGGTATAATACTTAGACCAATGGGGCATGTGGCAGAGTCGCAGATGTGTTTCTATGCAGTTTGCGGGATGGAGGTAATCTATCTTAGTTGTCGCGCTGTCGTAAATAGAAAGTATTAAGACGTCCATACGGATACCTATGAGCAGCCTTCAGAATGAAATTTTCTGGAGGCTTTTGTATTTTTAAGAAGGTTTCTATTCATGCGACCTTACATCAGCGCGGTACAAGTATATCGTGGAGAGTGATAAAAAGCCGACTATAAATATTAAAGACACAAGTATAAATAACATGATATTTGCGTTTCCAAGCTGTCTTTGATTCATGGCAAGGTCAAAAAGGGAGTAGGGGCTAAAATAGGGGATTCCTTTAGCAACAAATCCTACTCCGGACAGTCCGCCTATGAATCCAATTATTACCGGTACAACAAAGTTTCTGATGATCAGTGATATAAAAATCTGGAAGGCACATATAGAATAGATGCCGATAGTTCCCAAAAGAATCCAGCCTGGAAGTTCAGGGGGAAGGCTACCATCAACGTGAGCTATAAGGCCAGAAATTACATAAAGAGCCATTATCCAGATTAGGGAAAGCGTTGTGATAAAGCATGTAACAACATATTTGCTTAATACAATTCTAAAAGGACTCTGGTGCGTCATAAGAAGATTCATGTTAGTGCCGGTGTGTTCGACTCTCCAGATACATCCTACAAAAATCCCGATGATAACTGATATAAAGAAATAGCAAATAAACAGAGTGTGCTGAGACCATAAAGAATACCAGCCTTCTGTCAGGATATCAATGTTTCCGAGATAGTTAAATGTTCCAATAATGGCTGCCAATACAGGAACAACAAAAAATGCAATCCAGGCCGGAGAACCCTTTAGTTTAAGAAATTCTGTAGGGCACTTGTGCAAAGTAACCTGTTTTGATCCTTCATAGTGTTTCCTTGAGTCATTAGCTTCAATTGCAGACTTTTTTAACAGATAAATGGCAAGTGCAGTTAAGCCAAGAAGCCAAAGTAAGTTGAATACTGTTGATGTGTAGTCAGGATCTAAGAGAAAAAGTCTTGTTTCTCTGGTCTCCCGGTTCCAGTCCATTCCAACCAAAAGAGATGTGGCATAACTTGCCCAGGGATACATCTTCTGTAATATAGATTCCGGAAGGAATACCGAGAATAGTCCTGAAAAGGAGCCCAGTATACCGACAGAAATGCTGACTGCCTGATTCTTAAAGAAAAATGATAGCAGCAGATGAATTGTAAATAAAGTCAGGCTGGTTATAAAGGTGGTAAATGCGAATACAAAAAGGTACTTTACCGGGAAGTCTGTAGATAAGTAAAGTAGCTTGGCGTTTACAAAGAATGACGTGCAAAGCATTATGACAAGACCGATTACGGACAATGCGCCATATAGGTATTTGGTAAAGAAAATCTTTTCAGGTGTTGAAAAGGTATATAAGGATTTAAGCATATCGCCTTTATGTTCAATGTCCATAAGCCTTGATGTAAAGCCTGCAATCACAACCGGTAAAAACAACGTGTTCATTATGGGGAAATTATAAAATAGCAGCATCCAGCTGTTATCCAGATCTGATTTGCCATGATAGTTCCCGTACATGAACATGGTCTCGGCTAATATAGCAAAGATAAATATGAGGAAATTATGACGGTGCTTGTGTTTTCTTAATTCGATGGAAAAATCTTTTATGATGTTCATAATTGTTCAGGCTCCTTTTGTCATTTCAAGGAATACTTCTTCAAGGGAAGCGGCATTAGTTTCAAGGCTGGTAAGAGGACCTTCATAGATCATATGCCCTTTATTGATGATTCCTACATAATCAGCCATCTGCTCAACCTCAGATAAAAGATGGCTGGAAATAATAACCGTTGAACCATAGATTTGGGGAATACTTCTGATCAGATTTCTGATTTCATTTATTCCTGCCGGGTCAAGGCCATTGGTAGGCTCGTCCAGGATAATAAGTTCAGGTTTTCCCATAAGTGCCATGGCTATGCCAAGCCGCTGCTTCATTCCAAGGGAATAGTTCTTTACTTTATCATCTTTTCTGTCATAGAGATGGACGATCTCCAAAACTTCTTTAATAGCTTCTTTGCCAAGGCTTTTATATCTGGCTATTATCTCAAGATTTTCCTGGGCAGATAGATGTCCATAGAATCCTGGGCTTTCGATCAGACTTCCTGTGTGCCTGTTAATAGAGAATCTGCTTTCGGGATTCATCTTTTTTCCAAGAATCTCAATGGAACCGCCATCAGGCTGGATGAGTCCGAGCATAAGCTTCATGGTGGTAGTTTTGCCTGCACCATTTGGACCGAGGAACCCATATATGGAGCCCTTTGGCACAGACAGATTAACGTCCTTGATTCGGTATTTACTACCGCTTTTCTTGCATAGATCATAAGTTTCTACAACATATTCTTTCATAGCTGGTCTCCTGTTCAAAATTTTATAGCTGCGTTTTGCTGCTAATGACAATATAAGAAAGCCGGATTACCTGGACATGACATTTACCTTACATTTACATTACAAAGAGCAATAAATAATGTCTGTCGCGGAGGATATGTGTATACTAAATAAGGAACAGGGGGATGCTACATGATACTTACAGAATGCAAGATCCTATTAGTTGATGATGAAAAGAAAATACTTGAAATAAATAAAAAGCTTCTCTCAGACAGTGGCTTTTCAAGTATTCTTACCTGCGAGAATGCTGTTAGAGCAGATGAACTAATATCTGACAAAGCTATTGATCTGGTGGTTTTGGATATAATGCTGCCTGATATGAATGGTCTGTCTCTTTATGAGATGTGGAAAAAGAGAGGGATAAATGTTCCGGTTATCTTCTTATCTGCAAGGGATGAAGAGACAAGCAGGTTAAAAGGTCTGGGGCTTGGGGCGGATGACTATGTGACTAAGCCATATACACCGGAGGAACTTCTTCTTAGGATAAAAGCAGTTCTTCGCCGCACATACCATTTAACAGAGAATAAGGTTGTGGAAATGGGGGCTGTAAAAGTTGATCTCTCGTCTGGAATTGTGTATAAACCGGAAGGCCAGATAGAGCTTACAGCCAAGGAGTTTACTCTTTTTACAAAGCTCTATGACAATCAGGGCAAGATAGTATCTATCAATGCTCTTATGGATACCCTATGGCCTGATGGAAGCTATGGACTTGAAAATTCTCTTGTTGTTCATGTCAGAAGGCTCAGGGAAAAGATAGAGGAAACTCCCTCAGACCCGAAGCATTTGCAGACTGTCAGGGGGCTTGGTTACAGATTGAGCGTCGGAGGAAAATCATAATGAGGAAAATAGTGAGTTATTTCTTTTCGATGCTACTTGTTTTTATTGCGCTTTTATTTGTGGACACCGCAGTACTTGCAATTATTAATGGAAAGGAAGGTACGGATGGGATTCAGAGATTGTCTGTGGAAAGCATATCTGATCAGATAGTTTATGAGGATGGTGCCTATAATGTAAGTCCGTCAGTACAAGAATTTATGGAGGGCAACAGCTCTTTTGCCATGATCATAAATGATTATGGAGATGTTGTCTGGCAGTGCAATAAACCTATAGATGTCCCTGACCATTACGGGACAAAAGAGGTTGCAGCTTTCAGCCACTGGTATTTAAATGATTATCCTGTCTATACATGGATAAGAGATGATGGGATACTTGTAGTTGGATCACCAAAGAACAGCATCTGGAAATATTCAATAAATATAAGAACGAAGATCCTTAATGGGTATTTTAGCGTTTTGCCATATATGATAATCTCAAATCTTCTTGTACTTATCATCTTGCCAATGATCATTACCAGAAAATGGATACGGGGACGCGAAAAATCACGGACTGAATGGATTGCCGGAGTCTCTCATGATATAAGGACTCCGCTTAGTATTGTTATGGGTTCTGTTGAAAAGGGGAGCGTTATTGAGAAGCAATGCTTCAGGATTAGGAATCTTATTGGCAATCTAAATACAGAGAACAAGCTAGATTCCGGGACAGGTAAGTGGAATGAGGAGAATTTCAAGCTGGTTTCGCTTCTTAGAGAGATAGTTTGTGATTATATCAATTCCTATGAAGAGAATTATACCTTTGAGCTTGATACTAATGAAAAACTAGAGGAATACACTATAAATGCAGACAATACCCTTATAAGGAGAATGATAGAGAATCTGATAACGAACTCCATTACGCATAATGAGAATGGATGTAATGTAAAGATTTCACTAAGGGAAGATACTAAAGGAAAAGTCATGCTGACGATTGAAGACGATGGCCTGGGATGTGACG
>JAEEGK010016967.1_pt1 | contig 15936 bp, 6 predicted proteins | sample 8958771 | NCBI WGS metagenome assembly JAEEGK01 (sample SAMN16246547, study PRJNA631951) | gut metagenome | biome: gut microbiome; feature: rumen; material: SC-attached | host: Bos | place: Iran: Karaj | collected 2018-10
TTATGAATTTTTAAATAAAAAATTCAGTGTTAAAACAATTATTAATTTATTTTAATTTAATATAGGGGGATTGGGGGTATCTATGGCTTATTAAAATAACAATTTAACATAAAATTTAATATTAATTTTTTATATATAAATATCAATATTTTCTTTCTCAAAATCTTTTCATTAAATACATTATTAATTTAATATTCTAATATTTTCTTCAATATAAATATCATAAATATGATAATTATCATTATTATAATAATAAAAAAATAATATTATAATCTTTTTTTCTCAATAAAAATCTATTCATAACTAATTATATTTATGATTATAATCTAAAGAAAATATAAAAATAATTAAATTATTATTTAAATAAATTTAGATTATTCATCTTCCAATATCCAATCAATTAATAACTATTTATTGTAATAATATATATAGATTCTTTAAAATTGAAAATGAAATGAATAAAGTATTTTCATTTTATTATTAAAGAAGTCTAATAATTTAAATATAATTATTTTAATTCAAGAATTAATTAATGATAATTAAAGAAAATTTTTTGATAAAGAGATTAATGTTATTTATTTTTATAATAATATTTTTTAAATATCAATTTTTTTTATTTTAAATGGATTTTTATGCTAATATAAAATTGTATTTTTAAATAAAAAAAATATTTTTTAATAAATATTATTTTTTATCTTAAAATACTTATTTTACAATATTTATTTATTATTTTTCCCTATATTATCCTATATATAATTATGAAATCTATTTTAAAAAATGATTCTTATTTTATTAATACAATTATAAATAAAAAAGTAATAATTTTGAATTAAATTTATATTTCACTATTATCATATTGTTCTTTTTCCAAATACTTTTTATGAATAGTATTTTTATTTAAAAGAGTGAAGAACTTACTTACTCCAACTTTTTGTGAATAACTCTTTTTTATTAAGTTTAAATCTTCTATTTTTTTTAATAAATTTAATACATTTATAATATTTAATCTTTTATTGATATTATCAAAATACCAATTATTTTTAAATCTTTCTTTTTCTGACTTACCAAAAAAAATAAGAGGAAAAAAGGAAGAAGAAAATTTATTATACAATATTAATTCATTATTAAAATCTTTTTTTTTCTTTATTTTTTTTCTTTGAAAATTATAATTTTTTGAATTATTATTATTTTCATTCACATTATTATTTTTTCCTTTCCTTTTACTAAAAGGAGAATAACTATTTACTCCTTGTAAAAAACTAGAACCACTTTTATAATTATTATTATTATTATTTTGATGAGTAGAACTATTTAAATTATTTTTAATCCCTGAATATTTAATAAAAGAACTTTCTATTTGATTAGTAATAAAAAAATTTTTAATAATATGAAAATAATAAGAATTTCTTCCATTATAATAATTAATTAAAGAACCAAAAATAGTAATTGCTTTAATAATTCCTCCAATAGTTGCAATATAATCTTGTAATTTTTGATATTTTCTATGATAAATTGAAATTTCTCCATTATTTAAAACAGTTAAAGTTAAAAAAGAACCTGGAACACTTCCAATTTTAATATCTCTAATATCAACTTCAGTTCTTACATTTTCATATAAATGAAAATTTTCTTCATTTTTTCTTGTAAATAATATACCATCATCTGTTATATAATTAATTTTCCTTAAATACATCCATATTCTTTTATATACAGAATTTGATATTGAAAATCTTTCAGATTTCATTTCTATTTTACTTACTGTTTTTTTTAAACTATCCATTTTAAAACCAATAGATAATAAATCTAAATAAACATCAGATAATATTTTATTAATATAATCTTTACTAAAACAAGTATTATTCATAGTTTCATTTAAACAACTAGTAAAATAAAATTGTAAATATGAAAAAGGTTTAGTTCCTCCATAAATACCATAAATTGTTTGATTATATTTCCTTAAATCAGGACAAAAATAAGATTCTAAATCAGGAACATCATTAAAATATTCTTTATATTCTCCAAAATGTTCATTAATATTACATTTACTAATTTTAATAGTATCAAATGATTGATAAATATCATCAATACTTGAATTATTTGTTCCACCATACCAAAATCTTAAATAAACATTATATAATCTAGAAGATTGATTTTCATAAGGAATTGAATATGAATCACTAAATCTAACTAAAAATGGTATTCTGTGAGAATAAGTTATATTTACATATGGATCAATTTCTGAGGAAAGAATAATTGATGAATCATCTTTATTAAATAAACGATATGTAAAATATCCTATACAACCTAATGATACTATTATTGTAAAGATTGATATTATTCCTCCAAATATTGTTTTTTCTCCTGTTTGACCTGATTCATTAAATGTAAATTTTGCTTCTGTATATAGATAATCAAACATTTTAATATAATCCATTTAATTTATTGTTGTATATTATTTTATTGAAAAATTAAATAAAATAATTTAAAAAAAATAATTATTTTATTTTTAAAATAATTTTTGTTCCTTGAATTAAATTTTAAAATGATTTATTTAATTTATTATAAAATTATATTTGAAAAAAAATGGAATTTGATACAAATATAAAAGAAAAATTAATCATCAAAAAAATTCTAAAATCCAAAATAAATATATATATATATTATTAACTTTAAAGGATTTTAACTTATTTAATTTTCCACTTTTTCATTACTTTATTTTATTAATATACAATATTTACACATAATATTTAATTATAACAATATTTTACCTTAAATCTATTATATAATTGTTTATTTTTCAATTATTATTTATTTTAAAAAAATGAATATTTTTATTCAATTTTAATTTAAGTTTTTCATCCCCTAATTGTATCTTTTTAATATTATAACCTATTATCTCTTTTTTATTCTTTTTAGGGGTTATAATTAAATGTTTATTAGGAGATAATGATTGAAATTTATTATTTATTCTAATTTCTTTCTCACTGATATTTATATTATTTCTATTAGAAGGACTTAATAATTTTTTTTTAATTTTATTCTTATTTAAATCAAAAATTGGTCTTGTAGAATTTGATAAAGAAGAAATAGTATCTTTAAATTTTTTTTTTACTTTTATTCTTAAAGAAAAAGGATATAATTTATTCTTTGAGTCATTAAATAAATAATAATTTTTATTATCTAATTGAAGTATTTTATTTTTTAAAGTATTATTAGTATTATTTAGAGAAATCTGTTGAGAATTACCTTTTTTATGAAATATTATTTTTTTATTTGTTTGTAAATTATTTATCATTGGGCAAATTGATGGTGATTTACTTGAATTTAAATTATAAATATTTTGATTAAATTTATTAAAGATATCTGAATTTATTGATGTAGAAATATTTATACTTGATTGTCTAAAACTTTTTATATTATTATTTTCAATTAGTTTTTTTTTATGTAAGGAAGTAGAAAAATTATTATTATATTTTTTTGTTTTTTTATTAGCAATTAAATTAATATAAAGTGGTGGCTTTTTTTTAACAATAATTTCATCTTTTTCATATTGTTCTATATTTTTAATTATTTTATTAAATTGTTCAATTGTATTTTCTTTACATATACTTATATCAATAATATTTTTTAAATTTCTTGCATAAAATGAATCTATATGATTACAAATACTATTCATGGCACTATTAGTGAAAATTGTTTCATTTAAATCATTTTCTTTTTTCCTTTCCATTTCTTCAATTTTCATTTTTTGAAGTTTATCAATCATTTTTTGTTTTTGTTGTATATTTTTATACATGTATTTAGATTCAGAAATTATAATATAATTTGGAAAAATTTTTGAATAGTTTTCATAAAAAGACAATATCTTTGATAATTTTTTTTTAATTTCATTTTTATGATAAAATTTTTTAATAAATTCATTTCCATCATCTTTCAATAAAAACTCTTTAAAAATTGCTGTATAACGAGATTCAAAGTTAAAAATTAATTGATTAATTTTGATTTTATTATATAAGCTAATATTAATTGAATATTTTTTAATTAAATTCTTTTTCATTTTAACAAAAATTTCCTTCATATAAATACTATTCTTCATTTTTAAAAATTAAATTGAGAAACATATTATTTAAATAATTATATATAAAAGATAATTTAATCAATAATATGGAAATTTTATAATAATCAATATAAAAAATGTTCAATATATTAAATTTATAATAATTCTAAGTTCAAAGAAAATAAATAAAACAATTGTTTCTAATTATCAAAAAAAATTATTTATATGAAATTTTTTTAACAATCAATGATTAAAATAAAGGAATAAAAAAAATAAAAACTAAAAAAAAAAAAAAAAATAAAAATAATTAAAAAAAAAATAATGTCAAATGAAGAACAGTTACAATACCCAACAACATTAGAATCATTTAAAAAAGAAAGAGAAAGATATCGTCCAAAAGACTTAATAGATTTTTCAATAGAATATTTTAAAGCTCTTCAAAACGGAACTCCTTTAAAATATACAGACTTATCTGGTTTAGATAAATTTATATTAGATCCAGAATATGAAGAAATAGTTCGTAGATTAGGAATTCCAGATGAAGATTTATATAGAGTTTTAAATAGAAGAAAGCATTTAACTCAAAAAGATATTTTATTAAAATTTAATGATGACCTTTCATTATTTAATCAAATAATTGATTCAAGTTCTAATAATGATTTAAGTGAACAAGAAATGCATAATTATCTACAATTTAAAAAAGATACTTTTAGAGATACTGAATTTTTAAGATTTATTGATGGATTAGAAAATATTTCTTTAGATAATGATAGAAGAATTTATTTTACTAAATTTTTTAATTTAAATCCAGAGGAAAAAAAAGCTGTTATTGATTTACTTTCATGTGATATTAAAATAATTAAAAATATTAAAGTTAATGATTGGAAAGAATATTTAATTAAAATGGATAAATCAAGTAAACATACTTATGCTTCTTATGATAATGCAAGTTATAAATTAGAAGAAAAATGTAAAAAATTAGATAATGGTGAAGAAATTGATTTTAATCAAGCTGAAGAACTTTATAATAATTATTTTAATATATTAGAAAATATGTTAGAATTAGATGAAAAAGAAATTTATAAAATTTTTATTTCAAAATATCAATTTCAAAGAATTATTTTATATTGTATGGCAAAAATTCATAGCCAAAAAGATGAAAGTTTAAAAGATTTATTTAAAAAAGTTGATAAAATTTTTAATAATAGTTTTGCTTATTTAACTAATATAGATTATTATGATTTTATTTTAAGTTGTTTTATTCCATTACTTAAATATAGTGATAAAACTTCTCAAGAACATAGAGAAATGGAATCTTTTCTTAATCATTTAATGCCTGAAATTCCTTATATTTATAATATTAATTTTGAAGAAGAAAAAAGTTTATATTATAATATTGAATGTGTGAAATATTTCTTAAATAAAGAAAGTAGAATTAAAGAATTATCATTTAAAAAAATTTTAATTGAATTAATTAATATTTTTGTAAAAAAAGTAAATGATATAAAAAATGAATTAAATATACAACATCCTTTAGAAATAAGTACAATTTTCCATGATAAATTACAATTATTAAAATTACAATTAAATGAGTTTTATCCAAATTTAATTGAATTTACAAATAAATTAATATCAATTGCAACTAAATATAATGTTAATAAAGAAAATCCTGAATTAAAAGAATCAATGATTTCTGAATTTAAGTATTATCCTCATATTGATCAAGTTTTAATAATAAATTCAATGAAAATGATTAAAATGTTTGAATCTGATGAAAATAAACAAAAAGGAATAAATGATATTATTGAAATATTAATCAAATCTCTTTCTATTCAAGAAATGAATGATGCAATTAAATATAATAAAAGAAATGAAAATGAAATTATTGAACCAATTGTTAAAAATTATTATAATAAATTAATTAATACACCAAAATATGATTTTAATATTTTAAAATGTCTCAAATTTAAACATCAAAATCAAATTGTTTCTTTAGTTATTAAAAATAATAGAAATCTAGAAAATACAGCTTTATTTTTTGAAAAAGATAATATTCAACCATTTTTAGATATTAATTTTATGATTGAAGAAATTTTTAATTTCCAAAATTTATATTTCAAATTAATTTTTGATAAAAGTATGAATGAATTATTAAATAATGATTCTGAAATAATTATAAATAAATTTAAAAATAATTTTAAAAAAGAAAATGAATTTATTGATTCATTACCAGAAAATATTGATGATAATAAAGAAATAATTGATAAATTTAATGAATTTAATATTTATCAAAAAAAATTAATTTTAACATATTTAAACTTTTCAGATAACATTAATTGTGAAAATAAAAATATGAATATAATTAAGAATTTATCAATAAATTATTTAACTCCAAAAATTGATTTTATTACAAAAAAAATATTACAAGAAAAAGAAATTAAATCAAATAGAATATTCTTTGAATCAATATATGATGATTTAAGACATGTAAACTATCCTATTTATATATATATAAAATATGATAAAGATATAAATTTATTCATTTTATTTTCAAAAGAAGAACAACAATTAATCACAAAAATAGAACAAGCATTATTATTAAATCCTAAATATGAATCACCAAATTGTTTATCATTTAAAGAAATTTTAGAAAGTAATGAAACTCAAAAAATAATGGAAGATTTAAAAACTAATCATAAATTAATGAATGAATATATTAAATTATATAATCCACAAGATTTAGATTCAATGATTACTGATTTTACAATATTTAATCCAGATGAAAGAAAAGTTATTATTAAGGTTTTAGAAAAAAAAGAAGGTAATGTATCTCAATTAAAAGATTATGATGAAAAAAATGATGATAAAAATAAATTTACTTTAAAAAAAGTTGTTATTGCAGAAACAGATGATCAATTAACAAATTCAAATGAAGAATTTGGAAATGATATTAAAGTATATTATAGAAAAGTATTACTTCATACTGAAAAAAATTTGTCTAATTCAAAAAAAAATTTAATTTCTTCAATTTTAGATTTTCCATATGATCCAAATAATAATTATATAAATCAAAGTTTTCTTTCATTTAGTTCAAAGGATAAAGTAACAATTGTTGAAGATATTTTATGTAGAAGTAAAATTTCAAATTATAAAACACTTTATTATGATATTATTGCATCAAATATTATTGAAGAATTATTAAATAAATATATAGATATTGCAAAAAGACATCAAGATAATGAAATATTTATGAATAAAATAAAAAATGAATTTATATTTCTAGTTAAATTTTTTGGTCATGAAGTTTTAAAATTCATTTTAGAAATTAATACAGTAGAGAATCAAACAATATATCAATTTACAAATAATTTTACAGATAAAGAAAGAAAATTAATTTGTATATTTTTAGAATTATATAGTATAATAACAAAAAATAATAGATATAATGATTTTAAAGACGAATTAACTAATTATTTAGAAGATTTAACATATACTGAAAGATTAGAAGATATAAATAAAAAATTAGATATGATATTAAATAATGAAATAATTAAATATATGTTTATTATTACTGCAGAAGAAATAAAAGAAACATCTTTTGAAATTGATTATATAATTGATGAAATTTGTTCAAATAATGAAGAATCATTAACTCCTTTAGTAAAAAATTTATTTGAAACTATAAATAAACAAGAAAGAGAAATTTTAATTAAATCATTAAAATGTATTAAAGAACAAAATAATAGTGGATATATTGAAAATTATATAAAAGAATTAGAAGATATGAAAGATTCACCTGAACAAAATTCAATATTTAATAATATTAGTGATTCATTTGAAGCAATTAAAAGAGTTCTTTTTGAATGTAAAGATAAAAGTGATATTATTGGAAGTTTCCAAAAATTAAAAAATACTTTAAATTTAATTTGTTCTGATTTATTTAAATTTGTTGATAATTGTAAAAGAGGATTTATTAGTATTAGAAAAATAAAAGCAATTTCACCAATTAAAGTAGAAATAATTAAAATTCTTTTAGATATAGAAAATATGTTTAATAAAAATGATAATTTAATAAGAGCGATTGATTTATTAAGAGAACTAAAATTAAATTAGATTATTTAATAAATTATATTTTTTAAGGTGATATAAAAATATATTTTTTAAAAATAAAAATTTTTTTTATATAATAATTTTTTTTTCTAAATATATGTAATTCTTTCTTTAACAACAAGAGTAAAAACTTCTGGAATTTTTTCAATAGCTTTTTCAACATCTTTTTCAGTAAATTGAAATTTTTGTGGAAATTCTTTTTTAATTTTATCTCTTAAAATATCATAATCAACTTTAACTTCTTCTTTATCAGTATTATCATCAACATATTTATATAATTTAATTAATAAATTTTGATCTAAATCTTTTTCTAAATCTTTTCTAATAATTTCAATTTTTTGAAAATCACTTTCATATAATTTAGAATTATCATCATTTTCATTATTATTATTATTTGAATTATCTTTTATTAAATTTTCAACTCCATCTAAATTTAATCTATTTTCATTATCTTCATTATTTATTGTATTTTGTTGAGAATCAATATTTACATTATCTCCATTATTATCACTATCTTCTCCTTTATCATGATAAAGATTATTTAAATTATTTAACATTCTATTTTGATTATATTGTTCTTCATTCATTTCATTTATATCAAAATTAGTTAATAATGAACTCAAATCTTCATTTTGATTTTTATCTTTATATTCATTAAATAATTGATTTGGATTATATAATTTTTTCTTTTCTTCATTTTTTTTTTGAAGTTCTTCTTGTTTTTCAGGCCACATTACACCACTTTCATTAAATTTTTTTTTATCTTTATCAATATGTTCTCTTTTCTCATTTATTAAATTTTTTAATTCTTGATTTACATTTTTTTCTGATTGTGATGATTTAACAATTGAAGAATTTTTCTTATTTTTAATAAAATTTAAAATTTGTTCATTTTTTTTAACAGAATCACTATTAGTTTGTGCTCTATTAATATTAATTTCTTTTTTTTCATTTTCTTTTTCATTTTTAAAATTTTTATTAATTTGTGGTTTTTTTTCTTTTTGATAAAGTTTAACAATAGATTTACTAAATTCTTTATTATAATCTTTTTCATTTAAATAATTTTTAATTCTATTTTTAATAATAGGCAATTGTAAAATTTTATCAACAGTGGGTCTTTTATCAGGATCAACATTTAATAATTGAGAAACTAAAGTTCTTAAATCTGAAGTATAAATTTGAGGAGGAGGTGCATAATTGCCTTTAATAATTTTTAAAGTTAACATTGGAAGAGAATTCGCATCAAAAGGCATTTTTAAAGCCATCATTTCATATAATAAAACACCCAAAGACCAAATATCACTTTTAATAGTATATTGTTTATTATTTACTATTTCTGGACTTAAATAATATGGTGTTCCTATCATTGTTTTTGCCTTTTCCCAAGTACAATTTAAATTTTTTGATATACCAAAATCTCCTAATTTAACCATTTTTGTTTTTGTTAAAAATATATTTTGTGATTTTAAATCTCTGTGCATTATATGTTTTCCATGAATGTGTTTTATTGCTAAACATATTTGAGTGAAATAATCTAAAATTTGACTTTCTTTAAAATATTCTTTTCTTTGTTTCTTTATTTCTAAAGATAAATCTCCTCCGTCTGCATATTCTGTTACTATATTTAATGTTTTTATTGGCTTATTTGCTATGAAAACTTCTTTGAATTTTATTATATTTGGATGATCTAATTTTTCTAAAATTTTTGCCTCGTTTAATGTATCTTGTTTGTCTTTTTCAGTCATATTTTGAATATTTATTTGCTTTATTACACATTGAGAATTGTCTGTTCTGTCTGTACAAAGATATGCTTTTCCGTATGAACCTTCTCCAAGTAATTTTACTATTTTATAGGAGGGTTTACTCATTTATATTTTTTTTTTATTTTTTTAATTTTTTATTTTTTTTTTTTTTGTTAGTTTTAATTTAATTTTTTTAATTTTTATATATGATTTAAATTATTTAAATTATTTTTAAACGTTTTAATCTTATTTAATTTTAAATTATGGATAATAAAAAATATGTAATAGTAGAACAAAGAGATACAAAAAGTAGAAAAAAAGTTGTAAGTAAACCAAAAGGAACTAATACTAATAATTCAAATAAAAAACCAATTAATAATAAAAATAATAATCCACAATCACAAAGTATAAATAAAAAAAAAGATATAAAAAAAAATGAAATTCCAAAACAAATTATAAATCAAAATGAAAACAATAATATTCAAAATTTTAATAATCAAAATGAAATTCATGTTCAAACAATGGAAACAAATAATATTACTAATATTAATAATATTAATAATATAAATAATTATAAAAAAAAAGAAATTATAATCCCTCCAAAACCAAAAGTAGAATTAATAGATGAAAATGAAGGACCACATTTTAGTGAAGGATTATTTTTATCAAAATTAGTAAAAAGTAGAATATATAATATAGATGAAATGTCAAAAGATCAAGAACAATTTAAATCTGATTTAAATTATTTATTAGAAAAATTAAATGAAATTCTTACTCAACATGGAGAATTATTATATAAAAAAGATGAAGAAGAAACAATGGCACAAATTGAACAATTAAATTATGTTGTTAATTTAAGAAGAAAAGATATTCAAACTTCAAAAAATCAAAATAAAATATTTAAAGAACAATATGAATTATTAAATAATAAATATAAAGCAACAAATAGTGAAAAAATAGATGAAATTGAAGTAAAACTTGAAGAAATGAAATTAGAAAATCATAAATTAACAAAAGAAATAAGAGATGTTAAAAATAAACAAAATGTTAAAGCAAAAGTTTTAGAAAATTATTCTGCAAATATAAAATATCCAAGAGAAATACAATCTTATACTGAAGAAGTTAAAACTTTAAGTAATAAAAAACATGATTATTATTTAAAATTAAATACAAATAAAAAATCTTTAGTTAATGTTTTAGGTGAATTTGAAAGAGCTGATAAATTATATAAAGAACTTCATGAAAATAAAAATATATCTAATGCTAAAATTGAAGATGATTTAAATAAAATAAAGGAAGATTTAAATGGTACTGAAGAAGAAATTTTTGCAAGAGCTGAAAAGGGAACTGCAAATATAATAAAACAAAATGAAAGAATATTACAAAATAAAGAAATGTTAAGAACACCAAAATTATTAAAACCAATTGATCCAAAAAATATAAAAAGTAATTTAGCAAATCTTAATAATAAATTAAATCAACAAACAAATAGAATTAAAAATGATAGAATATCAATTGCAGCAAGAAGTAAAAGTAGAGAAGCAAATAGAATTATAATTAATAATAATAATAATAATAATAATAATAATAACAATAATAATAATAATAATAATGAAATGTTAGATGATGAAAAAGAAAATATTTCTTCATATGAAAATACTTCAGATTATGAATATAAAAATATGCTTATAAAAAAAGAAAAATATTTTGATGTAAATTCAAAATTAGAAAGATCAATTAAAGAAGTTAAAAAAATGTATGAAAGAAAAGTAAAAGACTCATCAATTGGTTTAGATGAAAATATTAAAAAATTAAATGCATTATTACAAGAAAATGATTTATTACAAAAAGAAATTGATGATTTAAAAAAAATACAACAATTAAATGAAGATGAAGAGAAAATGAATAAAGAAGAAGAAGAAGAAAATGACACAGATAAACAATTAAATAAAGAAAGTGATAAAAATAGTATGAAAGATATAAATCCAACTCATATACATAATATAAGTGATACTAGAAATGATATTTTAAATGATTTAAATGTATTAAATGGAGAAATTGATAATAATAAAATATTAGAAGAAAATATTGATAAAGAAAAAATTAATAATATGAAATTTGCAGATATTTCAAATATTGAAGATGATAAAAATGAAAAAATTGAACCTGATAGAAATAAAGTTATTGCAGATATTAAAAAAAAATATGGAGTTAAAGTACATAAAGATGATAATATTATTTTAAAAGAAAGAGATAATGAATTAGAAAATAATGAAGAAAAAGAATTAAATGCAGAAAGAGAATTTTTAAATAATGAAAATAATTTAAATAATAATGATGGAAATGAAGAATTAAATGATAATGAAAATAATGAAATTAATAAAAAATTAAATAAGGAAAAAAAATATGAAGAAATTAATGAAAGTTATTTAAAAAATAATAATATTAATAAAAATGATATTATAACAGTAAATTCTCCATTAGTAATTGAAAGTGATATAATTAAAGGAAATAATATTGAAAATGAAAAAAAAGAATTACCATCACAAAGAGTAAATATAGAAATTCCAAAGAATGAAAATGAAGAAAAAGAAAATGAAAATTTAGATAATAAAAATAATAATAATGAAGAAAATAATTTAAATGATAGTTTAGAAAATAAAAATGAAGAAAATAAATTAAAAGATAGTTTAGATGAAGAAAAAAAAAATGAAGAAAATGAATTAAAAGATAGTTTAAATAATGAAGAAAAAGAAAATAATGAAAATGAAGAAGGAGAAAATGAAGATAATGAAAATAAAGAAGAAAAGAAAAACATTGAAGAAAATGAAGAAAATAAAAATGAAAATGAAAATATTAAAAATGAAGAAGAAGAAAAAAAAGAAGAAAATGAAAATGTAAAAAATGAAGAAGAAGAAAAAAAAGAAGAAAATGAAAATATTAAAAATGAAGAAGAAGAAAAAAAAGAACAAAATGAAAATGTAAAAAATGAAGAAGAAGAAAAAAAAGATGAAAATGAAATTGTAAAAAATGAAGAAGAAGAAAAAAAAGAAGAAAATGAAAATGAAAATATTAAAAATGAAGAAGAAAAAAAAGAAGAAAATGAAATTGTAAAAAATGAAGAAGAAGAAAAAGAAAATGAAAATGTAAAAAATGAAAAAGAAGAAAATAAAAATAAAGTAAAAGAAGATGATAATAAAAATGAAAATGAAGAAGAAAAAAAAGAAGAATCAAAAAATGAAGAAGAAGAAAATAATAAAGAAACAAATGAAAATGATGATAAAAATGAAGAACAAAAAAATACAGAAACTGAAAATAATGAAAACAAAGAAGAAAAACAAAATAATATAAAGGAAAATGAACAAGAAGAAAATAATGAAGAACAAAAAGATGATAATGAGAAAAAAAAAATAAATGAAGAAAAAGTACAAAATGAAGAAAAAAAAGAAGGAGAAGAAAATGTAGAAAATCAAAATGTAAAAGAACAAAATAATGAAGAAGAAAAAAATAATTTAAAAGATGATGAAGAAGAACAAAATAATTTAAATGATGATGAAGAAGAACAAAATAATTTAAATGATGAAGGAGAAGAACAAAATAATGAAAATGAAAATGGAGAAGAACAAAATAATGAAAATGATAATGGAGAAGAACAAAATAATGAAAATGAAAATGGAGAAGAACAAAATAATGAAAATGATAAAGGAGAAGAAAAAAATAATGAAAATGAAAATGGAGAAGAACAAAATAATGAAAATGATAATGGAGAAGAACAAAATAATGAAAATGATAATGGTGAAGAAATGAATTTGAATGGAAATAATGAAGAATATAAAGAGGAAGAAGAAAAAGATGAAAAAATAAAAAATGAAAAATAAAATGAATTTAAGTATAATATAAAATTCAATTTAAAATAAATTAAATAAATGAATATTAATACGTTTTAGTAATTAATATTTATTCATATTTATTAAATATTCATTCTTTTTAAAAATAAATAAAATGATTCTTAAAAATTTTATCACTTTTTACCTTTTTCCAAATAATAAATTAATAAGTTATATTATCAATGTTTACCAATTGAATATCTTAACTGGTAAAATAAATAATTTAATAATAAAATCCTTTCATTTTTGATATTATTAAATTTAATACCATTAATTTTTTAAAATTTCTTTTATCTTTTGAAAAAATTTAAAAATGCATGGTATTTTTATTTCATTTACAATTAACAATTATTCCATTTTTTATAATATTTGAAAATTATATTATATTTAATAACTTTTTACCTTATATTTGATATAATAAAAGAAAACAAATATGAAGAAGAAAAAAAAGAAATAAGGTTACAAAAAAATGAATCATTTTCAAAACAAAATAATAAATCATTATTAGATATTAGAAAAGAAATAGAGGAAAAAAGAAAAAAAAATGAAAATAAATTAAATGAAATTAATCAAATTAAAATCTTAAAAAATATTAAATTAAATTATAATGAAAGGAAAAAAATGCTTGAACAATATTATAAAACTAAAGCATCTTTAATTAATAATAGAGAAACAATATTTTTAAATGATATTTTTGATAATGAAGATAAAAAATTATATAATAGTTCATTTGATTTTTTAAGTATGAGTCATAATGAAAATGTATCTATTAAAGGAATGAATTTATATAAAAATAAACCAGATGAATTTAAAATTGGAAAATCTGCAATAACATTTAATAGAATTAATAAAAAAGAAAATCAAGTTTAAATAGAAAAGAAAGTTTATTTAATTTTGGAAATTTGGATGAAAAAAATCTGATAATTCATTATTTTTGATTGAAAACTCAAAAAATCAACAAAATATAAATACAATTTTATCTACATCTAATTCATATTCATATTTGTATAATAATAATGAAAAAAATGATAAAATAAAAAATTCAAATGAAATATTATTATTTTGGAAATCCTATTAATTTATCTATACAATTTATTTAAATATTAATGATGAGAAACCAAAAAGTTTATTTAATATTGAACAAAAAAATGAAAATTCAAATGGATTACTTAATATTAATTCAACAAATTCAAGTAATGGTATTGCTTTTCCTGATAATATTAATGATAATAATAATGAAATAAATAATAAAATAAAGGATGGAAATGAATTAAATGAAAATAAAAAAATATCCCTAAACATTATAAATTATTTCCAGTTAAAAAAGAAGAAAATGATTAAAATATTAATTTATTTGAAACAAAAGATAATAAAAATTCAATATTTGGAACAAATGATAATAATAAATCTTTATTTGAAAAATCTCAAGATAAAAACACAGAAAAAAAAAAGTTTTATCTTCGAATAATGATAATTCAAATCTTAATATTTTTAATCATTCAAAAATAAATAATTCATTGTTTAAAAATAAAAATGAAGAAAATTCAATTTTATTATTTTCTGTTCCTGAAGAGAAAAAAATATTTTAAATGATAAATCATCTTCAATAACAGAATCTTCTATTGATTATATTCCAAATAAAAGGAAAAAAATAAGTGAAGAAGATAATTTTTATTCTTTATCAATGAAAGAACCAAAATTATCTAAACAAAAAAAAATTACTTTTAATATAAAACCAGAAATAATTAAAAAAGAAGAAAAAATAGATAATGAAAATTTATTTTCAGTTCCAAAAGATAAAAAAGGAGAATTAAATTATAAATCATCTTTAACAACTGAACCAATATTTGGATTTATAAAAGAAGAAAAAAAAAATAATGAAAATTTATTTTCTGTTCCAAAAGATAAAAAAGGAGAATTAAATTATAAATCATCTTTAACAACTGAACCAATATTTGGATTTATACAAGAAGAAAAAAAAAATAATGAAAAATTATTTTCAGTACCAAAAGATAAAAAAGGAGAATTAAATTATAAATCATCTTTAACAACTGAACCAATATTTGGATTTATAAAAGAAGAAAAAAAAAATAATGAAAATTTATTATTTTCAGTTCCAAAAGATAAAAAAGGAAAATTA
>JAEEGK010016969.1_pt1 | contig 15936 bp, 9 predicted proteins | sample 8958771 | NCBI WGS metagenome assembly JAEEGK01 (sample SAMN16246547, study PRJNA631951) | gut metagenome | biome: gut microbiome; feature: rumen; material: SC-attached | host: Bos | place: Iran: Karaj | collected 2018-10
TGAACGAATGTCTCAAATCCGTGATTTGAGTTCCCCGCCTATTTATGATGTCGATAACGAAAATGAATACAGTAAACGCCTAAGAGAAAACTTCCAGACAATCGGTAAGCTTGCAAGTAAAAACCGCAAAATGCTTGATGAGGTTCTTTATCCTCTGCTAGAACCGGAAAAACGTCTTACAGAAGAAGTTGCCGAGCAGATGAATATATTCAGTCAAAAACTTTTAAGCATTGCTTCTGATTTTACGGGTTATGAAAATCTTGATTTGCCGATTATGACAATGGTTGGCGAAAAACTTGTAAGCAGTGCTTTTGAAGACGGAACCATTGAAGAGCAAATCAATCGTATGGATAGCGCAATTATTTCAAACTATTCAATGATGAATATGACTGAACGAATTACGGCGAATACTGCAATAAGTCAAAAATTTAAGGACCGCGGTTTACAAATCGGCGAATTCTTTCTGAATCTTATTAAAAAAGAAAATCTGATAAAAATTAAAGATGAAGAATTACGCGAACTTATTTTAACAAATGCAAGATTTACAACGGCTTTTTATGAACGGGCTTCAAGTGAAGAAGAAAATGAACATAATCTTAATATGCTCGATGAGCTGCTGAAGATTCCCGAAGACCCATTTTATCAGCAGGCAATTCCAAACTGTAACTGGAAGTATTATAAAATCAGAACGCTGGGATATTATCTTAAGTGTACTGATATGGGAAATAACCGTGGCTTTACAAAGGAGCAGATTGAGCGGATTGCAAAAGCGGCAGATGAAGCAGAAAAACTGATTGCAACTGATCCTGAATATTTTAATAATCTGAACGGCGGAAAAACGTTCTCGTTCCTTTGCGCACGAAACCGTTATCTTATTGGAAAAATTTCTGAAGAAGAATATCTGAAAATTTTGCTTGATATTTATGAACATCGCGAAAAAGAAAATGTTGGTCCGGACGGTGATTTTTCAAATGTGCTGATTCCGCTGGAAATTATTCTGTTTATAAATTCTAAAAAACGTCCGTCGGCTGAAGATTGTCTTTTGATTAAAAAAATATATAACAACATCAGCGGTTATATGTTCAGAATGCCGAATGCAGGCGGGCTTACTTTTGTAATGGAATTTTTTGCCGAAGTCGTAAATAATTTTGTTGAAATTCCAGGCTGCATCACCTTTGAAGATTTTGGGCTTCAGTCACTCGCCGCACTTCATCCACCAACATATATTCATTCAAATATGGTCGGACAAATTTCTGTCTGTCTTTGTGCATATCTCATAGATTTAAAACCGGAACTTTTTATTGGCCTGAAAGGTTATAAGAACGTTGATGAAGTAATTGAGAATCGTGAAAAGATTTTGTATTTCACTTATCATGCTGCTATTTGCCATGATTTTGGAAAGATTCCGATTATCGATACAATTTTTGTTTATGGCCGCAGACTTCTGGATGACGAATTTGGAATCATAAAAACTCATCCGATTATGGGTTATAATATGCTCAAAAAATATCCGTCGACCTGCGATTTTGCAGAAGTTGCGCTCGGGCATCACCGCTTTTATGATGATTCAAAAGGCTATCCCGAAAGTTTTAAAACAAAAGAAAGCGAATATAAAACAATAATTGATATTGTTCTTTGTGCAGACTGCATGGACGCCGCAACAGATTCTGTAGGACGAAGTTATAATCACGGAAAAACAATTGAAGAATATATTGCAGAAGTCCGTGAAGGAAGCGGAACTCGTTATGCACCATGGCTTTCTGAACTTTTTGAAAATGAAGACCTTAAAAAAGATATCCGCTTTATTCTTACCACAGGCCGCGAGCAGACTTATAGAGATACATTCATTTTGTTAAAGAATGTAAAGGAAAAAGAAAACTGAGCGAAGGTGTTAAATAATGAAAAAAGTTTTTCTATTTGCAGTGATTTTGTTTGCAGCACTTCAGCTTTTTGCCAGCCGGATGGACGAAGGTCGTACGGATTATGCATATATAAGATCAGCAGAGGCTTCCAAAGTTTTTGTTGACCTTTATGAATGGTACAGGCCATGAGTTCTGCCTTTGCGGAGTAAATATATGAAAAAGATTATTTTGATTTTTACAATGATGATTTCGGCTTTTTCAATTTTTGCAAATGATTCTGTAATCACTTATGGTTCGGAACAGGTTTCTGTTGATTACAGTGAAAATGACATTCGCATTGTAAAAGAAAATCTGGATATTTTTCTTTATGAAGATTTTTACAAGGTTTGTGTAGAGTATGAATATTTTAATAAAGGCGCAAAGAAAATAATTCAGCTTGGCTTTCCAATTAAATATGCATCGACTGCGGGAATGGATGAAAAAAATACATATATAAATGAGTTTGAATTTTCGCAGATTTTTAACGGCAAAAATATTCCTGTAAAAAATACTTTTGATGATTTGCAGAAAAACGAAAATTATGTCATTGAAGGCGTTTACTGGATTAACCGTGAAGTTGAATTTTCTGAAGGGAAGAATGTTTCAAAAATTGAATATACGGCGCCATATTCGCGGAGTGGATTTTTTGTGCGTTTTGAATATATCATAAACAGCGCGGCCTGCTGGAATAATAACATTGATGTTTTAAATATAAAAATTCACAACGACAATAAAGTTGTAATAAGTAAGGACTGGCAAATAGGTCAGTACAACATTTCTAACTTTCCGGAAAATTATTATTTTTCGGGAACAAGTTTTGAGTTCAGTTTCGCGGACGTAAATCCAACAGATTTTGATTCAGTTCATTTTTCGGTAGAAAGCTTTGCGCTCGGTGATAATCCGGATTTTTATTTTGACTTTGCAAACGGCTGGTTCTGGGATCATATTTATTTTTATAAAAATGAGTCTGATGTTGTGTTGTGGACAAAAGAACAGCTGCAGATGTTTATAGATTCGTTTGCAAAACATCATTTTGTTTTGAATAAAATAGAACGTGAAAATCGAAATTATCTGAAAAAATTGATGAAGAGATTTTATGAGTGAGTCTGGCACAGGGAATTTTAGGGCATGGGTGGGCTCTGGTTCGACTTTGGTTCGACTTCGCTCACCAACCGCGGTTCAGCGAGTGGAATAACCGGTCATCGAGCGGAGTCGAGATGACCACAAGGGCAAACGAAATGACTAATGGAACGAAAAAAATGAAGGGATATGTCTATATTTTGAAATGCGCTAATGGCAGTTATTACACAGGAAGCACGACAGACTTGGAGAAAAGACTCTGACAGCATAAAAATGGCGAAGGTGCAAAATTTACAAAAGCCAATCTACCTGTCGAACTTGTATATATTGAAGAGTTTTCAAGAATTGAAGATGCTTTTTATAGAGAAAAGCAAATACAGGGTTGGAGCAGAAAAAAGAAAGAAGCATTGATAGCAGGAGATTTCGACGCGTTGCATAAATTGGCAGAATGTCAGAATGCTTCGACTTCGCTCAGCAACCATGCTTCGGCTACGCTCAGCAACCATGCTTCGACTTCGCTCAGCAACCATGCTTCGACTTCGCTCGGTTCGACTCCGCTCACCGACCGAAGTGATTTGTCAGCAACCGATATAATTGATATTTGAGCGGAATAAGCCGGTCATCGAGCGGAGTCGAGATGACCACGAAGGAAAACGAAAATCACACGGATTCGATTTTGCTGACGCAAAATTTAAATAGGAGAATAAAAATGAAAAAGATTATTTTGATTTTTACAATGATGATTTCATCGCTCACACTTTTTGCGGATGAGCCTTTGCTTATTGAAACTTATAACGTAAGATCTTCAAACAAAGAATTTTATCTGCACTGTGATGCAGACAATAATACGACAACCTGCTTAGAAATCACGGAAAACGGCGACAAGGAAAAATGGACTGTTCAGGACTACAGGAGCAATGCATATGTTTCTGACAGCGGCGCTTTCTGCATTCTTGACCATACGCAGGGGCTTGTTCCAAAGAATTACAATGCAGAAACTGTTTTGTTCAAAATCTACAAGAACGGAAGTCTATTTGATACGGTGACGCTCGGAAAAGTATACAAAAATCTTACTTACGTCAGATTGCAGGCAACGGTGTCACATTATGCATGGGGAAACATCAATCATCTTTATGACGACGGAATCCTGCTCACAACAAATGAAGGCGAACACTGGTATGACTTTGGTAAAAAGAAAGTCGTGGATGAAAAGAAAAAACTTGCGGAAATCGCTGCAAGAGAAAGACAGGAAGCATTCAATTCTTTTGATAAAGTTTTTGCGGATTTCAAGAAGCAGATAAAAGACAAGGACGATAAGGAAAAGCTTTCTGATGCGGTAGCAAAAATTCAGAACCTCTACAAGAACAAAAAGCAGGTCGATTCGCCGAGAGAAAATTGCGATGTCTATGAAGACGGCGATGTTAGATTTTCGCTCTTTTATTCGTGTAAAGGAGCGTTCAAAGGCGCGTTCGGTCATTCTGTAAAATCGTTCTTTAACTTTTATGACGGAAAATCGCACATTCACTTCTATCTGTGCGATGACGATTGCGACCTTTTTATTGATATAGCAGGCGGCGGAAATCTTGAGAACATTTGGGAATTTTATACCGAATATCCACAGTATAAAGAAGGAAAGACTCCAAACCGCTACTACGAGTTCAATTCAAAAACAAAAGAAATCCGCACCGGCGATTTTTACTGGGATTAAAAAATACCGCGAGAGCGAGAAGCGGCTTTCAAAAGATGCCATGATATAAATGTCTGGGAAAGTGTGGTACTCTGATTTGACGGAATCAGAGAGTCGGCGGAAGGTTCTAGAGTGTTGTGAAGGAGGTGCTATTCAGCGATAGTCCCTTACTTCGGGCAAAAGACAAACCAAAACCGACCGCCGTACGACATTATGCAGAATAAAGTCATACTTTATTACTGCGAATAGGAGCACGGCTCACCACAGCCAGCGTTTACTCCTGATTCCATTTTATCATAAAGGGGTAAGAAATGGAACAGAAAAGATTTGTAGGAATTGACTTGGGGAAAAGAACCTACGAAATGAAAATCATTGGCATTAACGGTAAAGTTACCGGAACAAACGGGCAGACAAACCCGAGCGGAAGAAAATTGTTGTACAGAAAACTATTGGCAACGGACAGAGTTGCGATAGAAGTTTGCTCACTTGGTATGGTAATGGCCAAAGAAATTCAGAAAGAAGTTGGATGTGAAGTAGTTCTTTTAAATCCTAGCCAGCTTGTTTTAATCTACCGTTCCTTAAAGAAAAATGACAAAGAAGATGCCTTAAAACTTGCACGCCTTGTTCAGAAATACAAAAATGAAGAGCTTCCTAAAGTTGAGCTTCCGACTGAACACGAAGAAAACTTAAGACAGATTCTTACAGAGATTCGCCAGCTGAAAAACGACAGAACGAAAGAAATAAATAGACTACACGCAATCTTTGTTGAATGCGGAATTACCGAGATAAAGAAAAAGGATCTTGCAACAATCGATAACAGAATTAAGTGTATAAAGATGTTGAAAGGGATTGCTTTAGCACAGGCTGAACGTATTCTTAAAAAGCTGGAACTGGTTGAAACTCAGACAGACGAAGTTGAAGAACTTCTTGATAAAGAAATTGATGGAGATAAAAACATAGAAAAACTGACTGAAATACCAGGGGTTGGAAAACAGTTGGCATCTGCATATGTTGCTTTTATAGGTGACGGCTCTCGTTTTCCGAATGCATCAACAATAGGTGCTGCAACAGGGCTTGTTCCAAGGCTTGATATGTCCAGTACTGTTTGCAGAATGGGACATATAACAAAATGTGGTAATAAAAATCTGCGAACTTTACTGATTCTTGCAGCCTGGTCACATGTCAGATCTAGGGATGGTGGTGCACTAAAAGATAAGTTTTTATATATGACACGGTTTCAAAGTAAAGGAAAGAAGATTGCCATTGTAGCGATTGCAAGAAAATTAGCAGAGTTGATGTATATATTACTAAAAAATGATACATCATATGAAAAAAGGCCTTCACCTACAATTTCTCAACTTGTAGATGAAGCTATGAAATTTGCATCGTAAAATTATGGAATCAGGAGTATTGTGGTATTGACAAATATCATAGGAACACTCTATTTTGCTGCCGCGCAAGCGGCAACGTATATAGTTCCACCGCAAAATAGCGTGTAGCACGCTAGCGTGCGGTTTTGAAAATCAGCCCTCGACCGGAAGCTATTTTTTTTAGCTGTAATTTTACAAAACTGATTTCCGTGAATACATTTATACAAATTATATAATTAGAATTATGAGTTTATTGAATGTAACAACATTTTCCTATATAATTAATATTTATGAATAGAAGATTAATTACTGCTGCTTTACCTTATGTTAATAATATTCCACATCTTGGAAATATAATTCAGTCTCTTTCCGGAGATGTTTTTGCCCGATTCTGCCGAAGCCGCGGCTATGACACACTTTACATTTGCGGTGTTGATGAATACGGAACCGCAACAGAAACAAAGGCTCTTGAAGAAAATAAAACACCTAGAGAGCTTTGCGATTTTTATTACGGCGAACATAAAAAAATATATGACTGGTTTCATATTAATTTTGATAAATTCGGAAGAACTTCAAATGAAGAATGTACTGAAATTACTCAGTCACTTTTTGAAGATCTTGATAAAGCCGGCTACATTACAGAAAATGTAAATAAACAGCTTTACTGTCCAAAATGTCAGCGCTTCCTTGCTGACCGTTATGTAAACGGAACATGTCCAAAATGCGGTTCTGTAAAAGCCCGCGGAGACCAGTGCGATGAATGCGGTTCTCTGCTTGATCCGATTGAATTAAAAGATCCAAAATGTTCAGTCTGCGGTTCAACTCCGGAAGTTCGCGAAACAAAACATTTATATATTGACCTTCCTAAAATTTCAGGCAAACTCGACGAATGGATGAAAACAGCAAGCGTTGAAGGAAAGTGGAGCGACAACGCAATCAACATTACAAAAGCATGGATTCGTGACGGCTTGAATCAGCGTGCTATCACTCGTGACTTAAAATGGGGAATTCCTGTTCCAAAGCCTGGCTACGAAAATAAAGTTTTCTACGTTTGGTTTAATGCACCGATCGGATACATTTCTATTACTAAGCAGCTTGCAAATGAACTTGTAAAACAGGGCAAGCAGAGCTTTGACTGGAAATCATGGTGGATTCCTTCAGAAAGCGAAGAAGGAAAAAATAAAGAAAAGGTAGATTTGTTCCAGTTTATCGGAAAGGACAACATTCCTTTCCATACAGTAATTTTCCCTTGTACAATGCTCGGAAGTCCTCACAACTGGACAAAGCTTCACCACATGAGTTCAACTGAATATTTGAACTACGAAGACGGAAAATTCTCTAAGAGTCGTGGAGTAGGTGTGTTCGGTTCTGATGCAATCGAAACTGGAATTCCTGCTGATGCATGGCGTTTCTATATATTCTACAACAGACCTGAAAAGCAGGACTTCCAGTATACATGGAAAGACTTCATGGAAAAATTCAATGGAGAGCTGATTGGAAATCTTGGAAACCTTGTAAACAGAACTCTTCTGTTTGTAAATAAATATTACGACAGCAAAATTCCTGATGCGCCTGTAGATGAAGAACTGTGGACAAAGGTTCGTGAACTTGAAAAGAAGGCAACAGACAGCCTTGAATGGGCCGACTTAAAGGATGCCTTCCATACAATGTTTGAAATTTCAGATATCTGTAATAAAAAATTCCAGGCCGCAGAACCTTGGAAAACAAGAACAACTGAACCGGAAAAAGCCGCTTCACTTATTCACAACCTCTGCTATGTAATCAAAGATCTTATGATTATGATGAATCCATATATGCCTCAGTACACTCAGGTCGTAATGAGCTATTTTGGAAAATCAATTCAGGAAAGCATGGTCGGTATGGAAACAAAACCTGGCCTTACATGGAATGATCTTGGCGTTACAACAGGACTTGATAAAGTTGGAGAAACAAAAGTTTACTTTACTCCAATGGATCAGAAGACAATGCTTGCTTTCCGCGAAAAATTCAGTGGAAATCAGAAAGACAGAAAAGAAGCTGATTCAAAAGCTAAGAAAGATAAAAAGGCAAAGAAGGCTGAACCTGTTGTACTTCCTGTTGAACAGCAGGCAGATTTCTTCAATAAAAATATTGAACTTACCGTTGCAAAAATTGTTGATGTAAAACCTAATCCGGAAGGAGAAAAGCTTTACATTGAAACTTTGGATGACGGAAGCGGAACTCCAAGAACAATTCAGTCAGGACTTAGAATGTATCTTAAAGAATCAGATCTTTTAGGCAAGCACGTTGTAATTGCTTCTAACCTTGCACCAAGAACAATGCGTGGTGTAGAAAGCCGCGGAATGCTTCTTGCTGGCGATTACAAAGATGCAGACGGAAAAGACATGGTTGAAGTTCTGGATGTAAGCTGGGCAAAACCCGGAACAAAAGTTGTACTTGAAGGTTCAGATGTAAATGCAGTAAAAAAATCTGAAATAACTGCAGATGAGTTTTTTGCCGTTCAGATTAATGCAGTTGACGGAACTGTAAAAATCGGTGGAAAAAATCTTGTTGCAGACGGAAAAACAATTACAACATCAAAAGCATTAAACAGCGAAATAGGCTGATATAAATAAAATGGCAGAATAGGGGAATTTATGGACGAGTTAAAAACAAATGAAGAAGTTAATAAAGAAAATGATAATTCAGTTGAAATTCAAGAAACACCTGTAAGCCCCGAAGAGCCAGCTTTGGAGCAGACTTCAAGCGAAGAACCGGCTGCAGAAAAAAAAGTAGAACCTGCTCCGGCTGCTGAAGAAAGCTCTGACAAAACCACTTCCGAAGAAAAAGCTCCGGAAGCTCCTGTTGAAGAAGCTTCTTCAGAAAAAGCCTCTGTTGAAAATCCTGCAGTTGAAGAAACTTCAGTAAAAGAAACTCCGGCTCCTGAAGCTAATTCTGAACAGCCTGTTTCTTCAGAAAAAAAATCAAAAAAGAAAAATAAAAAGAAGCTGCCTTTACCAGTGCGCATAATTTTATTCCCGTTCAAGCTGATTCTTATTTTATTAATTCTTTTATTCATATGGTTTGCATTCTGTTATTTTAATAAAACCTCATCTTTGCAGGCTATACCAAATGACTATTCTTTATATTTAAGAACAGATTCTTTATGGGAAACATTAAATCCACTTTTAGATATTGATGCTTCGCTTGTACTTCTTTCTTCAGAACAGTTCCAGGGAGTTAGGGAACCATTCCTTGAAGCAAAGAAATCAACTTTAAGAAATAATTTCTTTATTAAAAATGCGCTCAACCGAAGATTCGATCTTGCATTGTATAATTTTTCAGATACAGAATTATCTGCAGTTGGAGTTTTGGATGCAAGTTATCTTTCCGGAATAACAAGATTAGTTCCATTTATAATTCCACGCCTTTCTTCTGAAAAATTTGAAATTGAAACCTTATATAATTCTTACGGAAAGTATTACTGCCTTAACGAACAGTTCTATTTTATAATCCACAAAAATTTAATTATTTTTACATTGAATCAGGATTATGTAAATAAAATAATGAGCTTTAATAATTTAAATAATTATTCAGACGAAGACAAAAAAATATTTAAAGAAAAGCTCGATGAACCGCTTCGAATAATTGCAAGCAGTAAAAACATTATAGAAAATTTTTCCGGAATTATGGAAAATTCCTACATTGCTTCAATTGCAAATTCACTTTCTCAGGATGAATATACAGTTATTAATTTTGGTATTTCTCAATCAGACTTATCTATAAGTGCAAGCTTCCCTGTAAATATTGAAGAAGAATCTCTTGAAAATCCTGTTTTAAAACTCATAAACAGAGATTCAACAATTCCAAGTCTTTTACCAAAATTATCAGATTCCGTTCAGTATTATACTTTGATTAATGCAGGAAGCTTAAGTGAATTAAAAGATGCAGCTGCATTAATTCTTCCGCCGGAAAAAAATCTCGATGGAATATGGAAAACTGCAGATAATTCCTGCAAGCTTTTGTTCCACAAATCACTCGATGAAATTCTTTTTTCTTGGTCGGCAGATGAATTCATAGCCTTTGGAATTGAAGGAAAGAATGAACCTGTTTTTGGAATTAAAATTTCAGATGAAGAAAAACGACAGGATGTCTTTGATTCAGTTTTCTCTTCTTTAATTTTACAGACAAATGACAGCCTTCTTGTAGACGGAATAAGACTTCCATGCATTGAACTTCCTCCGTTCTTAAATTCAATAGTAAGTGCATTTGGAATAAATGTTCCAAAACCATATTATCTTGTTGCAGACGGATTCATTTTCTTCTCTCAGTCTCCTGAAAATTTAGTTTCTTTCAATGCTGCACTTAAAAAAGATAACAGACTTTCTAAAAACGAAAACTGGAAAAAGGTTTCAAGTAAGCAGAGCCTTTATTCTTCTGTTTCACTTTATTACAACCTTGAACGAAGCATTCCATTCTTTGTAAAGGGAAATTCAACACTTTCTAAAATTATTAGACTTTATAACATCGGACGTTTTGATGTAGAAATGAAAAATAAGACTGTAACAATTACTCTTCAGTCTTCTGCAATTCAAAACGGATCTTCACTTTCAATTCCTGGATTCCCGATGCAGCTGTCTGATACTTCTGAAAACATAATTGCAAAATCAAATGCAAAAAAATCCAATATGATTTTCTACATTGAAAAAGACGGAAAATTGAACGGATTGAATTGTCAGACATTTGAAAATAAGCAGATAATAATCAGCGATATTGAATATATTGTTGCTGCTTCTGAAAAAACAGCAAAGGATACTGGCGGAGAAGTTTGGGCAATTACAAAACAGGGTCTCTGTTTCTTACTTGATAAAAACCTTGAAAATGTAAAAGGCTTCCCTGTAATTTTAGGAGTTTCAACTTACTGCCGTCCTACAGTTTATGGTGATTCACTTTTAATTGCAGGAAAAGACTGCGTGCTTTATCTTGTAGATCCAAATGCAAAGATATCTGAGATTCAGACAGACGCACAGGATAATATTCGATCAACACCAGATGTATTAAATAATTATATTGCAATCTACGAAAAAGGATTCCTGGGCGGAATTCATATTCTTAAAGACTTAGAGTCTGTTACAGAAGTACCGCTTGAAATTGATGGAATTGCTTATGAATCTCCATGCCTGTTTACAAACGGAACAAATACTTTTGTTGCAATTGTAACACAGAGCGGAACACTTTATGTTTATGATTTGAATACACTTGAACTTGTTGAAGGCTTCCCGGTTGAGCTCGAAGATATTTTCTATCTGAACGTAAAGGCTGTAAAAGACAGTATATTTGCATTATCTGAGCAGGGAGTTTTATATAAAGTTTCTCTTGATGGAAATATTATAAAGGAAAAAATTCCATATCTTTCTGCAAAGGAAGGAATTATTACATTATATGATTATGATGATAATAAAGAGGAAGAAATATTTATAAGCGGGCAGGGAAATACACTTTACGGCTTCTCTAAAAATATGGAACTCCTGTATAACTTCCCGATCTCCGGTTTTGGTAATCCGGTATTTATGGATGTAAATGGAGATAATAAAAAAGACTGTCTTGTAGTTACATTTGATTCTAAATTGAATGCAGCTAATGTTTTAAAATAAATTATTTAACCGAGGTATTTATGAAAAGTCTGGTACAAAAAAGTTCAAAAGTATTTCTAACTTTAGTTTCTGCTGTTTTTCTCCTTGGATTATTTTCCTGTGCAACATTACAGCAGGATATATTTATCTCCAGCGAAGATAACGCATATATTTATTCTTCAATAGAATATTACGAAACCAGCTTCATTAAAATTGATTCTGAATATGCGCTTTCTCAGGATATTCAGTCAGACGCAAAATCTCTTCTTGAAGAATTAAATACTTACATAACTAATTCACACGTTGCTGAACCTGTTTTACTTGCCAGACTTACAGCTTTAAAAGGACTCCTTCAGGAAATGACAAAAAATAAATCTGCAGCAGAAAACAGCTACAAACAGGCCGCTTCTCTGCAGGGCTCAGACAGATACGTTCTTCTTTTGAGCATAAGACTTGAAAAAGATATAGACAAGAAGCTTACATTAACTCAAAACATTTTGAATAAGGATTCAGAAAATCCTGTAATTCTTCTTGAAAAAGCAAAGCTGTTAATTAAAAAGAATGATTACAAAAATTCTCTTGCGCTTATAGATGATGCATTTATGATTTTTACAAAAGAAAATCTTGAAATCTATAATGACGTATACAGACCGGTTCGTTCTTATGTTTGGGATTTGTACACAATAGGAAATAACCAGAATACAGATGCAGCAAACCTAAATGAAATTCTTAATTTAAATTTACTGGTTGAACTTACTGCATCTAACACAAAGCTTTTGGATAATTATAAGTCAAAATCGAAAACAAAGACTCAGGATTTAATTGAAGTATTAAGAAAAGAAAGATATTTCAATAATGCAAAAGATTATTCCGGAACCGGCGAAAGTTATAAAGATATTCTTGAAAGTGAATCCATCAGTAAAAAATTATGTGCAAGATTTTTCTGGAATCTTTACGTTAGAAAATATGGAAACCAGGAAATGCTCACAAAATATTCTGAAAGATATAAAAACAGAACAAAAAGCCCGATTGGAGATATAGCTCTGGATGATTCTGATTTTGATGCAGTTCTTGGTGTAATTGAAAATGAAATTATGGAACTTCCGGACGGCAAAAATTTCCTCCCTGACGAAAATGTAACTGTAATGGATTATCTGAAGTGGGTTAAGAAAATTGAAAAATAAAAAATTATTCGACATCAAAGTTTCTGAATGTAAAAATTCAGAACATTTAAATGACGGAACTTTTTTACAGACACCGTTCTGGTGTAATTTTAAGGCCCGTCATGGCTGGACTTACAAAAGATTTTTTATTGAAATTTCCATGCAGCTTGAAGACAGTTCAATCTGTAAAAAAGATGAAGCTTCTTCATTATTCACAAAATCCTTTGAGCTTGCAGTTTTAAATAGAAGCATCGCAAGGAATTTATTTTCAATTGCTTACATTCCTTTAATGCCTGAGCTTCCGTTCAAATGCACGGACGAAGAGATAATTGAAAAAGCATTCAGCGAAGAAGGCGATTCAATTGTTGACGAAGAGCTGATTACACCGGAAACTCAGACAATTGAATTTGCATGGCTTTTGCAGGATCTTGCGCTTGCAATAAAACCATACTTACCAAAAAACACTATTGCAATCAGATTCGATCCTAATGTTACCTTTAAAACACTTGAAGAACGAGATGATTTTGTTCACGGAATGAAAATCGTTTCTTTTGCCGATAGAATCAGAATCAAAAAATCGAAGGTTGACATTCAGCCGCCAGACAGCACACTGGTAGACTTAACCGCAAGCGAAGATGAAATTCTAAACAGAATGCACCAGAAATGGCGCTATAATATCAGACTAAGTGAAAGAAAAGGCGTTGTAATTAAGAAATACGATGGAAAAAGTATTAACTTGTCTGAAAAAATAGACAAATTCTATGAATTAACAAAAGAAACAAATGCGCGTGACGGAAATTCAAGTCATGCAAAGTCATATTACAAGGATTTAATTGAATCTTCTGCAAAAGAAAATGTAAATGGCGACAAGTCAGTTCCGGAAGTTCGGCTTTACATTGCAGAACACGAAGGCGACGAAATTGCTTCGATTATGACTTTGTTCTCCAAAACAGAAAGCATTTACCTTTACGGCGCAAGCAGCAACAATAAAAGAAACCTTATGCCGAATCATCTTTTGCAGTGGACTGCAATGCGCGATGCAAAAGAATACGGAAGCCAGTATTACGACATGTACGGCATGAGTCCAGAAGGCAAAAACGAAAATCACCCGATGCACGGACTTTATATGTTCAAGGCAAATTTCGGCGGCCAGAATATTCACAGAATCGGAAGCTGGGATTTTCCTTTTAAGTTCAGTTTTAGATTTTACCGTTTGGCAGAAAACGCCAGAGCGTGGTGGTTCAAAGTTGTAAGAAAAAAAATTCGTGGAAGATAGAAAGAAGAAAATTATGTTTGATTTTTATAATGAAAAAGAAATTGCATGCTTTGGTGTTGCAGGAAATTTTACCGGGCATTTGGAGCAGGCTGGTGAAGCAATTGATTTTGCAAAAATGAAGGTGAGTGATGAAAACGCTCCGAAGGCGGTCTTCCCGACTTACATTCCGTCTGCAAAGCCGGAAATCACTCCTGAGTTTTTAAACGTATTTCCTTTTTCAGATTCAAAAATTATTTTTCCTCAGGGCGAAGAAAAGCTTCAGATTGAAAGTGAATGTGCAGTAGTTTTTGAAGCAGTCTGGAAAGATGAAAATCAAAGAAAAATTCTTTCTGATTTAAAACCAGTTTGCTTTGGAGCTTCAAATGACTGTTCAATCAGAAAGCAGGGCGCAAAAAAAATCAGCTTAAAAAAGAACTGGGGAAAATGTTCAAAAGGATTTTCTTCAGCTTTAATTCCTCTTGCAAATTTTGAAAGCGGCAGCATTCTTGATGATTATAGAATTGCAAGCTATTTAATCCGTGGAAATCAAATATTTGTTTACGGCGAAGATTCTGCAATCAAAAGCTACAGTTATATTTACGAAAAACTTTCACAATGGCTCAAAGATAAATTTAATAATCAGAAGGACGAAGGCCCGGCAGAAAACATTTACGAATATTTGAAGGAAGCTGGCTTTCCAAAGAATCTGATGATTTCAATCGGTGCAACAAGATACACAGATTTTGGCGAGCATAACTTTTTGCAGAACGATGATAAAGCCTGCGTAATTCTTTATCCGCAAAGTAAATTTTCTGCGGGAGAAATTGAAGCAGAACTCGCTAAAGTTGTTTTTGAAAAAAGAACATTTTCTGACGGAATCAGTGCATTAATTCAAACTGTTGTGCTGCCGTCATAAACTCATCAAAGTTTTCACCACCACAAAGCTTCTCTTTTAATCTGTTCATTTTGCTTTGAAGCTCGGAAAAATTTTCGCCGCGTAAAATAATTTCGCACCAGCCTTTTTCACGTTCCTGTTTTGCTTCAAGATTTTCAAACTGAATGATTTTTTCTGCAACACAAAGTTCATTTATTTTTTCAAGATTTTCTTTGGAAAAAATCGGAAGCTTTAAACTTAAAACACGTTTTCCTTTATGAAGTTTTGGAATGAATTTTTCTTCGGAAAAATTTTTATAAAGAAGTTCAAAAACTGATTTTTCATTTTCTATGCTAACGCAGTTTGTCATTCCGCTCTGACGGGGATTAATTTCTATGACATACCATTTTTCATCACTTAAAATTAAATCAATCTGAAGAGTGTTTTCCGGTAAAAGTTTTTCCTGCAATTTTTGAACAATACTCTCGAGCGAAGAACTTTCACTTTCATTCAAGGTCCCGTTTAATTTTACACTATGCTTTGGACTTGTAATTCCATAACGGTTGAGTGAAATTTCAAAAGCACTGAAATTCTTTTTATAAACTTCAAGCCCAAAATGACGGCCTTTTATATATTCAGAAATTATGCGGTCAGAATTATTTTTTTTGGAATCAAGATAAGCCTTACATTCGCCGAATGTATTTACAACTTCTGCACCAAGTGAACTTAAGCCCGTACATTCTTTAATAACGAGAGGAAAGTTCATTTTTTTTATCTGCGAAAAAATTGAATCCTTGTAGACATTTGAAGTTACGCTTTTGTTGCTTCCCGCACAAAAATACAACGTGTGATTTACAAAAATAGTTTTCGGTGTGAGAAAAGAATTCTCACGCAGAAAAGAATCCGTAAGATTTTTGTCGAAGCATTTTAAATTTAATTCTACGCTTTTACAAATTACTTTTATTCCTTTTTTTTCAAGCTCTTCTTTTACGAT